>OLOA01004670.1_pt1 | contig 10151 bp, 13 predicted proteins | sample 1672201 | NCBI WGS metagenome assembly OLOA01 (sample SAMEA3136658, study PRJEB25190) | human gut metagenome
GGGCTTTGGCCATTTCTGTCTGAGGTCCTTATGTGCAGGTTTCTGGGCTGGCGAGCGCGTTATGAATCATAACTGATTAAGTCCAAGCGGGCACAGCATGAATTAATTTAAAACGGAGGCGGAAACATGAAACGAATGCTAGGGTTGATCTTCATTATGGCAGCATTCTTAGGGATTGCCTATTTTCAAACCGGCACGACAACACCACAGACACAGGCAACACAACTGTGGGTATCCTGCAATTGACCACACATCCCGCATTAGATGCGATTCACAAGGGGATTATTGATGGCTTGAAGGAGAAGGGCTATGTTGCAGGGAAGAATGTGAAGATCGATTTTCAAAATGCCGAAAATGATCAAAGCAATCTGAAGTCCATGTCCGAACGCTTTACTGAGGAACATGCGGCGGCAACAGTTGGGATTGCAACGCCATCGGCTCAGGCACTTGCCAATGTCAATCAGAAAACACCGATCATTCTTGGCGCGATTACCGATCCAGTTGCGGCAAAGTTAGTAAAGAATGTTAAACGGCCAGGTGGCAATATCACGGGGGTATCTGATCAGGCACCGATTGCCGCGCAGCTGAAATTAATCCGGCAAATTATGCCGAATGCCAAAACTCTCGGTGTGATTGCAACGTCGAGTGATGATTCCGCTCAAACACAGGCTAAAATGGTCGAAAAACTTGGGCCAAAGCAAGGCTTCACAGTTAAGCGGTACGCGATCAGTTCAACAAATGACTTAAATCAGGTGGCCACACAAATGGTTAGTCAAGTAGATGCGATTTTTGTGCCGACTGACAACACTGTTGCCAGTGCGATGCAAACTTTGGTTCGGTGGCTAATACGCGGAAGGTGCCAATTTTTCCAACAGTGGACACTATGGTTGAACAAGGCGGATTGGCAACGATTGGTCTTGACCAACATCATCTTGGCGTTTTAACTGGCCGGATGCTGGCAGACATCTTGAGTGGAAAGACAAAGCCAGCAACGACGCCGATTCATTTTGAAACCACCGGTAAACTGATCTTGAACGAAAAACAAGCAAAACTGTTAGGCATCGACTTACCTAGCTCGTTAATCAAAACGGCAGAGGCGAAAGGAACGGTGATCAAATGAGTATCGGCGTATCAGCGATTGGTCAAGGTTTATTATATGGTTTAATCGGACTTGGCTTATTCTTAACATTTCGGGTATTGGATTTCCCGGATATGACGGTTGAAGGTACCTTTCCATTTGGCGCGGCAGTAGCCGTGAGTGCCATTACTCATGGCATTTCCCCGATTGTCGCAACGCTGTTGGCTACCGGTGCGGGGATGCTTGCTGGATTGGCAACTGGGTTGTTGACCACGAAAGGTAAAATTCCTGTTTTGTTGGCCGGTATTTTGGTGATGACCGGGTTGTTTTCAATCAACTTGCGGATTATGGGACGCGCCAATCTATCGCTGTTGCATCAAGCCAATCTTTTCCAGACAGCGTTCTTAAAAGATTTACCGCCATACTTCAATAGTGTGGTTATCGGCGTTATCGTTGCTGTTGTGGTGGTTGGCTTGCTAATGCTGTTTCTAAATACTCAGTTAGGCCAAGCGTTTATTGCGGCAGGGGACAATCCAAGTATGGCGCGCAGTCTCGGTATTGATCCTGATCATCAGATGGTACTTGGTCTGATGGTGGGTAATGGTCTGGTCGGTTTGGCTGGCGGTTTGCTGGCTCAAAACAATGGCTATGCTGATGTCAATATGGGCATTGGGATCATTGTCATTGGCCTCGCCGCGATTATCATCGGGGAAGTTGTATTTGGCGAATTAACACTCTCACAGCGTTTGGTTGCCGTGATTCTCGGTAGCATTCTTTATCGCTTCGTTTTGCTGGTTGTGCTTGCACTAGGGTTCAATGCCGACGACTTAAAACTGATCTCAGCGGTTGTTTTGGCTATTGCGATCATGGTGCCACAAATTGATCATCGCTTGAGATTACGGCGCGTGTTGCAGAAAGGGGTGCAAGCACATGGCTGAGCTAACCTTAACCAACGTTACGGTGAATATTCCCGTTGGTACAGAAGTGAAAACTTTGCTTCAGGACGTGAACCTCACCGTTGCTAAAGGTGAATTTGTAACGGTTTTGGGCAACAACGGGGCTGGTAAATCGACATTATTCAACGCAATTACAGGCGATATGCCAGTCAGCGGTGGCACCATTACGCTGGCTGATCAAACTTTGAATGGCAAACGACCGGAGCAACGTGCGCGGCATATTGCCAGAGTTTTCCAGGATCCTAAAATGGGGACAGCACCACGAATGACAGTTGCCGAAAACTTGCTCTTAGCTAGTCACCGCGGTCAGCGGCTAACGTTGCGATCACGCGGCATGACGGCTAGCAAAGCGGCGCTGAAGACCTTAGCAGCGAAGACGGGCAATGGCCTTGCTGATGCCCTCGACAAGCCGACTGAGCAGCTCTCTGGCGGCCAACGGCAAGCACTCAGCCTATTGATGGCAACTATGCGGAAACCGGATCTGTTGCTGTTAGATGAGCATACGGCGGCGCTTGATCCGCATACCAGTCAGGCGATCATGCAACTGACGAACGAAATCGTCTCCGATCAGCAACTGACCTGCTTGATGATCACTCACCAGGTTGAAGACGCCTTACGTTATGGTAACCGCTTGATTGTGTTAGATGCTGGTAAAATTGTGGCTGATTTTGACCAAGCCAAAAAAGCGGCGATGAGCCGTGATGATGTTTTGGCCTTTTTCAGTTAAACTAAAAACGAGTCCTCGAGATGGCTATTTAGCCATTTCTCAGAGGACTCGTTTTTGATATTTTTAGCCAAGTTTGAGTAACCAAAATGTCATGATGCAACTACGGGTGACTTGGAGTAAACTATTGGCTCGGAGGTAGATATGACAGATCAAGAATTACAGGCCCGCGTTGAGGCGATTTCGTTGAAAGCATTCCATCAACCTTTTCGCCATCACGCTGTTTTTAATAATCGGCTAAAAACGACGGGTGGCCGCTTTCATCCGGCTGATATGAACTTAGACTTCAACCCCAAGCTATTTGCGGTTTATCCTGCGAGTGTCACCGATGGCATTATTAAACATGAACTGGTGCATTACCACCTATATGATCACCATCGCGGCTATCAGCATCGCGATCACGACTTTAAGCAGCTCTTGACTGCAGTTGGCGGGTCACGTTTTGCGCCACCGTTGCCAGTGAACGGCCATCAGTACGTGTATGTATGCACCCATTGCGGTCGCCAATTCGTTCGTCGCCGGCACATTGATGTTCGGCGGTACGCGTGTGGTGTCTGTCGCGGTAAATTGCGCCTGCAAAAGACGTTGGCTAGTTAAGCGGTTTTTGCAAAATCAGACTTACCGGTTCAAACCCAGCTTTGGCATAGACTTGTTTGGCAGTCTGATTGGCATTCAAAACGTTTAACTGAATGAAAGTGGCATCATGGCTTTTGGCAAAAGCCGTAACCGCGTCCATAAGCTGTTTAGCCAATCCCTGATGCCGTTGCGCAGGGATCACATAAAGATCAATCAGCTGGGCAAAATGTTGCGGAACAAATTCCGCATTGTCGCCAGTGCGAGCCAAAACGACAAGTGCAAACCCACTTAAAGTACCAGCCGTTTCGGTCACGAAAAGCCGAGCAAGGTCATTTTGCAAGTAGTCGGCAAAATATTGACGATTGTCGCTAGTTAATGGACGATAAGTTTCAGGGGCCATCGTCGCCATTTCAGCGGTTAGTTGTTGATAGAGGTGAACAATGGCAGCGAGATCGATAAATTGAGCTTCGCGAAGCATAGAGAAACTCCTTTCAATGACTTGTGTGACATGATAATTGATTAAAACAGCTGCTAGAGAGCCTTGCCGGTAGTTAGAAAATCTAAGGTGGCACAAAAGACCCGACCAACAAGATGTCCTGTTGGTCGGGTCTTTTGTGATGCGGGCAAGAAGACTCGAACTTCCATGAGCAATAATGCTCACAAGATCCTTAATCTTGCGCGTCTACCAATTCCGCCATGCCCGCATGGCTAATTAAGCACAAGAAATATTATAGGAAATTAGGGATTTAAAGTCAAACTTTATTTTTCAAGAGCGTTCGCCACCCCGGTTAGAAACCGGAGTGTAGGCGGACTTGACCGTGATGGCCTGGGTTTGGTCATTCCGGTCAAGGTCCTTACACGCAGGTTTCTGGGGTGGCGAACGCGTTTAGAAACCGGCGGATAAGTCAATGACCGGTTTTCAGTCATTTATTTATGAGGTCTTTATGTGTAGTCTTCTCCAACTACGAGCGTGTTTTGTGCAACGCCATCGCGGGAACCCTTTAACAGCCAACCTTTTCCCTAGCGTTTCCAGTAAAAGTCTTCCTCCCAGCATCACTTTCCTCGAACGTGTATAATTTGATAAAATCAAACTTAGACAATTTGGAGGTAGCAGCGCATGACGCAACGCGGAAAAGCTTATAATATTGCGATTATTGGTATTCTTGGTGCTTTGATTATTCTTCAGGCTTATATTCCAATGGTCGGATATGTGCAGATTTTTCCGGCTTGGCCTGCGATTTCAACGATTCATTTGACAGTCATCATTGGTGGTATTGTATTAGGCTATGGCGGCGGTGCCAGCCTTGGCTTATTATGGGGGTTAACCAGTCTGATTCGGGCGTATACATCAGCGACTGATCCAGTGACCCTGCTGCTGTTTAGAAATCCGATTATCGCCATCGTGCCGCGTGTCATGGTTGGTTTGGTGGCTGCATTTATTTTTCATCAATTGTTCAAGAAAAAACAAACACCGTTGGCGCAAACAGTTAAAATGGTTTTCGCCGGTGTTGTCGGTGCTTTGACGAACACCTTGCTGGTCATTGGGTTTACATGGTTGATGTTTGCCAGTAAAGCAGCGCAAATTGTGCCGGGTGCGGATGCGACCAACCTAGGATGGTTATTGATGACGGCTTTGGCGATTAACGCCGTAGCCGAGGCCTTGTTGGGCGGTATCGTGACACCAATTTTGGGTCATGCATTATTACGATTCAGACGGAAATAAGCGTTAAATGTTGTGCTGAGCGGCTGTCCGAAGCCAAACAAAAGCAGAATACAAACGATCATAAGTGGAGGCCTTATCTTGACAGAAGAAGAACAAGTCGTTGATTTACTCAGTGCCATGGTAAAGATACCAAGTGTGGCAGCAAAAGAAGGTCAGGTAGCAGACCTGATTGAAACCTTTTTAGCCCCTGAGTTGAAAGCCGGATTGATTAAACAGGAACGCATCAGTTATGCGCCCGGTCGTGATAATTTGGTGCTGACGATCGGTAATCCTAATGCCCAGCGCTGGCTCGGTGTGGATGGCCATATGGATGTGGTTGACCCTGGGAACGTCAATAAATGGCAGTTTCCACCATTCTCAGCACATGTAGAAGATGGCAAGTTGTACGGTCGTGGTGCAACTGACATGAAGTCTGGACTGGCTGCAGCGGTTATGGCATTCAAGCAAGCTGCCCATGAAAAATTGGATCATGGGATTCAATTGATGGCGACAGTTGGTGAAGAAGTTGATAATGACGGCGCACGCCAACTGTCTGCCGCCGGTTACGGAGATCGTTTAACTGGACTGCTTGTGGCCGAACCCGGCAATAGCAATGTTGACGCTGCTGAACGCGGTATTATTGATTACACATTGACCGCGCACGGGAAAGCAGCACATTCGTCTCGGCCAGATTTAGGGGCAAATGCCATTCATGGGTTGTTTGCATTTGCGAATGCAGCGCTAACTGCAACAGCGCCGTTGCAGGCAAAAGAGGACCCCATTCTTGGTCATGCCACGCATAATATTGATATTATCCATGGTGGCAATCAGATCAACTCGATTCCGGAGTCCGCATATTTGCGCGGTAACATCCGGACAACCATGATTGCGGATAATGATGCGTTTATTGCGGCGTTGAAACAAGCAGCTAAAACGACAGTGCCTAAGGGTGTTCGGTTGAGTCTGTCAATTGATTCCGTTTTAGGCGCAGCTGCGGCTTCACCTGATAATGATTTGATTCAGTTGGTACAGACAGCCCGTCAACGTGCGGGGCTGAATCGTGGTCAAGTGGCCTATCGCACCGGCATCACGGATGCGGCGTTGTTCTATCATGACGGTCTTGATTTAGCTATTTATGGCCCGGGAAATGAAACGTCTCATGAGACGGATGAATACGTCACTTTAAAAGACGTCTTTGACAGTGTTAAAGTCTTCAAGGATGTTTTTATGAACTATTAATCATCACTGATTGGAAAAAAGGTTTGACCCCACAACAGATACCGTGGGGTCAAACCTTTTTAGTTTGCGTTGCTGGATAAGTGAAATTCCGCATGATGCCGCCAAGTTGCACCGGCTGGCAACAGCCACGGCAGAGCGTCTTGGTTCATTTCCGGCGAAAAGCCGACTGCTACATTGGGTTGGCCGAGAATACCGTTAAAATTATTTTCGGAGTTGATGCCAGCGTAAGAATCAATTCTCGTGAATGAGGCGTCGCTAAGATATGCCAACTGCCAATCGGCGGCTGCAAGGGAATAGCGTTGCGCAGTCTCACAGCGGGCGGTTTTAGGGACAGGGGTAACATGTTCATCGGCAGTCAACTTGGCTGAAAGCATTGTTTGGGCAGGGTCGGCAGTGAGCAGCCAAGGCAAATTGAGCCGAGGATGTATTTTCAAGTCGGCAGTGGTTGCCACTTGCATGTCAATCTGCCACAAATTGTCATTTGTCAATCGGTGGGTAATACTGAGTTCTCGCTGACCTGGCTGACCGTCAGCATTTTCAGGTAATGTTAGGGTGAAGGTGATGGCTAGATCGGTTTCTTGACTGGTTTTAACCGCCCAATTCCAGTTTTGCCATGAACCCGGGGCTAGCTCAGCGTCAGCTGCCTGTAAAGGGCCGGTAAAGGCGCCTAGGTAACCGGGTTGGTGTAAGTAGTCTTCCAGCGTGACGAACCCGAGCAGCAGATTAGGATCGTCACCTGCAGCATTTGGCAGGCGAACCTGTTGAACCCGAGCGCCAAACGTTAAAAAACGTAGCGTCATCTGATGGTCATTGACTAAAGAATACTGGGTAATCCGTTCGCTACCGACTTTGGCAAAGATCTTGGCACTTAGTTGCATGACGAAAACGCTTCCTCTCTCAATCCCTTAAGCGTACAGAAAAATTGGCAGAGATTCAATGCAATTACGCGGTGAATCTGCTAGGCTTAAAAGGAAAGAGAGGGGTAGACCCATGAGAACGTTACTCAAAAAAGCCTATCAGCTGTTGTGGGGGCTCTTTATTTTGGGACTCGCTTACAGCTTTTGGGCCCGCAGTTTTCTGCCCCGCCAACTGCGGCAATATGGTGATCCGGCTAGTTTTGGAATCATCAGTCTTTTTGTTGTGATCAATGCCATCATGCTTTATCATCATCATTTTCGTTTTCGTGATTTGAAAATGGAAACTGTCGATATCATGGAGGGTGAAAAGTTTGAGTCTTTTTGCGCGTATCTGTTGAAGCGCAATGGGTTTAATCACATTCAACTGACGCAGGCTTCAGGTGATCAAGGAATTGACATTATTGCCCGCAAAAAAGGTAAGACGATTGGTTTTCAGTGCAAGCGCTACACCGGTTTCGTTGGCAACAAGGCCGTGCAGGAAGTTTGGGCGGGCCATCATTTTTACCAGCTCGACGAAGCGGCAGTGATCACCAATAGCGAATTTTCTGATTCGGCGATCGCCTTGGCCGACGACTTGGGTGTGATGCTGATTGATCGTAAAAAATTGAAACGTTTAATGCGCCGGTTGCCAAGTTAAAAAGACAACTGAAATTTGAAAGTGCAAGTAGGAGCGCTTCGAAAGCTTAGCAGAAGCTGCTTAGAGCCTTGGTCAGCGATGCTTAACGTTCTTATGTGCAATTTTTGGGATCATGAGCGGGTTTTGAATTAAGGAGGAAAAGTGTACATGCTATTAGGCTTAAAGGCTAGTACAGATCAGCGGCAGATTCGTGATCGGCTGCAATATCATCCTGATGTATTCGAATTTCATCTCACCGAAAATGATTTTACCGAAGCTGGATGGTCGCATTTTGTACAGATGGCAGCATTAGTTCAGAGTCAGGTGCCAACGGTGGTTTTTCATCATCCGATGCGGTTTCGCGGCCAGCGCAATGAGCTTGCCATTAATCCGACGAAGTATTCTACACGCTATGACTTTTTAATGACAAGTTCGGTTAAACTCATGAACTTTGCCAAAAAAGCTAACGCCACGGCTTTGATTCACGGCGGATACCGCGTTGACACGCCTGGTGATTATGCTGGCTGGACAGATGTGGGCAAAGCACAAGACGTTGCCTTGGCGCGCATGATTGCTTTTGCCCAGGAAGCACCGGGCCATGTCGTGTTTGAAAATTCCATGTCACCGATTTTCCGATATGGTGATCCCACCTTTGAAGACCGTTTGTTGCGCTGGCATTTACCTTTAGCCTATGATACCAGTCATACGTTTATTGTGTTACATGGCGATAATGATCGGCTCATGGCCAGCCTAGCGCATCTGAAGCCGCTGATTCGGCACTATCATCTTGTTGATTCCATGGGGCAAACGCATGATAGTTTACCGCTTGGCCGCGGACGGATTGATTGGGCGCGGGTCTTGCCACTATTGAATCAAGATGCGAGTCGGATTTATGAAATTGGCTTAAAGGATCAGTTTGATTGTCGGGAAATGATTGAAAGTCATCATTATTTGGAAAGCGTTGCTAAACGGTTAGCTGCGACCAAACATCCAGCGTAATCAATTGAGCAGCAAGCCAATTTGCCGTTTAACAAATCCAAATAACGCACGCGGTTCATCAACATCAGCTAGATAAACGAATCGTTGCTGTAAATCAGGTTGGTTCAGTAAGAGTTGCAATTCCCAAACGCGCAATGCGGCTTTGCGCTCAGGATTAGGCTGAAAGACCAGTTGCGGTTGATCATTAACGGTTGTTAACTTAAAATCGTCAAAACGACTTGGTGTCGGCTTTGTGTCGAGTAACACCGAGGCGTTTTTATTTTGATCGGCTAGTAAAGCCAGCAAATCGGTGACACGCATGAGGTAGCCTTCTTTCGAAATGATTCATTAAGGATTGGTCAAGATGGTTGTTGCTTTGGGGAACAATCGCATACAATCTATTTAGTAAACGGAGATGAGTAGCGTTTTTAGGCGATCGCCAACCCAAAAGTCGGTGTAACCGGGTTGGCTCACGCTCTTATTATATCAGTGCGTCATCTGAACGACTGTGATAAACTGAAACGGTTTATCTCAGCATATGCTTGTCGAAACGCGTTCATAGCCACAGAAACCGGCACATCAGAACCACGAGAACAATGGCTCGGCCATTGCCCTCGTTCTTGATTATGCGCCGGTTGGCTGTTCACGCTCTTTAGGAGGTCATCATGGAAGAAGTTGTGATTCTAAGTGCCAAACGGACGCCGATTGGTAAGTTGGGTGGTGATTTGGCTGGCGCCAGTGCCGTTGATTTAGGGGTTGCGGCAGCGCAGGCGGCAATTAAGGCTGCACGAATTGACCCAGCGTTACTCAATCAGGCGATCTTTGGTAATGTCATGCAGGCTGGTTCTGGGCAGAATGTTGCCCGACAAATCGGATTAAAAAGCGGTATGGCCACTAGCAGCACGGCGATGACTGTCAATGAAGTCTGCGGCTCAGGCCTGAAGGCAGTGCGGCTTGGGCAAGCTGCCATTCAACTCGGCGAGGCTGACGCGGTGCTTGTGGGCGGTACCGAAAGCATGAGTCAAGTACCTTATTACGCCGAAGCGGTTCGTTCAGGCCACAAATTTGGCGATACAACGCTGGTCGACGGTTTGAGTCGCGATGGATTAAATGATGCCTTCAGTCAGCAGCCAATGGGAATCACGGCGGAAAATGTGGCGACACAATTTAACGTTAGTCGTCAGGAGCAAGATGAGTTTGCTCTCCGTTCGCATTTACGCGCCGCGGCCGCCGCAGCTGAGGGTCGGTTTAAGAGTCAGATCGCCCCAGTGACGATTGCTGCCCGTCACGGGGATGTCATCGTAGATCGTGATTCAGCCATTCGGCCCGATACGTCATTGGCTAAATTAGCCCAATTACCGCCTG
>OLOA01004672.1_pt1 | contig 10148 bp, 3 predicted proteins | sample 1672201 | NCBI WGS metagenome assembly OLOA01 (sample SAMEA3136658, study PRJEB25190) | human gut metagenome
TAGCCGGTGGGCGAGGGGGCAAAACGGGTGCGGACTTTATTGCTCGGCATAAAAAAAACGCTCCTTTATATTTACAGGCAAAAAATTGCGGATAGCTACCTTTTAGTTTAATCGCTGTGCGCTGTTTTGTCAACGAATCGGCCGCAGATTTGGCAGAATGGGCGTTTGGAAGCAAAAGAAAAATCTTTTTGTCGAAACCGCACGCAATCATTGACGAATGATTGGAAATTTTGTATACTGAGTGGGAGAGATGGCACAATTTTCCTTTGAAGGCTCTGAAGGAGAGATCAGGGCCGGGAGAAAATTGGGAAATGGCTGTCTGAGGTGTAAATGACAAAGGAGAAGAAAAAACTATGAAGAGTACCGGAATCGTCCGCGGCGTTGACGGCCTGGGCCGTATCGTCCTGCCCAAGGAGCTGCGCACCAGCATGAAGCTGGACAACGATGCCAAGCTGGAGATCTTTGTGGAGGGCGATGAGATCATCCTCAAAAAATACCGCCCCAACGGCAGCTGCGATTTCTGCGGCGAGGTGGACGAGTCTTCGGTGCAGTTTGCGGGCTACTGCATCTGCCCGGCCTGCCGCCGCAAGATCGGTGCACTGTAAAACACACAAAAAGGAGGCTCTGCTATGAGCCAGATGATCGATTTCACCGTCCCGTCCACTGTGCCGGGGCGGACTTTGCATGCCTTCCGCTGTGTGCCGGATGGTGAAGTAAAGGCGGTTCTGCAGTTGTCCCACGGCATGGTGGAATTTATTGACCGCTACAAGCCGCTGGCGGAATATCTGGCCGGGCGGGGCATTCTTGTTACCGGCCACGACCATTTGGGCCACGGCGGCTCCATCCGCACCAAAGCGGACTACGGCTACTTTGCCGAGCCGGACGGCAACCGTGCCGTGCTGGACGACCTGCACGCCATGACCCTGCGCACCAAGGAGCGCTACCCCGGTGTGCCGTACTTTCTGCTGGGGCACAGCATGGGCTCGTTCTATGCCCGGCAGTACCTGTGCGAATACGGGCAGGAACTGAGCGGTGCCATCATCATGGGCACCGGCCACCAGCCCAAAGCGCTGGTGCAGTTTGCCCGCAGCACCTGCCGGGCGCTGGCGGCCGTGCACGGCTGGCAGTACCGCAGCAAGCTGGTGGCCAACCTGTCCTTCATGGGCTACAACAAGGGGCTGGAGGGCCGCACCACCCACGACTGGCTCAACCGTGACGCCGCCGAGGTGGACAAGTACCTGGCCGACGAGCGCTGCACCTTTACCTTTACGCTCAACGCCTACTACAGCATGTTCAGCGGCATCCTGCGCCTGCACGACCCGGCTTTTCTGGCCCGGATGCCCAAGGACCTGCCCCTGCTGTTCCTGGCCGGCACCGCCGACCCGGTGGGCGACCGGGGCAAGGGCGTGCTGCGTGCCATCCAGAGCCTGAAGGCCGCAGGCGTGCAGAACATCCGCTGCAAGCTGTACCCCGGCGCCCGGCACGAACTGCTGGTGGAGACCAACCGGCAGGAAGTGTTTGCCGACATTGCCGCCTGGCTGAACGATCAGCTGGGCTGACGTTTGCCATTTTTGTGCATTTCAAAGCCGCTGCCCGGCACACCGGGCAGCGGCTTTTCTGCGTTCTGCAACAAGAAATTTCAATGCGTATCAAGACTATTTCAGCAGTGCAACAATAGCGCACATTTCTCTCTGCATTCTGCGTAAAATCTTGCTGCGTTTTTTTACAGTTTGCCAATTATCCGCGTGTTTTCGTGAAGTTATTGACACAAAAGCCAAAAAATGGTATATCTTAGGCAGAGCATTACGGCTCAGCTTCTCTCTAAAAAGATACATTTTATGGTATCTTTCGTGTGCGAAACGGAGCCATTCAGAGATCGGGTTCCACAATTTGAGGAGGTATTACTCATGAGATTGCGTAAACAAAAAAAGGTCGTTGCTGTCACACTGGCCACTGCCATTGCCGTGAGCACCATCAGCGCCAGCGCTTCCGCTGTGCAGTACGATCTGGCCGACGGTGATGTCACCATCGGCCAGGACGAGACGAAGGGTGCTTACAGCTATCAGGGCGATAAGGATCGCACCTACGTCAACGAGGACAAAGATGACGACGGCAAGATCATCATCAAGCAGAACGATAAGGAAACTGCCACCAGCAACACCGTCACCGTGCAAGAGGACGTCAAAAAGACCAATAAGGATGATGGCTCCGAGGGCCGCGATGTGGATATCGTGATCGACGGCGTGAAGGCCGACACCAGCGAGACTGGCAAGTCCACTGTGACCGTCGGCGAGGGCGCAGACGTTGACCTGACCGTCAAGGATTCCACCCTGACCACCGGCGGCAACGGCATCGACCTCGGCAAGGATCTGGACGGCACCGACGAAAATAAGGACACCAAGGTGGACCTGACCCTGGAAGATACCACCATCAACCAGACCAACAAGAACAGCGCCGGTCTGGACGTGCGGCAGGGTTCGGACGTTGACCTGACCCTCAAGGGCGACAATATCATTGACGGCTCCGCAGCCATCGACAGCGCCACCAAAGAGGCCGAAAGCGAAGGCAAGAAGTTCACTGATATCAACGCCAACGTGGAGGGCATCCGCGTGGGCGGCGAAGTGGCTTCCGACAGCTCGGACGCCGAAAAGGACGCCCACCTGACCATCAAGGGCGACAAGGAAGAGACTTCCGACACCACCGAAGAGACCACCGGCGGCAGCCTGACCATCAAGGACACCACCACCGGTATGGTGATCGCAGACGGCTCTGACAAGAAGGATTCCAGCGTCACCATCACGGACGGTGCAGATGTCACCATCCAGGACACCCATATTTCCGGCTCCACCCAGAGCGGCCGTGACGTCATTCAGCACGGTGATCTCACGCTGGACGGCGGTTCTTCCCTGACCATCGACAAGACGGAGCACGGTTCGCATGTAGGGGAAGACGGTAAACCGCACGAGAACGGCGGTATTGGCATTGCCAGCTGGAACGACATCATCGTCAAGGCCAAGAGCAAGCTGAACATCAAGAACACCCAGACCGGCATTTACGGCCATCAGGGTGCCAGCACCAGCCTGACCACCGAGGACAGCACCCTCACCATCACCGACAGCGATGCCGGCATCCACTACGAAGGCAGCGGTACGGCTAAGGATGGCTCCAAGCTGGAAGCCGCCGGTGACATCACCTTCAAGGATTCGGACGTTACCATCGAGGGCAAGAGCTACGGCATTGCGACCGGCAACAACAGCAATACGACCGTCACGTTTGACAATACCACTGCCAATATCTCGGCAGAACTGACCAATACTGAGAACGAAGGAAGATACGCCATTTACTGTGAGGATTCGGGTGAAAAAGGCAGCCTGATCGTCACAAATGGCAGCAAGCTCAAGCTGCAGGCGAACTATGGCATCGTTGCCGGTTACCGGAATGTACTCATTTCGGGCAACAGCACCGTCGATTCGATCACACGGGATATGGCCATCCAGCTCTGCAACCGCAAGGGAACCACGCTGCATATCACGGACAACAGCTCCTATAATATGACCGATGGTTCTCACGATAACTATAACGTCTATACCTCTGACGCTGCACATAAAATTCTGGTGGATGATGGCGGCGTGCTGTCCATGGATCTGCACAACTCGTATTCTGGCATCCGGCTGGGCGATAATTGCACCCTGACTGTGGATGACGGCACCGTCCTTGTAAAGGGCGATTACAACCACAGCGGCATCTATGCGTCCGGTAATAATGCCAGCATCTATATCAAGGGCAAGGCCCACGTTGAAGCACCTTCCATCGTGAAGCGTCCGACCAGAACCGGCCAGCAGCTCATCGTCACCGGCGGCACCCTGACCTACGATTACAGCAAGGCTGTCACCGGCCTGACTGTAGAGGCGGCCGACGGCGCCCTGACCGTCAGCTTCACCCCTGCAGACAGCGGCGCAGCTACGGACATCTCCGTCTATGTGCCCGCCACCGGCAAGATCTATACGGCCCAGGCCGCTGCCGGCGAGACCAGCGCGGTTGTGGATGTACCCGCCGGCGCCGAGGCAGACGGCAAGGAATATGAGATGCAGGTGACCCCCGTGGGCGGCTCCGCCAAGGCCTACGACGGCGAGCTGGACGACAGCTACTGCGTACCCTACGACGGCCCCATGACCGGTCACAAGTTGACGTCACCCGTCGCCTGCGCCGACTGGTATGCCATGGACCTGACCTATACAACACCAAAGGGCTACGGTAGCGACAGCTATACCAGAGGCATCCGGAGCCACAGGGAGAGCAACAACGACTGGGCCGCCTTCCAGTTGCTGCCCGACAGCATGACCAGCCTGACAGTGACCCTTACAGATTACAAGGGAAACCGGTCTGAGCCTGTGACCTATGACTTTATCAGCGGCGAGCCTGTGGATTTGGATGGTCCGGTGGGCGCTACGCACGTCCCTGACGCGGCGCTCCGTACAGCACTTCAAGAGCAGGCGGGCGAAACCTACCGGGAAGTCTTGGCATATTCCGGCCCTCTGGACCTGTCCGGATTGCCCGTTAAGAGCCTGGAGGGCCTGACCCTGATTCCCGGAATCACAGAATTGAACGCCTCTGGAACAGATCTGACCGCCATTACCTCTGATATGCTACCCAAGGAGCTGAGTTCCCTGAATCTGACCGATTGTATCGCGCTGGTCGATGTGGAGCTAAAGACGTGGCCGGACCTGACTGTTACCCTCTCCGGCTGTGAAAACCTGGAGAATCTGTACCTGCCCGGTACCCAGATGACATCCTTGGACATTTCGGATCTGACAAAGCTGCATAACTTCGACATCAGCGGCAGCAACATCCATACACTGACCCCTGCTGAGGGCGATGACGCATATGCGAACGCCCATTTGTGGGATTGGAGCGGCTCCAAACTGGATCTGACCGGCAATACAGCCGAAGGGGCCTTGAAGGCAGCCATGGAACACTATTTTGACACAACAGAAATACCGGAAGAGATCAGCAAGCTGGAAAGCTGCCTGTACGCGAAGGACGAGCCCTACATGACGATCTCAGAGGGCAAGTATATGGAGCTGGATATGGGGAGCGTACAACCCGTCACAAAGCTGGTTTTTGCGGATTATGGCGACTGGTATGACTTCTATAATCTGGTGGAGGGCAGCATTCTGACGTCTGTGGATGGGGAGACCTTCACCACCGCCCTGGTGTTTGGAGATCTTTCTCCCAGTGCCACAGAACTGGTACTGCCGGAGACGGTCCATGCAAGATATGTCCGGCTGGTTATGGATACACAGATGTGCATGCTGTCTTCTCTTCAGGTGTGGGGCTATGGCCCTGCCGAACAGGGCTTCCGCTATGGCGGTCAGCGGCCTGTAGTGGTGCGGGATGACGTGGGGGAGCTGGAGGTTCCCCAGGACGGCGCTGTGTATCAGCTTCTGGAGCTGCTGGATGAGAGCTATGCCCAGGCCCACACCCCGGGAGGAAACAAGCTGTCTGCATTGCTGGATGCAGACTGGGTGGATGCAGAATATCTGGCCTTGGAATCCGCAGCTCCAGCGGGTGTGCGGGTGTCCATTACGGATTCTCAGGGAAATGCTTACACCTTTGGCAGTGGAGAAAACACCCTGGGAGAGCTGGATACCGATACCAATGTGGCGTTGCATGCAGGCTCAATTATGGTCTCCCGGAGCTCCTATCATGGATCCCCCAATCAGCTGTTCAATGGGAATCACGCAGATCTCTGGTATGTCTATGGTAACAGCGGTTGGGTAGGCTTTGTGCTGGAGCGCCCCGCCGTGGTGGGTCAGTGGTATGTTGCCCACGCCGGTATGGCAGGCTCCATGTATGCCTCGTACAATGCCAAGGACTATCGCCTCCAGGTTCTGGATCCGGATTCCGGCATTACGGAAGAGGCTTTTATGGCCATGTCTGACGTGCAAAAAACCTTGACCCTGACGAACGGCGGCTATTGGAAAGACCTGGATACTGTCACCGACAACACAAGCAGTGAGGTCACCCGGGAAATTGCAGCGGAGAATCTGACGCAGGCTCAGGTTTACCGCCTGTATGTGGACCGCGCACCCAGCCTGATGGGCATGTGTGAAGTGGAGCTTTATGCATACACCGGACTACTGGGCGCGGATAACAACGGCCTGCTGTGCGCCGATCAGGCGGATGTCTATCAGGTTTCCTATACGAAGAGCAAAGAGGAAATTGCATCTACCACCGTCACAGTGCGGATTCCCACAGTGGAGGAGGTTGAAGAGCGGATCAATGCCATTGGCACTCCCATCACCGCGGAAAGCAAGGCTGTTATCGACATCGCCCGGACTGCCTATGACAACCTGCCTGCGGATCAGAAAGAGCTGGTTTCCAATTACGGGACCCTGGAAGCTGCCGAGGCCGCTTATTTGGCACTGGCTGACCAGGTGGAACTGCTGATTGACGGGATTGGTTTCGTGACCCTGGAGAGCAAGGAAGCGCTCAAGGCTGCCCGCGCCGCCTACGACGCCCTGCCCGAGGAGCTGAAGGCTCTGGTTGCCAATTATGAAACGCTGCTGAAGGCTGAGCAGGCTTACGCCTACCTGACGGAGGTGGACGATCTGCTGAAGCAGGCTGGAGATGCTGCAGCCGCTGCTGAAGCAGCTCAGAAGGCTGCCGAAGTTGCCCAGGCCAAAGCTGAGGCCGCGCAGGCTGCCGCTGAAGTTGCTCAGGCTGAGGCTGAGAAAGCCCACAAGGCCGCTGAAGCTGCCGCCGCCGAGGCAGGCGAGAACCGCGAGGCCGCCGAGGCCGCCCAGCAGAAGGCCGAAGAGGCTCAAGCCAAGGCCGAGACTGCGCAGGCCGCTGCCGAAGCCGCCCAGGCAGAGGCTGAGAAGGCTCAGGAGAGCGCCAAGACTGCTCAGAAGGCTGCCGAGTCCGCTGCCGCCGCCGCCGAAGAATCCAACAAGGCCGCTGCCGCCGAGGCTGCTAAGGCTGCCGAGAAGGCCCGCGCCGCTGCCGAGTCCGCATCTGCTGCCGCCGGCTCCGCTGCTGAGGCCGCTGCATCTGCCGCAGAAGCTGCCGCTTCCGCCACTGCCGCCGCCGAGGCTCAGGTAAAGGCCCAGGCCGCTCAGGCCGCCGCTGAGGGAGCCGCCCGCATCGCTGCCGAGGCCCAAGCTAAGGCCGAAGAGGCGCAAACCAAGGCCGAAGAGGCTGCCGCCTCCTCCGCTGAGGATAAGGAAGCCGCTGAGAAGGCCGCTGCCGAAGCCCAGGCTGCCCAGGAGGCTGCTGAAGCCGCCCAGGCCGCTGCAAAGGACGCCCAGGCTGCCGCCCAGGCTGCCCAGGAGGCTGCCGCCCAGTCCAACAAGGAAGCCGCAGCTTCCGCCGCCCAGGCTGCCGAGTATGCCCAGAAGGTTGCCGAAATGTACGCCGAGATCGTGGAGATCAAGGCTGAGATGGTAGACTACCTGGCCAAGGCTCAGGTCGCCGCTGAGGAAGCGGAGGAAGAGCGCAAGAAGGCTGAGGAGGCACAAAAGCAGGCCGAGGAGGAGCGCAAAAAGGCAGAAGAGGCCCAGAAGAAGGCCGAGGAGGCCGCCCTGGCTTCCGCTAAGTACCGTGCGCTCATTGAGCTGGCCGCTGTGGACACCAGCGCATACAATGCCGAGCAGAAGGAGGCCGCCAAGGCCATCCTGGCTGAGGCCCGGGAAGCAATCGATGCCGCTGTCACCACCGAGGAAGCGGATAAGGCTCTGGAGACTGCTCTGGCTGCTTTGGCCGGGGTTGAAAAGCTGATCTGTGCTTCCGACCTATTCACGGACGTGGCACAGGAGGCCTGGTATCACGAGGGTGTGGACTTCATGGTCCGCAACACCTATATGAACGGCGTCTCCGAGACCATCTTCTCCGTAAATGGCAAGGTCACCCGCGGTCAGGTGGTAACCATCCTATACCGCGTCGCCGGCATGCCCAGCGTGGAAGGTCTGGAGAACCCGTTCCAGGATGTGTCTGCTGGAAAGTTCTACACCAATGCCGTAACCTGGGCGTTCAACGAAGGCATTGTCATGGGTACCAGCGAGACCATCTTCGCCCCCGATGTCTCCATCACCCGTGAGCAGATTGCAGCCATTCTCTACCGTTACGACGGCGAGAATACGGTGAAGGAGGACAACCTGTCCGACTTCAGTGATGGCACCAACGTCTCCAACTTTGCCAAGGATGCCATGAACTGGGCTGTGACCAACGGCCTAATCAACGGCATCGGCACCGGCGAGACCGCCACCCTTAGCGCCAAAACCACCGCAACACGCAGCCAAATCGCTGTAATTTTGATGCGCTATCTGACAGAAGGCTGAGATCTGCCGAAACGCGGAATCTCAATGCCTGCATAATACTTAGGACTGCGGCATTCCCTTCTGCCGCAGTCCTTCTTACGTAAAATTAAAAAATAAGAAGAATTAAAAATTATGATACAACAAGCAACTTAAAAGCTACTACCTCCACCGGTAACAGCGATGAGAATTTCAAGTACAATGGAGCAGACCTGATCAAGCAGACTGCGGGTGGCTACGGCTCCTATACCTATGATTATGATAGCGCCCACAACATGACCAAAGCCACCAACGACAATGTCAGCGTCACGGCTACTTATGACGGTGCAGGCAACAGCACCGGTACAAGACTGCAAAAGAGCGGCAAAGCAGGCGTCTATTTGCAGACTTCGGCCACATATACAGCCAATCAGGATCATACGGCCAGCGTGACCGACGCCAACGGCGGAACGACCACCTTCGGGTATGACAGCCTGGGGCGCAATACATCCACCAGTACACCCATTGATACCGGAGTGACTTCCACCACCAGCTATACCTATGTTTCCGGAACAGACTGGCAATACCGGACTTCCAATTCCAGCGGTGCTGTGCTATACTATGGGTATACCAATGGCGTCCAAACCGAGGCCAGCCGTTATTCCTCCAACAGCCAGGCTCGTCCGTGGCAGCGGTATCACCTGACTTTGGATGCATGGGGGAACACCACCAAGATCCAAGTCCAAAGCGGCACTGGCACAACGGTCACTTCTTGGCTTACAGGCCCCACCCTGGCCAGCTATGAATATGCCGGGAATAACGGGTATTTGTCAAAGATGACAAATGCCAACGGGGATTATGAAACCTACACCTATGACCGCTACGGGCGGATCGTGACCATCGAACACCGCACAAAGAATGGTACGCTGAACTATACTGAGGTCTATGTCTATGATGGTAACGGAAACACCGGGCGCTGTAAGGTGATGGATGGTTCCGGCAATGTCACAGACGACTACCGGTATGAGTACGATTCTCTGGGACGGCTCATTCGCAGCAGTCAGGTTTCGGACGGCGAGACGGTGCTTCGGACAGAGCATATTTACGATGCGGATAACCGTCTGACGAATCAGTGTTATCAGTTGGGCGCAAGCAGCTTCTCAGAGAGCTACGAGTATAACAAGAACGACGGCAGTATGAAATCCATGGATACTGCCAATGGGGATACGCTGTCCTTTACCTACGACGCCATTAAGCGGCTGGAGAGCGTGGCAGCGGGCTCCCGGTATACTAAGACTTACGGCTACCGCACCATTTCCGGCAGCCAAACCACCACCCAGATTTCCTCGCTGGCCTACTCCGGATTTACAGGCGCGCCAACCTACCGTTATGCTTACACAGCAAACGGCAATATCAAGTCCGTACAGAATCCCAACGGAAGTTCAACCACCTATACCTATGACACCCAGGGCCAGTTGATCACGGCAGTGGACGAAGACTGGGCCACAACCTTCCATTATACCTATGATACAGCAGGCAATATTCTTACCAAGAATGCCTGGAGCCAATATGGGGACAATGAGGAGATTGCATACTCCTATGACAATGCCAGCTGGCCGGATCTTCTGACAGCCGTCAATGGACAGCGCATTGCCTACGAGGGTCAGACCTTCAACGCGGATACCGGCGCAGTCAGCGGCACGGTGAAGAGCGGCAATCCCATCAGCTACTTTAACGGGGATACCCGCTGGAACTTCACCTGGGAGAACGGGCGGCAACTGGCTACGGCGACAACCACGGAAGGAAATACCGAGACTTCCATCTCCTACGCCTACGACCTGAACGGCCTGCGGA
>OLOA01004678.1_pt1 | contig 10140 bp, 10 predicted proteins | sample 1672201 | NCBI WGS metagenome assembly OLOA01 (sample SAMEA3136658, study PRJEB25190) | human gut metagenome
TGCAGGCAGCGAAGCGTCCCTGCCAGTAACTCTGCGCTCCCGCAGGAGCGCCCCCCAAGTTGCTCTTCCCCCAAGATTCCGTGAAGATCCCTTTTTTTCATGCCCTCTTGACAAATACGCACGACAAGTGTATAATTCATTTTGACAAGGATGCTTGTCATCATGATAAGCACTTTTGTCAGACGGAGGTGCTGTATGGTACTGAGAAATCGCTTGAAGGTGTACCGGGCAATGCTGAATGTCAATCAGCAGGAAATGGGGCGCTTGTGCGGCGTATCGCGGCAGACAATCAGCCTGATTGAGCGGGGGGACTATTCGCCGTCCGTCACCCTCGCCCTGACGATTGCGAAAGTCTGCGGCGCATCGGTGGAGGAAATTTTCTACTTGCAGGAGGAAACGGAACATGAAGAATGACGAAATCAGGGCTGCGAATCGTAAGGCGCTGCCGAAATTTCTGCTTTTGACCCTCGTCGGTGCCGTGATTGGCGGCGTCACGGGTTACTGCGCCGCCCGATACGGGCTTGACCAGCTGTCCGGCGTTTTGGCGGACGCGAGCGCATTCTTCGGCACGCGCATCGCCCCGTGGCTGATGGTGGCGTTGGCAGTCGTCACGCCGGCGGTCTGCATTCCGATGTACCGGCACGCCAAGGCGCTGTTGGCATCATGGGACGGCGAAGATGAGGACACATCAAGCTTCATTGACGGCAAGCTGTCCGCCGTCCTCTGGCTATCCAGCGCCAGCCTCGTGCTTGCGTTTTTCCTGATTGCGGCGACGTATTCCGTCGGCTTTGCGTCGTTCGACAGCTGGGAAAGCACAGTTCTCATCTTCATTGGCATTGCGGCGTTCCTTGCCATTCTGGTGGAATCCATCCTGATTCAGCAAAAGTGCGTGGATGCCGCCAAGCAGATGAGTCCCGAAAAGAAAGCGTCCATCTACGATTTGCAGTTCCAGAAAAAGTGGGTTGACGACTGCGACGAAGCCGAGAAAATCATGATTGGCAAGTGCGCCTTCAAGGCGTATTCCGCCGTCAATCGCGTCTGCGCGATTGCAGCGATTGTGCTTGCCATCTGCGCGCTTGTGTTCGGCATCGGCTTCCTGCCTTCGCTGGCGGTGTGCATCATCTGGATGGTCAATCTCTCTGTTTACTGCAAGGAAGCCATGCGTTACGCCAAGGCGGGCAACAAAATTTTCTGATGGATGCCGGGAGGACATACAATGGAAACTTTTCTTCCCCTTCTCATCATCCTGTTTCTCGTCATTCTTCCGCTGTTCGCGCGGCGAAAGCGGGCGGCGGCGGTCAGGCAGTTTCTGAATCGGAAAAAGCAAAATAAGGAGAGCAACGAAATGAAAGAACTGGCAAAACGGCTGATTGGCGAAGATTGCATCATCTACACCATTACCTCGGAGAGCGGCAGCATACAGGGCGTGCTGAAAGAGGTTGAAGATGGCGGACTGGTCATCGAGAAGACAACGGGCGAGACGGAAATCGTCAATCTGGATTTCGTCACCCGCATCCGGGAATATCCGCGCAAGAAAAACGGCAAAAAGAAGAGCATCGTGCTGGATTAAATCGTAAATATTCCGTGAATGGGAACATTTCGCGTTTTTCATTCGTTGGATGAGTGGAAACCCTAAAATATCCCGCAAAAGGAGTTGATTTCCCATGATGAAGTTTATGAAGCGTGCCCTGTCCCTGCTGATTTCGGCGATGCTGCTGCTGGGCTGTTTCGCCCTTGCGGAGGAAACGCCGCTGCTGCCGATTGCCATCGTGTCCTACGACCTGACAGATGAGGCGACAACCGCCGCGCTGTCCGCCCTCATCGAGCCGAAAGAGAACGCCTTGACCCGCTGGGAGCGCGTTGTGCTGTCCGACGGACGCGAAGCGTGGGTCATCTGCCAGTTTGACCAGACGACCATGTCCAACGCATGGAGCCGCGTCATCGACGCCGAAACGCAGGAAGTGCTGCAGGAGGACACGACCGACACCGGTTTCTTCGCTACCGCGCAGGCCCGCTGGGAGAGTGCAAAGGGCATCTATGCGCTGTGGAGCATTCAGGACAAGATGCTGTTTGACCGCCTGTACGCCATGGCGCCCTGCTACGGCGAACCCGTCGAGGGCGATTTGACGCAGGAGGAAGCCCTTGCCGCTGCACTGAACGTGACCGGCCTGACTGCCGCGGATTACGACGCGGTCGGCTACGGCTACATCATGGGCAGCAGCGAGCAGAACGGCACTTGGCAGGTGTTCTTCGTGAAAGGCAACGAAGTTGTCTCCACAGTGAACCTTGACGCGCGCGACGCGACGATTCTGCTGGTTGAGCCGGACGAAGAAGGAAACGGGTAACAGAAAGCAAGCCGCGCAACCTTACGATATGCAGGGTTGCGCGGCTTGTTATTTTATTTAGGGGACGTATGAACAATGATGACCAAGCATCAAAGTCCAGACATATCCGTGGCTGCCTGTTGCAGCTGTTCACGTGCCATTGCTGCTTCCAGTTCATTGAGCCGAGAAGTAGAATCATTCAAACCGTAATACAAGTACATTTCTTCATTTTTAATGTTTCCATCATCATACTTGTCATAGTTAAAGTACAGGATTGTTCCTGTGTTCTCCGCTCCGCTCCATTCAATCCAATTTGTATATGTGGTGTGAGAGCCAGAAGAACTGCTCCAAGACGACGTTTTCACATGCTCCGTTCCCTGTCCATACAGCTGATTGAGTTTTCCACTCAGCATTTCATATGCACCTGCATAATCAACAGGCGCAAATTCATAATAGGCAAGATAAAACTCTGCCTTATCTTCGCTTTCATACACTGCTTCTTCATCAAAGCCATGCATAAAATAAGCGCCGATATAGGAAACTGGGTATCCAGCTACATTCAGTCCTTCTACCCTGAGATTTTTTACATAGCATCCACCATCATCCAGTGTCTTTAATGGACTCACGTTACCAGTCCAAACGAAGTCGCGCTCAAACGAGGGAATCTCTCCACTCTTAAAATTCGGGCGAACTCCGTCAATATTCAGTTTTTCTGTAAACACAGCAGGCGAGCATCCCCACGGAATACTGCGAAAAGTTATCGGGCTATCCGCAGTTTGCTCAATAGCAGCGGTATCAACACTGCGTTTCAGTATTTCTTGGAGTGTAGCTTGGTAGGTTGCATAGAGCGTAGCATTATCCATGTTTACGTATTCTTCCGCATACACAGAGCCTGTAGTACACACCAGCAAGAGTACAGTCATCAAAAACGTCAAGAACCTTTTCATGTCTCATCCTCCTTTATTTTTTACTATTATAGCATCTCTTGCCATTTTTGTCAACATCGAAGCGAGTAAATTGCGGCTATCTGGTCGCGCCCATATGGCGCAACAATGTGCGGGTGGTTGATAGAGCAACTTGGGGGCGCATCTGCGGATGCGCAAAGTTACTGGCAGGGACGCTTCGCTGCCTGCACCTTTGTTGGGCGCGTTTGGCGAAATGGTCACCCGAGGAACAGTTGGGGCGTTGCCCCAAACCCCACAAGGGAGCTCCGCCCCTTGACCCCGCAAGGGGGATTCCCCCTTGACCCTTTTTTGGCGACCCGGCTTGGTCGCGCTTCCTTGATTGAACTTTTCAGCGGCTTTTCTTTTACTTTTTATCCAGTTCAGACGTGCAGTGCGGGCAGCACGTCGCCTTAATCGGAATCTCGCTCAGGCAATAGGGGCATTTCTTCGTCGTCGGCGCGGCAGGCGCAGCAGGCTTCTTCCCGATGCTCATCAGCGCGTTAATCCCCTTCAGCAGCACAAACAGCACCAGCGCCGTGATGAAGAAATTCACCACCGTCGTCAGGAACGACGCAAACGCCGCGCCGAACGTCCATGCCACACCGTCGGAAATGTCGCCGGGGCCGCCGGTGAAAATCAGCGATAGCAGCGGATTGATGAAATTCGTCGTCAGCGCCGTGACAATGCCGGTGAACGCGCCGCCGATGATGACGCCGACCGCCATGTCCATCACGTTGCCGCGCAGGGCGAACTTTTTAAACTCTTCGATGAACTTTTTCATGGGGAAACCCCCTCCTCCAAATTTGATACTGTCAGTATAGCACGCAGGGCGACCAGTTGCAAGCGCTTGCGGCGCGAAAAAAAACGAAAAGAGGATGCAGAATGACGAAGAAACAATGGATTGCGGATGGATTGCTGCTGGCAGCGGCAATTATCTGGGGGTCAGCGTTCGCAGTGGTGAAAAATACGCTGGACAGTGTGCCGCCGTCGATGATGATTGCGCTGCGCTTCGGCATTGCGGCGCTCATCAGCGGCGTGATTCTCCGCAAGCATCTGCGGGGGATGACGCGCGGACAGGTGCTGATGGGGCTGCTCGTCGGCGTACTGACCGGGCTGGCGTACATTGTGCAAACCATTGGATTGCAGGACACGACCGCCGGGAAAAATGCGTTTCTGACGACGATTTACGTTCTGCTGGTGCCGTTCGGCAGTGCGGTGCTGTTCCATGAGAAGCTCGGCGCGCGGCGATATGTCGCGGCGGTGCTGATGCTGCTGGGCATCGGCATCCTCTCGCTGGACGGCGAAAGCGGCGGACTGAATCGCGGCGACGTGCTGACGCTGGTGTGCGGCGTGCTGTATGCGGCGCAGATTATCTCCGTCGGGCGCTGCAATGAACGCATGGATACTTATGCGCTGATTGTGCTGGAGTTTGCGTTCGCGGCGCTGACGGGGCTGTGCTGGTCGCTGGCGACGGAGCAGGGGATGCCGATACAGTGGAACATGCAGTCCATCGGCGGCATTTTGTATGTCGCGGTGTTCTCAACCATGCTGGCATCGTCCTGCCAGAATATCGCGCAGAAGCTCGCACCGACGTCTCATGCGGCGCTGCTGATGAGCCTCGAATCCGTGTTCGGGGTGCTGTCCGGCGTGATTTTTCTGGGCGAAAAGCTGACCATCCGAATGGGACTGGGCTTTCTGGTGATTTTCGCGGCGGTGGTGCTGAGTGAAACGACGGCATCATCAAAAAAAATTCACGGAAAATGTATGAATATGCATTGACAAGCGGATGATTCTGCGCTATACTATGCACTGTTCCCCGGAAGCGCTCCGGCGGACAATAAAATCGTGAAAAACCTGTTTTCAGGAGGATGGTAACAATGAAGAAGCTGCTGAGTGTGGTTATTGCTCTGATGATGATGGTGACATTCGTGTTCGCGGAAGAAGCCGCGCCCGCGGAAGTCAAGACCCTGTACGCAGGTGTGCTGACGGTTGGCTGCGAAGCCGGTTATCCGCCTTTCGAGATGGTTGCGGACGACGGCGAATCCGTTGTCGGTCTGGACATGGACATCATGGCGGCTGTGGCGGAAAAGCTGGGCTTGCAGATGCAGGTTGTGACGACCTCCTTTGACGGCATCTTCGACGGCATCGGTGTGAACTACGACGTGGTTTGCTCCGCCGTGACCATCACCCCTGACCGTATGCAGAACATGCTGTTCTCCCTGCCCTACATTACCAACTATCAGGCGGTGGTTGTGCCGGCGGACAAGGACGTGGAAATCAATTCCTTCATGGATTTGGACGGCTATGTCATCGGCGTGCAGAAGGGCACGACCGCGGACATCCTGATGGGCGACTATGAATCCACCAAGACCATTAACGTGACCGTGGTGGCGAACGACAAGCTGAGCAACTGCTTCACCCAGCTGACCAACGGCGAAATTCAGGCGGTTGTGGTGGACAGCGGCGTTGCGGAAAGCTATGTTGCGAAGAATCCGGAACTGTACAAGATTGTCTATCAGGACATGACCGAAGGTGAGCAGTTCGCCATCGCGATGGGTCTGAACGACACCGACATGCAGGCCGCCATCAATCAGGCGATGCAGGAACTGGAAGAAGACGGCACGCTGAAGGAAATCTACGAGTACTGGTTCGGCGCGGACTCCGAGGAAACTGCGGAGTAATCAGCCAACAGCCGCAAACAATCCGCACCTGCCGGGTGGAAACATCCCATCCGACGGGGCGCGGTTTTTTGTGTGAGAAGGGAATCCGCTGACCATGCGGCGGGAAAGGAATCGGATATGAAGGAAAAAATGCCCGCAAAGCTGTTCCGGGTCGATCGGTGGCAGCGGAAAACAAAAATTGTCGTCAGCATTGTGCTGCTCGTCCTCATCGTCGTTGGGATTCTCTCGACCATGATGCCCACGCGCGAGGAAATGCTGGCGAACACCTCGGAAGCCATGCAGCAGCGCTTGGCGGAGGATGCGCAGAGCACCCGCAAGCGCTTGACCATTTCCTATAACCCGCTGTTCTGCGTCAGCTATCTGTCCGTCTCGTCCAGCGGGCGCGACGTTGTGTCGGAAAGCTACGTTGGCTTCTGCAACCAGATTATTCCGGCGAACGATGGTGCAATGCAGGTCGTCGGACAGATGATTAACTACACCTACCGGATGCTCGGCGGCGGCCGCAACCTGATGTACGGCGCAAAGCTGACCATCCTGCTGACGACCATCACCGTGTTCTTCGGCTTGATTCTGGGCACCCTGCTGTCGCTGGGCAAGATCAGCAAATTTAAGCCGCTCAGCAAGATTTGCAGCGGTTACATCTTCTTCTTCCGCGGCACGCCGCTGCTGATTCAGCTCTTCGTCGTCTATTTCACGCTGCCCAAGATCTTCGACTTCTCGTGGACAGGGCTGTTCAGCGCCTATGGCACAGACGCAACCTACATGGGTTCGTTCCTTGCCTCGTGCATCACGTTCAGCCTGAACTCCGGCGCGTACTGCGCGGAAATCGTCCGCGCGGCGATTCAGTCCATCGACAAGGGTCAGCATGAAGCCGCGAAGGCCCTCGGCATGACCTACTGGCAGACCATGTCGCACATCGTTATCCCGCAGTCGATTCGCCGGATGATTCCGCCTGTCTGCAATGAGTTCGTCATGATTCTGAAAGATGCGTCGATTGTGTTCGCGATTTCCCTGCAGGACATCACGACGATTGCCAACAACATCCGCACCAGCGAAGGCTCGAACCTCGTTTTCATCCCTGCGCTGATTCTCTATCTGATTATCACCGCGCTGTTCACGTTCATCTTCAACAAAATCGAGAAGAAATTCTCGGTGTACGAATAAGGAGGTGTCCCGATGGAAAATCAGGAAGCGTTCATGCTGGAAACGCAGCATGTTTCCAAACATTACGGCAAGCTGGAAGTCTTGAAGGACATCAACCTGCAAGTCAAAAAGGGTGAAGTCATTTGCCTGATTGGCCCGTCCGGCGCGGGCAAATCCACCTATCTGCGCTCGTTGAACCAGCTGGAGACGATTACGGGCGGCAAAATCTTCATCAAGGGGCACTTGCTGCTGCACCGCGAGCATGACCACACGGTGGAGCGCATCGACAAGAAGACCCAGCAGCAGCTTCTGCTGGAAATGGGCATGTGCTTTCAGCGCTTCAACCTCTTCCCGCACAAGACGGTGCTGGACAACGTGATGATGTCGCCGATTATCGTCAAGCACGAGGACAAGGAGCAGGTACGTCAGGAGGCGCTGACGCTGCTTGACCGCGTTGGCTTGAAGAGCAAAGCGGATGAATATCCGAACCGCCTCTCCGGCGGACAGCAGCAGCGCGTGGCGATTGCGCGCGCCTTGGCGATGAAGCCGGAAATCATGCTCTTTGACGAGCCGACCTCCGCCCTTGACCCGGAACTGGTTGGCGAGGTGCTGAACGTCATGAAAGACCTTGCATCCGAGGGCATGACGATGCTGTGCGTGACGCACGAAATGGGCTTTGCGAAGGAAGTGTGCAACCGCGTGCTGTTCATGGCGGACGGTTACATCATCGAGGAAGGCACGCCGACGCAAGTGTTTGAAGACCCGCAGAACCAGCGCACGAAGGCGTTTTTGCGGTCGGTGCTGAATGCGTAAATTATGAAAGAACCCACTGTGGAGGTTTGAAACTCCCAGTGGGCTTTCTTTATGCGGCTGTCAGTGGAAATGCATGCCTCGTGGATAAACACGCGGGCATAGTATGCCAATGCGCACAACTCAATCGCGAAAAAGGGTCAAGGGAGGAACTCCCTTGTGGGGTCAAGGGGCAAAGCCCCTTGCGGAGTCCAGAGGCAGAGCCTCTGGCGTTCCCCATCAGAATATCAAGTCCATGCTCCGCAGTTTTTCGCGAAGCCAGCTTTCGGATAGGCCGGATTTCTGCGACATTTCGCGAATCGTTAAACCCGATAGGTATGCGTCAGACAGTACCTCCGGGTCGCTCAGGTTGTCCCAGTCGATATCCGGGATGACCGGCGCGGGCGGGGGCGTGTAGACGGGCTTCGGCGGCATCGGCTTGGGGGCGGCGCGCACCGGGTTGCGGAACGCAGCGGACTGCGCACGCTCTGCCAGCAGCTTCACATTCGCCTTCATCTTCCGTTCCTGCGCCACATACGGGCGAATCACCTGAAGGAAAGCTTCGCCGTAGCGCGCGGTTTTGATTTCGCCCATGCCGCTGACGCTCCGCATTCCTTCGAGCGTTTCCGGCTTGCGCCGCACCATGGACGTTAGGGTTGCGTCGCTGCAAATGATGAACGGCGCAACGTGATAGAGCTTCGAGAGCGCCATCCGCACCTGCCGCAGCTGCTCGAACAAATCGCCGCCCGTCGGGGCTTCGATTTTCCCGATGCTGCCGACCTTCTCCGCTGTCGCCTGCTGCCCCAGATGTGCGCCGTCCGCTCCTCGCCGCCGCTGACGGGCGATTCCCTCCGCCTCGCCGTAGCGCGCGCCGCAGCAGGCGCTGCAATGCCCGCAGTCCTGCGCCGCGTTCTCCCCGAAGTACCGCAGGATAAACGCCCGCAGGCAGCCTGGCTTCGTGCAGTAATCCACCATTCGGTTCAGGCGGTTCATGTCCTGATAGCGCACTGCCGACTGCTCCGCCGCCGTCATGTTCTCGTTTGGCTCTGTGTGCTCAATCATCCACTTCGCGGTGAAAATGTCCGACCCGTTGTACAGCAGGATGCACTCCGCCGCCTCGCCGTCGCGTCCAGCGCGCCCGGCTTCCTGATAGTACGCCTCCATCGAGCGCGGCATTTGGTAGTGAATGACAAACCGCACGTTGGATTTGTCGATGCCCATGCCGAACGCGTTCGTCGCGACCATCACCGGGCAGGTGTCGTACTGAAATTTCTCCTGATTCTCCTTGCGCTCCTCGTCGCTCAATCCCGCGTGATAGCGCGTCGCGTCGATACCCGCGCGAATCAGATTATCGCAGACCTGCTCGACCGCTTTGCGCGTCGCACAGTAAACGATGCCGCTTTCGCCGCGTTTCCGGCGGAGAATATCCATGAGGGCAGCATCACGGTTCTTGGGGCGGATGACCTCGAAGTAGAGGTTCGGGCGGTCGAAGCCGGTCGTGACCGTTTCCGGGTTTTGCAGGCGCAATAGGCGGATGATATCTTGCCGGACGCGCTCGGTTGCGGTCGCGGTGAATGCGCCCATGACCGGGCGGGTGGGCAGCGAATCGACGAAATCCGCGATGCGCAGATACACCGGGCGGAAATCCTGCCCCCACTGGGAGACGCAGTGCGCCTCATCTACGGCAAGCAGGGAAATCGGCATGGATTGCGCCATTGCCTGAAACGAGGGTGTTTCGAGGCGCTCCGGGGCGACGTAGATGATTTTGTACGCCCCCTGCCGCGCCCGCTGCATGGCGAGCTCCATCTGACGCGGGGTGAGTGAGCTGTTGAGGTACGCAGCTGGAACGCCCGCGCTTTTGAACAGAACGGCTATCTCTGCATCGCGGACCGCCGCGAGGCGTTCGTCTATCTGCCGGACACGCTCGAAAGCGCCGCATCTTTTCTGTTCTGACCGCCCCGCTTCGGCAATCTTTTCATAATACGCCCGTTAAAATGGCGCTGTGGACAACCACAGCGCCATATCTTTTTCAGGAGGATGAGTGTCATGCAATTGGAGAGCGCCTATACCGACGGCTGCCTTTGTATCCGATATACCGGAGATCTCGATCATCACGCGGCGCGCGCGGCGTTTCGCGAAACGGAAGCGTTTATCGACCGTTTCCTGCCGCGGCGGTGCATTCTCGATTTCTCCGGCGTTTCGTTTATGGACAGCTCCGGCATTGCCGTTGTGCTCCGCGTGAAAAAACGGATGGAGGAA
>OLOA01004680.1_pt1 | contig 10137 bp, 5 predicted proteins | sample 1672201 | NCBI WGS metagenome assembly OLOA01 (sample SAMEA3136658, study PRJEB25190) | human gut metagenome
AAAAATAAATACTACTGTAAATGCTGTTGCCCATTTGGCGATGATGTTCATCTGATCATTTTCTTTTCTCATAAGGTTCTCCCTCTCTTTTCTATTTATTTTCTGATCACATCATAACCCGGCAGCTTTACATATTTGTTCCGGAAACTGAAATCTTACAAAAAATATGCAACCCTGTCACTTTTGTAACTTCAACAGCCCCTGTTCCCACCAAGAAGAACAGAGGCTGAATTACACTTCTTTTTTTATTTATTTTGTTACTTTTACGTTCTTTGCAGAACTCCATGCAGAGTAATAATTTACTCCTGATACTGTTTTGTAGCCACGTACTTTCACTGAATAAGTAGATCCTTTTTTCAGGGATTTGATCACTGTACTCAGTGTTTTGTTTGACTTGATGGTTACTGTTTTTTCTGTCTTTCCGGTTTTGTAGCTTACCTGATATCCGGTTACTTTTGTGTTCCGGTTCCACTTCACTGTCATCTTTTTGGATGTAGTATTTTTTGCATAGGTAAGTTTGGAAGGAGTTACGCAGTAAGCTGATTTTCCTGTATAATCACTTTTGACGCTTCCTTTGTAGCCACGAACTGCATAAGTATATTTGCTGCCATTGGTGGTTGCACCGGTATCTGTATAACTCAGAGTATTTACGTTGGTAATGGTCTTGATCGCTTTGTAAGAGCCATTTCCAGACGCCCTGTAGATCACATATCCTTCTGCACCATTGATCTTGTTCCAGCTTACTTTCATACCTTTTGTGGCATTGCTGATAGATATAATCTTGCCTGTTGCAAGACGCTCAACGATCTGAAACTTCGCATCTTTGGAGTTTATGTAATTTCCAATACCGGTAATGATGACTGTACCTTCGCCTACGCTGTCATTATCTTTATATTCCAGGCGATAATCTTTACCTTCTGTCAGGATTGCTCCTGCCAGAGATACGGAAACTTTCGGCTGTACTTCCTGCCCATCAAAAGTATAAGCAGACGCATCCAGCTGAATCTGACATTCTTCGGTATCAATATTTTTGAGGTGTTTTGTGGTTCGTTTCAGTTCACAGCCACAGAGCATACACTTCTGTACAGAATCGTACTCTACATCACCGTTTTCCAGTGTTTTTCTGTTCTCTATCACAAGCTGGCTGATATGATTTTCGTCTACCCAGACTGCCACTGTACTGTAACTGCTTCATAGTTGGAGTCTCCAGAGGCAGTTACTTTGATCAGTGCCAGACCTGCTTTTTGGCCGATGATCTGCATATCTTTTATAGTAATCAGATCATCGTCGCTGGTTTCAAGACTGATATCTCCAACACCACTTGCCTGAATTTCTGTTGTAGCATTAACATGAATTCTTTCATCTGCACTTTCTGCAGTGATACTCTGTTTTGCTTTTGCAATAATGAAGGTCTTTTCTGCCTCTCCTGTAATGCAGATATCCCCGCCTTTGGCTGTTATAATCACCTTTGCTGTCCCTGCATTCTGATTATCTGCATAAGTGACTGTATAGTTATCTTCACTTACAGTTCCATTACCGTCTTTTACTGTAACTTCCGGTGTTTTTTCCTTTCCATTGTATACAGTTTTACGATAGGAAAGTGTAATGGTGCAGTCTTTGAGGGCTGTCTGTTTCAGGGCAGGAATGTCTTCTGTGTAGGAAGCATCACAGTTTGCACATTTAAATTCTCTGGTTCCATTTTCCAGATAGCCTGCTTTTTTGGTAACAGTTCCTTTGTCCCATTTATGAGGTGCTTTATCTGTCTTATCTCCAACATAGCTGTTGCCACAAGTTACACAGGTATAAGTTGTAAAACCTTCTGCTGTGCAGGTGGAATCTGTCACTTCTGCTTCGTAACTGTGTCCCAGTACTCCACGATAATCAGAAACCACTACGTTATCACAGTTCTGGCATGTATAAGTAGTATAGCCTCTCTCTGTACAAGTTGGGGCTGTTACGACTTTTTTATAATCATGGCCTGCAGCTTCCCGATAACTGGATCTGTAGGAAGTGCCACATACACTACAGGTGTTTTCTGTGTATCCTTCTTCAATACAGGTTGGTGGAACTACTTTCTTCTCGTACTTGTGTCCTGTTGCTCCCACATAATTATCTCTATAGGAGTAGCCACAGTTCTTACAACTGTAATAAGTATAACCACGTTCTGTACAGGTAGGAGCAGTCACTGTTTTTTCGTAATCATGTTCCAGTGGTTCTGTCCAGGAATCGGTGTAAGAATAATCGCAGTTTTTACACTGATGCAAAGTATAACCCTGCATCTGGCAGGTTGCCTTTACAACCGTATCCTCATAATCATGAGGTGTACTTGGTTTATAATCTTCACGTTTGGTACTGCCACAGAGCTTACAGGTATAAAGAGTATATCCGTCTCTGGAGCAGTTTGGCTCGATAACTTTTCCTTCGTCATACTGGTGAGCTGAAGGGTCTATTTCCAGTTCCGTTCTAAACTCTTCTTTGCAGACACTACAAACCTGAATGTCATAACCTTTTTCAATACAGGTAGCATCTTTGTGTTCTTTTACAGTGAGCTTATGCCCTGTTGCCGGAAGCACCTCTGTAAATGGCTGATTACAGTTGTCGCAGACAAAAGACCTCTCCCCATCTGTGGTACAGGTAGCCGGAGTGAGGGATGTATTCTCCTCGGACATGTGGATGGGGTTAGGGATAAGATTATGGCTGCTGTTATTCAGGAAAGCCTGTGCCTCTGGTGAATTCCATGTGTCGTTGCAGGCGTAGTAGGTGATTTTTTTGGAATCATAGCAATATCTGTCATTTTCTGATCCAAACTCACCAAAATCTCCTAAAAATATAATTTCATTAAGATTATAACAACTTAGGAAAGCATAATTTTCTATCTTAGTCACACTTGCCGGAATTACGATTTTTGTAAGTACAGTGTTATAAAAAGCATTAGAACCTATAACTGTTAATTTACTTTCTTTCGCAAATTCTACTTCTTTTAAATTGCTACACTCATAAAATGCATTACTACCCAGGCTTGTCACTCCTGATGGTATGGTAATTTTATCCAGGCTTTTACAGTTGGAAAATGCAGAACTTTGAATATCTGTTAATACACTTTCTTCCGCGAATTCTACTGTCTTTAAATTACTACAGTCCTGAAATGCACAACTTTCTATTCTCGTCACACTTGATGGTATAGTGATTGTTTCCAGATTTTTGCATTCATAAAAATCCTGATTTCCTATAATAGTTAATACACTTCCGTTTTCAAATTCTACTTCTTTTAAGTTTTTGCATTGAGCAAATACATTTCCTCCCAGACTTGTTACACCTGCTGGAATCGTAATACTTTCCAGGCTTTCACAGCCGGAAAACACATAACCTCCTATGGCTGTCAATGCACTTTCTTCTGCAAACTCTACTTCTTTTAGATTGCTACATTCATAAAATGCATTACCCTCTATACTTATTACACCTGATGGGATTATAATTTCTGTTAAACTTTTACATCCATTGAATCCACTGCCTTCTATAATTTTCACGCTTGAAGGTATGATTATACTTTTTAATTCTTCACATCCGTAAAAAGTACTTGATGAAATTCTGTCTATCTGTATATCTTTTGCAAAAATACACTGTGTCATTCTACTACAACCATCGAATGCACCTGCACCTATGTGTAAAACACTTGAAGGAATAGCTACCGCTGAAATCTTTTTGCAGTTTGAAAAGGCAGAACTTCCTATAATCTTCAGATAATTAGGCAGTTTATCTCTCGTTAATTCAAGATTTTCACAGCCACTGAAAGCAGATTCTCCTATAGTTTCTACTTTTTCATGAAATGTAACTGTCTTAATACGTTTTCCAGAATAAAAAGCATAATTCCTGATGCTTGTAATTTCCTGTGGAATTACCAGATCCTCCAGAAGTTCTCCATCTATATAATAAGCGATACTGTTTGATGAATAAAATCTTGGGCCCTCCTGCATATTTAACCACTGTAACAGATTTTCAATATACACTGAGCTTAAACTGAGGCAATCAGAAAAAGCATCAGATTTACATCTTACAAGACTCTTCGGAATCTTGATGCTCTTTAAAGATGTACAGGACTGAAATGCACCCCATCCTATGTCAGTTATATTTTCCGGCAATTCCATCTGTTCTAATGATGTACAGTTATAAAAAGCATTATAATCTATGCAAGCTACACCATCATCAATCTCTGTCCATTTTAACTTTGATAATCCATAAAAAGAATAATTTCCGATATTTGTGATTCCTTTTTTGACTCTTAATCCTTCAATGTATTCTTCATACTCTCCCCAGGGAGCTGTTGTTATATATTTTCCATTCAATGTTTCATGATTAGTATAACTTCCTGTAGATATTCCATATTCACTGGTCGGTATCAGTTCCAGCACATGTTCCGGTGTAATTCCCCAGAAAATACTTCCTTCATCGCCGCAGACAATATAAGGTGCAGGAATCACTTCTTCCACTGATTCTCCACATTTCTTACAGGTTCTCTTTAAGGTACCGGTCTGATCTCTTTCTGCCGGTTTTGTGATAACACCATCATCCCATACATGAGTCGTTCCATAAGCTCTGGTTACGGCAAATCCCCATTCATCAGTACTGTAGTCTGTGGTCAGTTTTAAGGTCACTGAACTTCCCGGAACTACTACAGTTTTGCCAGCCAGCTGATCATTGATATACTTCTGATACAGTTCTCCATTTTCGTCATAAATATAGAAAAAGTCATCATAGTTTGTTTCAAACTGAGTCTTTTTATCGAAAGTCAGGATAATTTCTTCCGCACCCTCCATAGAAACGTTCCACTCCGCAGACGTCTCTGTATTGTAAGGATGATCGGACTGCAGATCCGCAGTATCGATACAATGTATGCAATCGTTATATTCTTTGCCTTTGTTTCCACAAACAGAACAGGTGGCCGCATAATAAGCCATGTTTTCCGATGTAGGATAATTCTTGCCATCTGTCTGAGGTATTACATCGTTATTATCTCTCACATAAGCATGTTCTGTATTGGCAGTAATACCACTGACTGTACAACATGGAACCCATTCTGCTGATTCATATGCTGCTTTGCACTCCTCTGTCCAGGTCTGATCTGCTTCTCTGTAATAAATTTTAAGAGAAGATACCCCTGTAAATATGGGAAGTGCTGCCGGTGCATTTCCTGCATAATAAAGCTCCACCACTGCAGTAGTATTATTTGCAAATGCATCTTTGCTGACTGTCTGCAGGGTATCTGCTGCCACAGCAACTTTTGTCAGCTTTGTACAAGAAGCAAAAGCACCGCTTCCAATACCGATAATACCATTTCCTATTGTTATAGAATGAACCTGAGCGCTATCCCATGGATAACTGTGGCCATTATCTTTTTCGATAGCTCCGGAACCGCCGAAAGCCAGGTTTCCGTTATCAGAAAGTTCCCATTTTACACCTGTTGCAAGTGTACCGCTAGACACAATCGTCCCCTCTGCCTGAGCTGCTCCTCCATCTGAGAAACTTTCTTCCCCGGCAATCTCTACTTCTGTATCCTCTGCCTCTGGCTGAGAAAATGTATCTGCCTGATCTGTATTTTCAATGGCAGTCTCTCCGTCAGAGAACCCATCATCTGAAAAAATTTCTGTTTCTTCGCTTTCAGCTGTACCTGCTGATCCAGCCACTTCTGCAGGTGCATCACTTTCAGCTGCTTCCTCCGGATCCGCACTGTCAGATACATCTGCATATGTAGCAAGATCATCTGCTGCATAAACAGGTATACTGCTGCAGACCATCATACCAGCCAACAATATTGATATAATCCTTTTTTTCATGGTTCCTCCTTACTTTGATCTTTTAGTAGTAAATTGTTTTCTCCCAAAGCTAATCCTTATCTTTGTATCATAACATATAAAAAAATTCTACCAAGTCATTTCCTCCATGTATTCCGAAATCTCCCTTTTTCACAAAAAATACTGCTGTATTTCATGCACTTTTACTCAATTCCCTGATTGTTTATTGAATCTCAATATGGGATATGCTATATTAAAAATCAGTTATCTACATATTACATAAGGGGGCAAATTATGCGAAACAAAATCATCACAATGGCACTTGCACTTACTGTTTCTATGAGTGGTATTCCTTTTGCAGGGTCAGTACAGGCAGATGCTTTTGAAAATGAAGCAATCGTTACCGACGCTGTTGACAGCCAGTCCCAGGACACTGATCTGACAGCAGAAACTGATTCTGAAGAAGCCACTTCCCATGAGGCTGAAACCAGTGAAATCGATCCACAGGAAGCCTCTGTAGAAACAGACGAAGAAGACTCCGATGAGACTGGTGTTGCTGTAGAATCAGAAACAGAGGACACTGTCGAAGCTACAGAAGATACCGAAGATTCCCAGTTCACCGCAGGTGACAGCGAAACAGAAGTTACTCTGGGTACTAATGGTCAGAAAGTAAAAGATACTTATAGGATCACTACCATTTATCAGGTTACCGGTACCGGAAATGTAACGGAAGAAGTATCAGGTTACATCCAGAAATGCCACAGTCTTTCTACACCGGTAATGATCTATTTCCCATCCGGTTCTTATACAATCACAGATCTTCTGAGAATTTACGATAATCTCTTTATTGTAGCAGAAGCAGACAGCAGTTTTTCAGGAGTTTCTGTCAACATGTCCGGTTCTTACAATATGGTAAGCGGCGGTGTATGGACAAACTGTCCATTCCGGGTAGCAGGTAAATCCAGTCGCGTAGAAAACTGTACCATCGAGAATGCTCCGGAAAACGGTATCAGCCATGGACATGGCATTGGTATTTATGACAGCAAAACTGTCACCATCTCCAACTGCAAGATCATCCAGAATCCAGAATGTGGCATCTCTTTATTCAACGGTTCTCATGCAGATGTAAGCGGATGTGCAATTTCCAATAATGGTCATAACGGTATCGGTGTCCGTCAGAATGCTTCTGTTACTGCATCCAAATGCGTCTTCGACAACAACAAAAATGACGGTCTTGGTATAGCAGATGGGTCCAAAGCAACAGTGACAGATTCCACAGTAAAGAGAAGTGGTGTGGCAGGACTAGCTCTGTCTGACGGTTCTTCTGTCAGCTTCAAAGGATGTACCATCACCACCAGCAAATCCGCCAACATCACCATTTCCAACACCAAAGGCAATACCAAACCCTCTACAGTAACCCTCCAGGGCAAAAACACTATTTCCGGCTCTGCCAGATCCAATGGTATCAATGTCACCGGTAAAGGCAACACTGTTATCATCAATGGCAACACCACCATTTCCGGCAATCATAACTACGGCATTTCCGTCAAAGCGTCTGCTGTACTGAAACTGACAGGTGCGGCATGTATCTCTAATCATCCATCCTATGGTATCATTGTGGACAATGCTTCTGCTACTATCCGCAATGCCACCATCAAAAACAACAAACGCTGCGGAATCATTGTAAAAAACAAATCCAAAATAACTGAGATCAGTAACAATACCATTACAGGCAATAAGCAGTATGGAATTTCTCTTCTTAATTCCACTGTCAGCAAAGTAAGCAAAAACAAACTCAGCAATCCGGCTGCTTCTTCTGAGATCAGTGTCAGCAGATGCAAAACCAGTGTCTCCAACCTTGCCAAAGTGACAGTAAATAAAGTAACTGCTTCTTCAAAAAAAATAAGTGGAACAGCCCAGAAAAAAGCTTCTCTTACCATCACCGGAGGAAACAAAACCTACAAAGGCAAAGCAGCTGCCAACGGCAAATACTCTGTAAAAATATCCAAACAGAAAAAAGGCAAAACTCTTCGTCTTGTAGTCAAAGACAAGAACCGGAACGAAGCATACACAACCACAAAAGTAAAATAAATTTTCACATAGCAAACAGGGGGATATTGACCTATTCATATATGACATGAATCCTGTATTTTTTTCATAACAGAATATCCCCTGGGGAGGCTTGTTTTATGCCATATCTTTGATAAAATATAGCTATAGCATGACACAAGACGTTGTGTTATGTTTTACCCTATCTGATAAAGTTATTGAACCTCCGCTGATCAATAACTGATAAAGTGTATGGACCTCCTTCCTTATAAACACTTTAGATAGCTCACTTACCCATATACAAAAAGGTACTTTCCCCGACCAGGAAAGTACCTTTTTGTATATAAGCATATATAGTTTTTACGTAACTGTGAGGGTACTGAGCAGTTGCGTTTTTACATTACAAAATCTGATTCACTTTCTGAATCCCAGCTGTATCCAATTTTCTCAGCAATACTTTCGGCCATGGAAACATCTACCATATCACTGATTAATCCCAGAGTCATATCTATCGCAGCCATAGTGTTATTGCATGAATAATATTTACCATCAGCACACCATCTGATACCATTCATATAATCAATGCCTACTGTAAACATTCGTTTCCAGTTTTCATCATAATTATAATCTGCAATCTGTCTTCGGAATAAAAGTCCGCTCTTTGCCAAAAAAGCGGAACCATTCTGAACCATCATACAAAATTCAGCTTCTTCCACTGCCTCTTTTAACAGTTTACAGCCATTTTCCCCTTCCATATGAAGAAAACTTTTAACGCCTTTTCCACCTGGCAGCAAAAAAACATCCTCTATTTCTATCGGATTTAAAGGCTCTGTCCAAACCTTAACTCCCTGCTTTCCAGTAACCAGACCGCCGCGCAAAGATAAGTAACGTACATAAAATTCATCTGGTCTGCTCCCGAAAATCTGTGCAGGACCAAATGCGTCCATTATTTCAAAATCGTCAAACAGAAAAATATTTACTACCATAACTACTGCCCTCCGGTTATCCCCATAATATATTTGTTTTTTTACAATACTGAATCTATTAAATTTTGTGTATATTCCATTTTCGGATAATTGATGATCTCATCCGGGGTTCCACCTTCTACCACTTTTCCCTCATATAAAACCAGGACTCTGTCACAGAACATCTGAACCAGTGCCAGATTATGACAGATAAAAATAAAAGACAGTCCCTGTTTTTCTTTCAGTTCCTGAAGAAGTTCCATAATCTGTTTCTGAATCGTTACGTCAAGTGCACTGGTTGCTTCATCACAGATCAGTACCTTTGGATTTACTGCAAGTGCTCTGGCTATAGCGGCTCTCTGACACTGTCCTCCACTTACTTCATGTGGATATCTCTTTGCATATTCACGGTCAAGCCCACATTGCTCCAAGAGCTCTGCGACTCTCTTTTCTGTTTCTGTTTTTTTCATTCCGCGATTACGAAGACTTTCTCCGATTCCATCACCCAAAGTCCTTCTTGGATCAAAGGAACCAACCGGGTTCTGAAAAACCATTTGAATATTTCCATATACCTCTCTGAGCTGACTTTGTTTTAATCTGGTTATATCATTTCCATTGAATTTCAGAGTGCCTTCTGTTATATCAATAAGACGTATAAGCATTTTTGCCAGTGTACTTTTACCGGAGCCGGATTCTCCTACAATTCCCAGAGACTCTCCCTCTTTTAAAACAAAACTTACATCATCCACCGCTTTAAACGGCTCTTTTCCCCTCTGTGTAAATATTTTTGTTAAATGTTCTGCTTCTAAAAGTATACTCATGGCTGAACCTTTCTTTGCAGTTTAGGTACTGCTGCCAACAATTTTTTCGTATATGGATCTTCAGGATGTTCCAGTACCTTCACGGCAGGACCATATTCCACTGCCTTTCCGTCTTTAAGAACAAGAACTGTATCAGCCATCGCCCGGACAACCCCAATATCATGTGTTACAATAATGATCGCTGTTCCAAACAGTTCTCTTAACTTAAGCATTTCTTTTACCACCTGACGCTGTACAGACACGTCCAGAGCACTGGTCGGTTCGTCTGCAAACAGAATCGGTGGATTCATAAGCATGGCAATAGCAATACCAGCTCTCTGGTTCATTCCTCCGGATAATTCAAATGGATAACTGTCCCACACCCTCTGACTGTCTTTGAAATTGAGTTTCTCAAACAGCTCCATTGCCCTGTCCTTTGCTTCACTTCTGGTTATTTTGACATGGGCACGCATACTTTCATAAATCTGCTCTCCAATTGTACGGATGGGGCAAAGAGATGCTCCTGCATCCTGA
>OLOA01004681.1_pt1 | contig 10135 bp, 9 predicted proteins | sample 1672201 | NCBI WGS metagenome assembly OLOA01 (sample SAMEA3136658, study PRJEB25190) | human gut metagenome
GCATAAGTATGAATAAAATTAATGCTGAAAAGCATGTTAAAATCGTTTCAAACATAGAAACCTGCATATGATCAATTTCATTTCCACCATTCAACATAATTTGAATATTATTCATAATCAAAACCATCATAACCGCTATAAACATAAATCCTTTTAATAAGATCACTATACTTTCAAGTTGTGCATATCCAAAGGGATGCTTTTCGGTTACTGGTTTATAAAATAAAGGAATAATATAAATTGTTAATCCAATAACAACAAGTTCAGTTGAATCATAAACGGTATCTGCTAGAACCGACTGGGATTTAGAATAGATGGCCATAATCAATTCTGCAAGTGCAAATGCAACACCGGACCAAAAAGAAATACGCATTACAATTTGTTCCTGTTTTTCTTTCATTTTTTCACCTGATTTCTAAGATATTATACCACAAGTAAAGGAACGTCTTAAAAAAACGTCCCTATTGTTGATTACGGATATAATTCAGTGCTCCACCTGCCATAAGAATTTCGACATCTTCTTTACTAATAGGTGCATGCACTTTATATGTTTCTTTCTTTGTCACATTTTCAATCGTTAAATCAAATGAATTATAAAGTGAATCTACATTTTCAATTTTCAATTCATCCATTTCATCAATTTTGTCATAATCCGATTTATCATCAAATACAAGTGGCAACAAACCGAAATTGACTAAGTTTGCTAGGTGAATACGGGCAAAAGATTTAGCCAAAACAGCTTTTATACCTAAATACATTGGCGCAAGTGCTGCATGTTCTCTACTTGATCCTTGACCATAGTTTTCGCCGGCTACAATAATACCTCCATTATTTTCTTTGCATACTTCACCAAAATGCGGCTTATTGTTTTCAAATACGAATGTAGATAGTTTTTCAATATTTGAGCGATAAGGTAAAACCTTCGCTCCAGCTGGTGCAATATGGTCTGTCGTAATATTATCTGGTAATTTGATGACAACTTTTTTATCAATTGTTTGATCCATTGGTGTATTTACAGGCAGTGGTTTAATGTTGGGTCCTCGAACAATTTCAACATTTTCAAAAGTATTGCTTGGGGCATAAATCAATGAATCATCAATATAGCTTTGTTCTTTTTCAAATTCATCTGCATAATCTAATGTCGTTGGATCCGTAATAACTCCTGTAATTGCACTTGCTGCAGCCACTTCTGGTGATACTAAGTAAATACCGGCACTTAGTGTTCCACTTCGACCATAAAAATTACGGTTAAAGGTACGTAAACTTACGGCATCACTTTTTGGACTTTGTCCCATACCAATACAAGGCCCACAAGTACATTCTAGAATTCTTGCTCCACAAGATACAAAGGTTGAAAGTGTTCCATTTTCAATTAATTTCATAAGTACTTGTCTTGATCCTGGTGAAACAACTAGACTTACATTATGCGCAATCTTTTTACCTTTTAAAATAGCGGCTGCCTTCATTAAATCTTCATAGCCTGAATTTGTACAAGAACCAATCGCTACTTGATCTACTTTCATGCCAGAAAGTTCAGATACATTTTTAACGGCATCTGGTGAATTTGGACATGCGGCTAATGGTACTAATTTGCTCAAATCAATTTCAACAGTTTCATCATAGTGACAACCTTCGTCTGCACTTAAAGGAATATAATCTTCTTCTCTTTGTTGACGTTTTAAGAATTCATGGGTAACCTCATCACTTGGGAAAATAGATGTAGTAGCTCCAAGTTCAGCTCCCATATTTGTGATGGTTGCTCTTTGGTAAACACTCAAATTTTTGACACCTTCTCCAGTGTATTCAAAAACTTTACCAACGCCTCCTTTTACACTCAATAATTCTAATAGCTTTAAAATAATGTCTTTACTAGAAACCCCATGCGCTAGAGTACCTGTTAATTTTACTTCAACAACTTTAGGACATGTTAATCGATAGCCAATTCCAGCCATTGCCTTGGCAACATCCAATCCTCCTGCACCAATCGCAATACATCCCATTGCCGATGATGTCGGTGTATGTGAGTCGGATCCAATCAATGTTTTTCCAGGTTTTGCAAAACGTTCCAAATGAACTTGGTGACAAATTCCATTTCCTGCTTTTGAAAAATAAATACCATATTTACTAGCTACACTTTGAAGATATGCGTGATCGTCCGCGTTCATAAATCCATTTTGTAGTGTATTATGATCGACATAGCTAACAGATAATTCTGTTTTTACTTTTTTCACTCCCATAGCTTCAAACTGCATATAGGCCATAGTCCCTGTCGCATCTTGTGTTAAAGTCTGATCCATTTTGATTTCGATAGGTTGGCCTGCTTCTAATTTTCCTTTTAATAAATGTTTTTCTAGAATCTTGTACGTCAAATTTTGCATAGACAATATCCTCCTAAAACGAATTATAACAAAAAATGTAACATAATGAAAGTTTATGTTATAATATGAAACATATGAAAGGAGGTTTCATAAAGTGCACACACTTAAAGAAATCTATCAAGATAATGAAGAACGCAATTTTATTGATCCTTCCCTATACTCTAGATATCGTGTAAAAGCTGGGCTTAGAAACGACAATGGTACGGGAGTTAAAGTAGGATTAACTAAAATTTGTGATGTTATTGGGTATAAAATTATTCATGAAAAAAAATATAACATTGATGGTCAATTGATTTATAGGGGCTATCCAATCAATTATTTAGTAAACAAACAACCTTCAGACAAAATCTGTGGATTTGAAGAAACGGCTTATCTTTTAATTTTTGGAACCTTGCCAAACGCTGATCAATTAAAAACTTTTAAAGATTACTTACTCAATTTTAAAATGGGGCCTGTTGACTTACAGTATGAAACACCAAACATATTGAATGCACTTCAAATCGAAGTATTAAAATTATATGCGAAAGATCCAAGTGCAGATACAGATGATCTTGAAGAAAGAATGATGAAAGGATTAAAAATTCTTGCGAGTATTCCACTTTTCACTTTTTCATATGCACGTAACAAAGTATTTAAATCATATTCTTATCCAGACAGAAGCTTAGCTGAAAACATTCTATGCATGGCTAGAGGGAATGATCAATATACATTTGAAGAGGCTAAAATCATGGATACTTTATTAATGGTCCACGCCGATCATGGTGGTGGAAACAATTCTACTTTTGCCAATGTCGTAATATCCAGTACAGGAACGGATATCTACTCTTGTATTTCGGCTGCCATTGGTTCATTAAAAGGGCCTAAACATGGTGGAGCAAATTGTAAGGTAACTAACATGTTTAAAGCCATATTTCATGAGGTTGGATTTACAACCGATCAAACTACGCTTAAAAAAATTGCGAATCGTTTATTAGATAAAGACTTTTTTGATCACAGTGGACTTATTTATGGTATTGGTCATGCGATCTATACTAAAAGTGATCCACGTGCACTATTAATTCACGAGCAATGTGAAGCTTTAGCCAAATCAAAAGGACAGGAAGAGATTTACAATTGTATTCATGCTTTTGAAAAGGTTGCTATCGAAGTTATGAAAGAAAGAAAAGGCATCGACGTATGCGCAAATGTGGATTATTATTCAGGCTATGTATATTCATTACTAGGTATTGAAGCCGATCTATTTACACCATTATTCGCGATTAGTCGAACAGCTGGCTGGGTAAGTCATCATTTAGAAAATCGTCAATCCAATCGTAAATTAATTCGACCTGCCAATGTTTATGTAGGAGAAATGGAGGAAATCAAATGACAACAATAACAGTTTTTAAAGGAGATGGAATCGGACCAGAAATCACGGATGCCGTCATTAAAGTTTTAAATGCTGCAAACGCAAAGCTTGAATATGAAGTGTTTAATGTAGGGGCAAAAGTATATGAGGAAACTGGGGAATATATTCCTGAAAAAGCTTTTGAATCTTATGAAAAGAACAAAATTTTATTAAAATCACCTATCACAACGCCGGTTGGTAAGGGATTTCGTTCTTTAAATGTTACATTGCGAAACAAATATGACTTATGGGCAAATATTCGTCCTGCTAAATCCAATCCTTGTATTCCTACAAGATTTGACAATGTAGATATCGTAACTTTTAGAGAAAACACAGAAGATCTATATGTTGGTAAAGAAGAGCAGATTGATGAAAATACAGTTTATGCCTATAAGATCATCACAAAAAAGGCAAGTACAAGAATTATTAGAGCTGCTTTTGAATATTGTGTTAAGAATAATCGTAAAAAATTAACTTGTGTGCATAAGGCTAATATTTTAAAAATGAGCGATGGCTTGTTTCTTCATATTTTTGAAGATATTTCCAAAGAATATCCTCAAATCGAATCCAATTCCTTAATTGTGGATAACACTTGCATGCAGCTTGTGATGCATCCCGAACAATTTGATGTTATGGTTATGCCAAATCTTTATGGAGATGTTGTTTCTGATTTAACCAGTGGTTTAATTGGCGGATTAGGTTTACTTCCAAGTTGCAATAAAGGTGATGATTATGCCATGTATGAAGCTGTGCATGGTAGTGCTCCAGATATTGCAGGAAAACATATTGCGAATCCGAGCGCTTTACTATTATCGGCTTGTATGATGTTAGAGGATCTTCATCAGGAAAGTGTTGCCACAAAAATTCGAAATGCATTAAACAAAACATTTGAAGAAAGAAAGGTATTAACTTTTGATCTTGGCGGAAGTGCTTCTACAGATGCATTCACGGACGAAATTATTAAAAATTTATAATATAAAAGACGAAGTATTTACTCTTCGTCTTCATCTTCGTCAACCATTAGAGATTGACGATTTTTTAATGTTAAAATATATGTTCCATCTTTTGGATATGCACTTTTGTCTTTTTGATCACTCAAGATTTCCAATTCACATGGGTATCCTTCATTTTCAAGAATTTGTAAAAGATTCTCCTTACCAATTTTTTTAGTAATAGCACGTCCACACGCACAGTTACCATATTGATCAAGGCATTGTTTAATCCACACAGGAATTTTTGAAGCTGCCATTGTATCCTCCTTGATTAAAAGTATTCGCAAAATATATCATATGCAAAACATCTTTAAAAATCAAGCAGAATTCACATTAACCTTCTAAAACTGCAATAATATTTGGATAATATGTAAAACGATCATCTACAAATTGTAAAGCTTGGTTTGCGATTTGTTTCGCCTTGTCTTTATCCACACCTTCATAAATAGAAGCATAACGATAATAGATATAATCTTTGATTTGGTTTTCTCTTAAGATATAACCATAATCTGCATCACCTAATCCATAATCTCCATGTAAGATATATAGATCAGCTACATCCATCATAATACGATTTCTATATGTATCATGTAGATCTTCTAATTGTGATAATACGGCATAAATAAAGTGTTCATAATAATCTACATCTTCATATTTCCATGTTTTCAAAACGCTATACGCAAGATCCATGAATTCTTCAACAAATTTTTCAACATCGATTCCAATTTCTTCATCTAATTTTTTTGAATCATGAATATCTTTATGTTGTGCAATCATCAATACTTTACGCATTGTATCAAATTGAGCCTTATATTCATCTCCATCTGCCACAACATCTGTAAATGTATAATTCAACGCACGGTTAACATCAGCTTGTAAATCTTCCGCTTTTTGAGGTTTAATATCTGCTGTTTCAAATACTTTTGATACAAGTACTTCAACTAAACCTTCATCATATCCATCTTCTTCAAAATTAAATTTACCTGTTAATTGATATTTATTAATCAAATCCTTAGAAACTGATTTTACATCTGGATTTAAAATTAATTGTTGAATAATTGAATCACGTGTTACATCCATTGACATAGCTTTTGCTAAATCAAGACATGTATCTAATGATAATTTAGCATATTGTTCTTCTTTAGTCATTTTTTTAGTAGTTACCTTTTTAGTAGTTGCTTTCTTAGTTGTAGTTTTCTTTGCAGGAGCTTTCTTTTCTTCTACAGGTTTAGCTTTTGCCTTTTTAGCTGGAGTTTTCTTTGCTGTAGTTGCTTTTTTTGCAGGAGCCTTTTTTTCTTCTACAGGTTTAGCTTCTGCCTTTTTAGTTGGAGCTTTCTTTGCTGCAGTTGCTTTTTTAGCAGGAGCCTTTTTTTCTTCTACAGGTTTTACTTCTTCTTTAACTTCAACAGCTGGTTTTGTAGCTTTCTTTGCAGGAGCTTTCTTTACTTCTGCAGGTTTTACTTCTTCTTTTTTTACTTCGACAGCTGGTTTTGTTTCTTCTTTTACTACTTTTTTATTTGTAACTTTTTTTGTCGTTTTTACTGGCATATGAAACCTCCCTTAAACGTGCTTTCTATAACGATATTATAGCACTGAATACAAATATTCCCAAATTTGTATAGACAAAAAGACGTATTTGACGCATATATTTCATATTAAATGGTGTATACTACTGAATATAATTAAAATAAGGAGGATTTGATATGCAAACACCACCAGAATTCAGGCCAAAAACATATGTACCTGTTCAAAATAAAATTCTGACCACAATCGGTACTATTATACTATCGGCCATAGTAGGATTTGGTGCTGGTTATGCCGGCAGCCATTTGTCTAACAATACAGATATTACCATCAAACAGGAAACACAAAAAGCAAAGTCAGGAACTATACAAGTAACTGATGTTTCTGATATTGTTGAAAAATGTAAAGATAGCGTTGTTGAAATCACTACTGAATCTGTCTCAAGCGGAAATTCTATTTTTGGCCAATATGTATCTCAAGGTGCAGGTAGTGGCGTAATTATTAGTGAGGATGGTTATATTGTCACAAACAATCATGTAGTCAACAATGCAACTAGTCTTAAAGTTACTACAACGGATGGAACAGAATTTGATGCTAAAATAATTGGTACTGATTCGCAAACAGATTTAGCTATCATCAAAATAGATGCGCAAAAGTTACAAGCCGCTACATTGGGTGACAGCGATACACTACAAGTCGGAGATCCAGCCATTGCGATTGGAAACCCATTAGGAGAACTAGGTGGTACAGTGACTACAGGTATCATTTCTGCTACTGATCGTCAAATTACAATTGACAATGAAACAATGACACTTTTACAAACTGATGCTGCTATAAACCCAGGTAACTCAGGCGGTGGATTGTTTAATTCAGATGGTAATCTGATTGGTATTGTAAACGCAAAAGAAAGTTCAACAGGAATTGAAGGATTAGGATTTGCAATTCCAATTACACCTGCCAAAGATGTTATTACAGAACTTATGCAGAATGGAAGTGTAACATCAAGACCAGCTCTAAATGTCAGTTTATATGACTATACATCGAATAACCAGGCTCAAAATTCCAAATACAAAGATGGCTGCTATATCGTACAAATTGTAAGAAATGGAGCTGCTGACAAAGCTGGATTGAAGCAAAATGATCGTATTATAAGTTTTGACGGACAAGATATTCATTCAACCAGTGATGTTAAAGCAATCTTAAAAAAGCATAAAATTGGTGATACTTTAAAAATAGTTGTTGAACGAAATTCAAAAAAAGTAGAAGTAGAAATCACCTTACAAGCACAAACACAATCCAATTAAGCCAGTGATATACTGGCTTTTTAGTTGAAACTAACCTATAATATTTATGTAGATATAAGAAGGAGAATGAAGTTTATGTCTGAAAAAATCAAAAAAAGAAAAATCATGCTTGTTGGTACTGGATTTGTTGGCATGAGTTTTGCCTATTCAATGCTTTCAGAAAAAGGCGTTGATGAACTTGTTTTAGTCGATGTGAATGAAGACAAAGCAAGAGGAGAACAAATGGATCTTAGTGATGGTCTTGTATATGCAGATACAAAGATGAAAATCACAGCTGGAACTTATGCAGATGCTACGGACACAAATATCGTTGTCTTAACAGCTGGAGCTGCTCAAAAGCCAGGTCAAACTCGTTTGGATTTAGTTAAAATCAATGCAAATATCACAAAAGGTGTATGCCAAGCCTTAAAAGAAAATAACTTTAATGGTATCTTAGTTGTTGCAAACAACCCAGTAGATATTATGACTTATGTAGCTTGGAAAGAAAGTGGATTACCTAAAAACCACGTTATCGGTTCAGGTACAGTATTAGACACGGCTCGTTTACGTCATGCATTAAGTGAAAAATTAGGATTTGCTGACAGTAACATCCATGCTTATATCATGGGTGAACATGGTGATTCTAGTTTCGTTCCTTGGATTCACTCATATATTGGATGCAAAAATTTACTTGAATACTTAGATGAAAATAATATTTCTTTAAGTGAATTACAAGAAATCTATATTGATGTACGTGACAAAGCTTATAAGATCATCGAATTAAAACGTGCTACTTACTACGGAATCGGTTTGGCATTAAAACGTATCGTATCTTGTATCTTAAATAATGAACGTGCCATTTTACCAGTTAGTGCATATCAAAATGGTGAATATGGTAAAGAAGGATACTTTATTGGAACACCAAGCGTTGTTGGTTCAAATGGTGTAGAACAAGTTATTCGTTTACACTTAAATGAAAATGATCAACAAAGATTTGATCATTCATTCGATACATTAAAACAAACAATTGAAGATAATCTTCAAGAGATCCTTTAAAAATTAGCCTGACTAAATTTTAGTCAGGCTTTTCATTTCTTCATTTATAGTTTCTAACAACATCACTTTATCAAATAAAGTCAAACAAGGTTTTTGTGAATCTGAATAGTGAATTAAATCATCATGATAATGTCCACTAAACCACATTTTATATTCCGTTTTCTTTTCAATCGTTTCTAAACAATCATGTAAATCATAATAATTATCTCCATATAAACTCATATCTATTTCATATTTATGAGCCAATGGATGAGATGAATATATGTCATGAGATAAAATATAATCTACTTTCCACTCATTTTTTTCCAATGTATCAAATGCGTGTTTTGCCTCTTCTATCGTACAAATCTCATCTTTCCACCAATTTTTATGTTCTGTACGATAACATACATCATGCGAAAATCCTCCACCCATTGTAAAGAATTTATAACCATCTATATCAAAAACTTCACCACGCATCAAATGAAATACTTTAGAACGAATACGATGGACTTTACCACCCTTATATTCTTCTATAGGATATGTATTTAAGACATCAAAGTTTTCATGATTCCCATCAATAAATAAAGTATTCCAAGGAAGCGAATCTAACCATTTCAACCAAAAGTTATCTCCTGTACTTCCATCCCAGACACAACCAAAATCACCACAAATAATAACATAATCATTTTCCGTTAAAGTATCGCCAACAGTAAACTCTCTAGGATTGATTTTATGAATATCTTGTTCTCTATGAATGTCGCCAGTTATATAAATCATGAATTCCCCTCCAACAACGTCTTTACATTATAGCACAGACGTTCACACGTTAACAATCAAATGACAATTGTAATTTATGTAAATTAATGAAAATTAATTTACATTTTATTACATTTTGTGTTGACATGTTTTTCAAGATGGTATATTATACAACCACAAATATTCAAAGCTGTGAACAAGACATGACTTTAAGCAAACCTGGTCATAGAGAGTATCAAATTTGGTGAAATGATAACGATGGTCCTTAGAGCTATCCCTTGTGAGCTAATCATTTGAAATAATAGTAAAATGATTCGTCTTTCGCGTTAAGAAGTTCTAAGTGGCAACAAAGGTGTTGCAAACTAAGTGGTACCACGGAATAATATTAGATTTCGTCTTAGATAGACGAGGTCTTTTTTTATTATTTGAATATTTGAATAGAAAGTTTTAAGGGAGGAAAGTTATTATGAATGGTCTATTATTATTAGCTATTGCTGCTGCATTATTGCTAACAGCCTACTTAGTTTATGGACGATATTTAGTTAAAACATGGGGAATCGATCCAAAAGCTAAGACACCTGCATATGAAAAGGAAGACGGAGTTGATTATGTTCCAAGTAACAAATGGGAAGTATTTGGACACCAATTCTCTTCAATTGCCGGAGCCGGTCCAGTAACAGGTCCAGTACTTGCGATGGTATTTGGATGGTTACCTGCTTTTCTATGGGTAATGGTCGGAGGCATCTTCTTTGGAGCCGTACAAGACTTTGGTGCTCT
>OLOA01004683.1_pt1 | contig 10126 bp, 4 predicted proteins | sample 1672201 | NCBI WGS metagenome assembly OLOA01 (sample SAMEA3136658, study PRJEB25190) | human gut metagenome
AGCATTACCGGACGCGATTGGATTATTAAAGCGTTTAATTAGGTTTTAGTATGAATTATAACACTGGCGGAGGGAATTTACAACATATAATGTATATAGAAGACGCCCCCCGTTTTGGCAGGATTTCCGGTAAAAGTGCCGCCTTAACCGCCTTGATTTATTTCTTAAGATTCTGTAACTTCTCCAAAAATCGGCAGCATTTTTCATTGACTTTATGCGCAGGTTCTACTATAATTCTACCAGAAAGGTAATGGAGGCGTTACTGTAACAAGTGGTCTGTGCCTCTGGCGCGGACCTGAAATGAAAGGAGAGTATTTCATTATGAACAACGCTAGTTTACGCAGAATTTTCAGTCTGCTGTTGGCCGTGATGATGGTCTGCGCCCTTCTGCCGACGGCTGCGTTCGCGGAGGATATTGCGGAACCGCAGGACGGGAATGGCGGCGTAGCTGCTTATGCCAATAGCAGTGTGCCGCTTACGCTGAATGTTTCCAGCTACAGCGCACCGTTTTATAACCCCACAAAAGGAACGCATGACGTAAGCTCATTTAAGTTTTCCAAATACATAAACAGGAGCGATGTCGGCAGCGACAATCCAAAAGACTGCTCCGCGACTGCGCATTTTGTAGGGAGTAATGAAACCGGCTGGCAGCTGTATGTCAAATTGAAAATTGACAATTACGAAGCAGACCTCCCGCAGAATGCATGGATCTACAACAAGGATATGTCGGCAGCGACAGGCACTGTCACGTTTGGTCTTTCTTTTAACACAGCTGGCGGCACCTCCACATATGTCCATATAAGTGGCGGCAAAGACCTGCCCACGCCTCCCCAGCCTGACAAGCCCACCAAGCCCACGGCTGAAGACGTCAAGGCTCTGCTGGGCAATGAGGTAGTGAAAATTTTCTGCGGCACCGCCGGTTCTGGTGTCCACCCCGCTGCTGCATACCCCCTCAAGGATGGTTCCTTCACCGTGGGCGACGTTAATAGCAGCGGTGACATTCCCACGTGTGATATTACCGTGAACGCACAGCCGTATGTGGAGGACTACAATACGAAATATACTGGGCATACGCTCTCCACCGCCGATCACACTCCGAAGGTCATCACTCTGGAATACGACAGCAGCACGAAGACCTGGTCTCCTAAGACTCCCCTCCCCATTATTTTCAACGTTGTGTGCGACACTGCTCCCTCCGTGCCTGAGCAGGCCACGAAGGACGATGTCCTCGGCGCAAATATCAAGGTAACGATCGTATGTGACAATACAGACGTTAATCACGGGAGTAAGGATTTCGACCTGATCGAGGATGCTATCAAAGAAATCAGCGCACCTCGTCAATCCAGCGTTGGTACATATATCTGCGATGTTACCATCAGCTCGGAAAGTTATGTGCCGCAGTTCGACCAGGATAAGAAGGCAACGCATACCCCTCCTGCGGCTACCAAGAAAATCACGCTGAGTTATGTCGATGGCAAGTGGATCGCGCCGTCCATTGATACTGCTTATCCTCATGTCAATTTCACGGTTCGCTGCGGCACAAAACCCGTTGCTCCCAACCACGACGAGCTTAGCAAGCTGATCGGCAGCATCACCATCAACTGCACCAACGACGCGGCCACTCATGACCCCAAGAGCAAGGGCTACGCCCTGATCGCCGATTCCTACACCACCAGCGGTGTCGAAGGCGACGCCGAGAATGGCTACACCTACACCGTTACCATCAAGTCCGAGAAGTACGTAAATCAGTTCGATACCGATACCGGCTCGGCTCACACCCCCAAGGACGGCGAAGCCACCGTTGTGCTGGAATACAAGGATAAGACATGGGCTGTGAAGCGCGCCACCCCCGTTTCCTTCAATGTTGCGTGCGTGACCGAGATCGTTCCGCCCGAAAAGCCCGTCCCCGCTGATCTGGGCAGCTTCATAAAAGTGATCTGCACAACGAAGAAAGACGTTCACGGCACCGCGATCTACCCTTTGCACGAAGGCAAGTATGCGATCGGTGAAGTTGAGAGCAATGCCAAGGACGGCTACACCTGCACCATCACCATCGAGGCAGCCGGATATGTTGCTACATACAGCAACGCCAAGGGCGAGGAGCACACCCTCGTCCACGAAAACGATGCGAGCAAGACCGTTACTCTGACGTGGGACAGTGAGGCCAAGGACTGGAGCAGACCGGACGATGTCACCTTCGAGGTCAAGTGCGAGACCGAGATCGTCCCGCCCACAGCCCCCACCTTTGAACAGCTCCCGAAGATCTCCGTGATCGTGGACTGCGGCACCACTGGCGAACATAAGGACGCGACCTTGCCTCTGATGAAGGACTCCTATGAGGTCAGCAAGGTCGAACTCAAGAACGATGTATACACCTGCATCCTCACCGTCAAGGCAGGGAAGTATGTCGATGAGTATAGCGGCACCATGTATCGCGTAGGCAAGCATGAGCTGGATGACGATGCCACCAAGGACATCGTGCTGACTTGGGACGGCCAGAAGTGGACTGCCGAAAAGGACAGTGTCACCTTCAAGGTCAAGTGTACGCTTTACACCGTTATCTACACCGACGGCGTGAAGAACAAGGTGATCTTCAAGGATGAAGTTCACAAGGATCTGGCCTACGGCTCCGACACGCCCAAGTTCACCGGCGGCACTCCCAAGCGCACCGGCTACACCTTCACTGGCTGGTCTCCCAAGGTCACCGACACCGTGACCGGAGATGTCACCTACAAGGCCCAGTGGAAGTCCAACTCCGGCAAGGACAACGTTCCCAAGACCGGCAGCGGTGAGATCGCCATGATTCTGGGCAGCGTTCTGATGTTCTCCTTCTGCGGCGCGGCTGCTGTCTGCGTCTACGACCGCAAGAGAAGACAGCGTTAAGAAAACAACGTAAACTGTTGAACGAGGGCGGTGGCGGAGATTCCGTCGCCGCCCTTTTCCGGCGGATGCCCTGGAGCATCCCATATTGAGAGGGAAGAAACATGGCAAACAGGCAAGGCAAATTCCAGACACCCCGCACCCCCGTCCCGCCCCGCCGCAATGACGCCGGGCAGCGCAGACGGAGAAGAAGAGGACCCAATCCCCTTTTCATCATCCTCGTGGCAGTGTTCTGCGTCGCGCTGATCGCGGTGGCTGCCATCCTGATCCATATGGGCAAAGCCCGCAGTGATTTCCGCAAACTCTCCGAAATGGTGGAGGAAAACGCCACGGCCACCGCTGCCCCCGTGGAGACCACGCCGCCGGAGACCCAATCCACCGGGCCGACCACGGAAACCACCGTCCCCACGGAGCCTGAGCCGACGGAGCCGGTGATGCTGGCGAAGTATGCCCCCCTGTATGAGCAGAACCACGATCTGTTTGGCTGGCTGCGCATCGACGGCACCGTCATCGACTACCCGGTGATGCACACCCCCACCGATCCGGAAAAATATCTGCACACGAATTTTAAGCGGGAGTACAGCTTCGGCGGCATTCCCTTCATCGACGCCAACTGCTCCGCCGACAGCGACAACCTGCTGATCTACGGCCACAACATGCTGGACGGCAGCATGTTCCGCTCCCTGCCCAAGTATGAGAGCAAATCCTACTGGCAGGCGCACCCCACCATCCACTTTGACACCCTCTACGAGGAGGGCGAGTACGAGGTGCTGGCGGCCTTCTATGACCGGGTCTATTACACCTACGAGAACTGCTTCAAGTTCTATCAGTTCATCGACGCGGCGGACGAGGCGGACTTCAACAACGCCATCTCGAATTTCCGCTCCAAGGCGCTCTACGACACCGGCGTCACCGCGGCCTACGGCGACAAGCTCATCACGCTGGTGACCTGCGCCTACCATGTGGAGGACGGCCGCTTCGTTGTCGTCGCCCGAAAAAAGTGACCGTCATTCCATCCCCGCATATAACAGGGCTGTCTCATGGAGACGGCCCTGTTTTTTGCCTAATTGCAGAAAATCGACGTCTTTTCCCATTGACTTTTGGTGTGATATTGCGTATAATTCAGGCATAAAGGTAATGATGGCGTTACCGTGCAGACGGTCTGTGCCTCCGGCATGGATCACCAAATGAAAGGAGAGTATTTCAAGATGAAAAACCATGGTTTGCGCAGAATTTTCAGTCTGTTTCTGGCACTGTTCATGGTCTTCACACTTCTGCCCACGACTGCGTTGGCAGAGGATACGACGGGGGCTGACGAAACCCAGCCCAAGACCGTCGTAGTGGACGAGGGCGAGAAGAAGACCGACCCCCCGCGCAAGGAGCAGCCTAAGAACGAGAATCCCCCTGCACCGGAAGAGCCGAAAACGTTCACCGTTACATACACTGACGGCGCAGGCGGCGCAGTATTTGACAATGAGGTTCACAGCAACCTGCCGTCCGGTACCGCGACCCCCGCTTTCAGCGGCACTCTTGAGCGGGAAGGCTATACCTTCGCCGGCTGGAATCCTGCCGTTACGGAAACCGTGACTGCGAATGTCACCTATGTTGCCCAATGGGAGGCGGGCAAGACCAGTGCAAGAAGAGTGACCTTGCCGACGATTCCCGGACCCGATGTAGATCCCGCCGCTTTGGACACCGGGCATAAGATCGATGTCCGATTCACCGTCCTGTATGTGGGTGATGAATTCAACATTGGCTACAATTACGGTTCTTCCGAAAAGACCAAATTTGTTTGCCAGTACAAGACGAATCACTCCGATACCGCGTATAACAACCACACGATTGCGATTTCTGATATCAAGGCCGCCGCAAGTCGCGCTTCCGTCAACAGCGGCTACCAGATCGTCGGTTGGTCGAAAGAATCCAATGCCAATCCCACAACGTGGTCGCTTAACAAGAGCGGTACGACCGCCTGCAACAAGGGTTCTACGATTTATCTCGTAGCGAAGAACCCCAATCCCACCACGAAATATACATACACGCTGAACTATGATGCCAATGGCGGCACCGGCGCGCCCAGTGCTGATTCGTGGTCTACAACAGATGCATCTATCAGATACCACTCCTTTACGGTGAAGAATACCGTCCCCACCCGGGAAGGCTATGTCTTTAAGGGCTGGAAGGCCAATGACGGGTCTGATACAATCTACACTGGTGGTATGACGTGTGCCGTATCCCAGTATGGCAATGATGTTGTCAAGAATGGCAACACCTGGACCAGAACGCTGTACGCCGTGTGGGAAGAAGCAACTCCCCCCAAGCCTGATAAGCCCACGGCTCCCGGTGAGGGCGACCTCAGCGGTCTGATCGGTAATATCACCGTCAACTGCACCAACGGCAAGGCTGCCCACGAGCTTAAGGCCAAGGGCTACACTTTGATTTCCGGCTCCTACACCACCAATGAGGTTGCAGGCGACGCCGAGAACGGCTACACCTACACGGTCACCATCAACTCTCAGAAGTACGTGGAGCAGTTCGACGCCGATACCGGCGCAACTCACGATCCCAAAGACGCCAGCGCAACTGTTACGCTGAAATACACGGATAACGGCTGGACTGTTACGAGCGGGACCCCCGTTGTTTTCAACGTTGCGTGCGTGACGGAGATCGTTCCGCCCGCAAAGCCCGGTGCTGAAGATCTGGCCAAGCTGGAAGCGCCCGTGGAAGTGGCCTGCACCACGAAGCCCGAGACGCACAACGCCGCACGCTTCCCGCTGATCGAGGGAACATACAACATCGGCGATGTCTCCGGCAACGAAACCGACGGCTACACCTGTGACATTATCATCACTGCTGATGAGTATGTAACGAAGTACAACACCGACTTCGGCAAGCACACCCTGACCGGTGACAACACCAAGCCCCTTACGCTGAAATATGTAGAGGGTCGGTGGGTTGTCAATGACCCCGTTACCTTCCCTGTCGAGTGCGAAGAAGAGCTGTTCCCCGTCCATCTTGTGATTTATCGCAACGGCGACACCTCGAAGGCTTATAAGGACGTCGCGCTCGAAAGCCAGCCGAAGGGGCATGTCATTGACCTGTCCACGATCGACATTGCCGACTATTACACCGGGAACTACGAGTTCTACGGCTGGTACGACGACGGCCTGTTTAATATCTACAAGAGCGACCCCGCTAATCCCCCTGCCGGTCTGAAGGAGAAAACCGTCAACGGGTGGACGAATTTGAAGTGCATGGTCTATGACAAGTTCCAGGTCGTTTACTTCCAGAGTGAGGAAGCCTGGAGAGACTACCAGAATGACCACAGCAAGACCAAAGGTCGGCTGTACAGCACCACTGCGCTCTTTGGTTCGACCCTTCCCACCGCGGACGCTCCCACCCCGACCCGCACCGGCTACACCTTCAAGTTCTGGAGCCGTGAGGGTCAGAACGGCGACGTGACCGGCCAGACCGTGAACGGCTGGACGAATCTGTACGCCGTTTGGGAAAAGAACACCTACACCGTGACCTACACCGACGGTGTGAACGGTGAGGCATTCGCGGATCAGGCTTATACGGCAAAGTACGAGGATGCCACCCCCGCTTTCGAGGGCACTCCCGCCCGCGCGGGCTACAAGTTCCTCGGCTGGGAACCCACGGTTGCTGAAACCGTGACCGAAAATGTGACCTACGTCGCTCAGTGGGAAAAGCTCTACACCGTCACCTACACCGATGGCGTTGACGGAAAAGCCTTTAAGGACGATGTCCATTCCGATCTGGAGAAGGACACCCCGACTCCCGCTTTCTCCGGCGGCACTCCCACCCGTAAGGGCTTTGTGTTCGACGGCTGGAACCCCGAGGTCGCCGAGACCGTGACCGAGGATGTCACTTACACCGCTCAGTGGAAGCCTGTCCAGCCCGATAAGAAGGCCATCGAGGGCGCGATTGGCAGAGGCGTGGCGGTTGTCTGCGATAACCAGAACGTCAACCACGGCGAAAAGAAGTATAAGCCGACGCTGGGCGAGTACACCGTCAGCAATGTCATGGGCACCGCCGCCGATGGCTACACCTGCACCGTTACCGTCAGGGCAGCCAAGTTCATCGAGAAGTACAGCTCCGACATGGGCGACGCGGTTCATACGCTGATTGCCGGTGAACCCGCCGAAAAGACCATTGAACTGAAGTGGAATGGCGAAAAGTGGGTCGCTGAGACCGAACTGCCTGTCACCTTCCATACCCTGTGCCCCCCCGAAAAGCCCACCTACGATGAACTGAAGGGGCTGGGCATCAACGCGAAGGTGGACTGCACGACCACCACCGCGCACAACGACAAGTCCTACACGCTCATCGAAGGCACTTACGAGGTCTCCGACCCCGAGCGCAAGGGAACTGCGTACACCTGCATCCTCACCGTAAACGCAAAGGATTACGTTGCCAAGTACAACGCAGAAGAGAATGTTGGCCCCCACACCCTTGATGACCGTGACAGCAAGACCATCGAGCTGACCTGGAACGGTGAGAAGTGGACTGCTGCAGAGACCAGCGTCACCTTCAACGTCAAGTGCGAGCTTCTTACCGTCACCTACACCGACGGTGTGAAAGGCGAGGAAGTCTTCGCGGATGTCGTCTACAAAGACATCCCCTACGGCACCAGCACCCCCGCCTTCGGCACGAAGGATCCCACTCGTGAGGGCTACAAGTTCGTCGGTTGGGAACCCGAAGTCACCGAGACCGTGACCAAGAACGTGACCTACACCGCCAAGTGGGAGAAGCTCTACACCGTTACCTACACCGACGGCGCGAAGGGTAAGGCGTTCAAGGATCAGGTCTACAGCGATCTTGAGTCTGGCACCGATACCCCCAAGTTCGATGGCAAGCCCACCCGTAAGGGCTACACCTTCACCGGTTGGTCCCCCAAGGTCACTGACACCGTGACCAAGGATGTCACCTATGTCGCTCAGTGGAAGTCCGTGAAGAACGGCAAGGACAACATCCCCAAGACCGGCGACAGCGAGATCGTCATGGCTCTTGGCAGCGTGCTGCTGTTCTCCTTCTGCGGCGCGGCTGCTGTAAGCGTCTACGACCGCAAGAGAAAACATTTCTAAAATACGCAAGGGAGGCGACGGAAATCCGTCGCCTCCCATTTTTTGCCCCCCTAACGCGGCTGCCCCCACTCCGGCATTGACTTTTTCTGCCTTATGAACTATATTATACGTGCATTTATATGAAGAAAAGGTGATAACGATGTACATAGATGATTATAAGCGCTGGCTGAGCGCTGATCTGGAAGATCCCGCCCTCACCGATGAGCTGAGGAAAATCGAGGGACTGGACAATGAGATCAAGGAGCGCTTTGCTGTGGCGCTGAAATTCGGCACCGCCGGTCTGCGGGGCATTCTGGGCGCGGGCAGCAACCGGATGAATATTTACGTTGTCCGGCAGGCCACCCAGGGACTGGCGAACTGGGTCAAGACCCAGGGCGGCAGCCAGCTGGTCGCCATTTCCTATGACAGCCGCATCAATTCCGACGTATTTGCCAGAAACGCTGCCTGCGTTCTGGCTGCCAACGGCATTCGGGTGCGGATTTACGACGCGCTGATGCCCGTCCCCGCCCTGTCCTTTGCCACCCGGTACTACAAGGCGAACGCCGGCATCATGATCACCGCCTCCCACAACCCCGCCAAATACAACGGCTACAAAGCCTACGGCCCCGACGGCTGCCAGATGACGGACGATGCCGCCGCCGTGGTATACGCGGAGATTCAGAAAACCGACATTCTCACCGGTGCGGAGATGATGTCCTTTGAAGACGGCATCGCCCAGGGTCTGATCGAATACGTGGGCGAGGACTGCAAGGAGGCGCTGTACAGCGCCATTGAAGCCTGCGCCGTCCGCCCCGGCATCTGCAAAACCGCCGGACTGAAGCTGGTGTACTCCCCCCTGAACGGCTCCGGTCTGGTGCCGGTCACCCGGGTGCTTCATGACATCGGCATTGACGACATCACCATTGTCCCCGAGCAGCAGTACCCCGACGGCAACTTCCCCACCTGCCCCTATCCCAACCCGGAGATTTTCGAGGCTCTGCGGCTTGGTCTGGAGCTGGCCGAGAAGACCGGCGCCGATCTGATGCTGGCCACCGACCCCGACGCCGACCGGGTTGGCATTGCCATCCGCTGCCCCGACGGCTCCTACGAGCTGGTCTCCGGCAACGAGGTGGGCGTGCTGCTGCTGGACTACATCTGTCAGGGCCGCATTGAAAAAGGCACCATGCCCAAGCGCCCCGTGGCGGTAAAGTCTCTGGTCTCCACTCCCCTGGCGGACATCGTGGCCGCGGATTACGGCGTGGAAATGCGCAACGTTCTCACCGGCTTCAAGTGGATTGGCGACCAGATCGCCAAGCTGGAGGCCGCCGGTGAGGTGGATCGCTTCATTCTGGGCTTCGAGGAATCCTACGGCTACCTTGCAGGCCCTTACGTCCGGGACAAGGACGCCATCATTGGCTCCATGCTGATCTGTGAAATGGCAGCCTACTACCGTTCCATCGGCTCGTCCATCAAGGCGCGGCTGGAAGCCATTTACGCAAAATACGGCCGGTATCTGAACAAGGTGAACTCCTTTGAGTTCCCCGGTCTGTCCGGCATGGACAAGATGGCCGGTATCATGGCCTCCCTGCGGGAGAAGCCCCCTGTAGAGATTGGCGGCTACAAGGTGACCAAAATCACCGACTACCAGAACACCGCTCAGACCGGCCTGCCCGCCGCCAATGTGCTGGTGTACAATCTGGAAGGCGGCGCGACGGTCATCGTCCGCCCCTCCGGCACCGAGCCGAAGATCAAGACCTATTTCACCACTCTGGGCAAAGATCTGGCGGAAGCCGAAGCACAGGAAAAGGTTCTCGCCGACGCTTTGAAGCCTATTCTCGCGTAATTCCGTTCAAAAAAGGCAAGCCGAAAAACGGCTTGCCTTTTTTGAACATTGTACATTACTCGATGATCTGGATCCAGCCTTTGGGGGCTTCCAGACGACCCATCTGGATGCCGGTGAGGGTATCATAAAGCTTCTGGATGGTGGGACCCATGCCCACGTAGTGAATTTCCTTGCCGTGATCCACGATGGTACCCACGGGAGAGATGACCGCCGCAGTGCCGCACAGGCCGCATTCGGCAAATTCGCCGATCTCCGCCAGCGCCACGGGGCGCTCCTCCACCTCCATGCCGAGATAATCCTTCGCCACCTGCAGCAGGCT
>OLOA01004685.1_pt1 | contig 10121 bp, 2 predicted proteins | sample 1672201 | NCBI WGS metagenome assembly OLOA01 (sample SAMEA3136658, study PRJEB25190) | human gut metagenome
CCAAAGAAAGTGACTACAACGTATTACTCTTATTTCAGCCAGGAGAAGAAAAACCAGGTGGAGCCAAGCCAATCATAGATACACAATTCTTCAAACAATTTAATATTGCCGCCATCTACGGAACACACATCTATCCAGAACTTGAAAAAGGCAAAGTATATACGCGTCCTAATGAAATGATGGCTGGTGGATGTGAGTTTGAAATTCTGGTAAAGGGAAAGGCAAGTCATGCAGCCCAGCCTCAAAATGGAATCAACGCATTAACGGCTTGTGTAGAAATTCTACAAAAATCTTTAGAACAAGAAGAAAAAGCCTTTGACAACAATACATTCCACCTATTACACTTTGGTACTTTCCATTCTGGCCAAGCCTTCAATATTATTGCAGATCAAGCCCATGTACGAGGATCTATTCGCTATTATGATCCAAAGGTATTTGATCAAATTGTTAATATCATTGAACAAAACACGAATAATGCAATCAAAAAATACAAGGTGCAAGTTAATTTCAAAGTCAATCATCACTATCCACCTGTACTAAATAATGAAGAATTATTTCATACCCTATACAAAAACAACCTAGTCAATAAACTAGATAGCCCTGTGCTTATTAGTGAAGACTTTGGTTACTACAGAAACGTAGCCCCATCTATCTTCTTCTTTTTAGGTACTGGTGACACCATTCCATTACATTCAAATAAGTTCACCTTTGATGAAGACATTTTAAAAAAGGGTGTAGAATTATACAGGAAACTATTAACGACAAAGATCCCATTCTAGTAAGCACTAGGATGGTTTTTTAGGTATAATGATAATGTGGATGTGTGAAAGGAGGAATACTATGTTGATAAATAAATTAAATAAATATGGCGAAAATAACAATATCGAAGTAAAAAAAGAAGTTCCTGCTGAACATAAAAAATATTTAAAATCTGTCGTAGCTTTTGCGAATGGTTTTGGTGGAAAAATTATTTTTGGAATTGAAGAAAAGAAAGATTCATTTGAAATATGCGGACTATCGGGTGATGTTTTTAAAATCAAGGATTCCATCACAAATTCAATATTTTCAAGTATTGAACCTCATATTATTCCTAGCATTGATTTAGATACAATCGAAGATAAAACCATTTTAATTGTGAATGTTCCATCTGGATGGGATCGCCCATATCATTTAAAAGCAGAGGGTGAATTTGATGGTGTTTATGTACGCGTTAGTGGAACAACAAGAAAAGCCGATCGTAATATGATCAAAGAATTGATGTTTGAAGGTAGCAACCGCTATTTTGATAAGATGATTTGTCCCGAATTAGAAATCAGTGAAAATAGTATCCAAAACTTATGTGATACCCTTTATCATAAAGCATTAGAAAACTCTAAATCACAATTTGAAAAAGATGCGGTTACACCCATTACGAAACAAGATTTATTGTCGTGGGGAATACTTACACAATCAAACAATCATATTGTACCTACTAATGCCTATGCCTTATTAACAGGACATCCCGCATTGCCAAACCGTATTCAATGTGCTCTTTTTAAAGGAACAGATACAACAGAAGTCATTGATATGAAAGAATACTCAGGACCTATTTATGAACAAATTGATTTTGCGTATAAATTTGTATTACGAAACATACGTTTACATGCTTCATTTGAATCTCTAGAAAGAAAAGAAACATACGAAATTCCCGTATATGCCATACGAGAATTAATTGTGAATTCCATTGCACACAGATCCTATATTGATAGAAACAGCATTAAAATTGCGATATTCGATGACCGTTTAGAAGTAACTTCTCCAGGAAAACTAGTTATGGGACAAACAATTGAGAAAATGAAGCAAGGAAATTCTAATATCAGGAACGAAGCAACCGCGTATGCATTGCGCTATCTAAAATACATTGAAAACTGGGGTCGTGGCATTCCTAGAATCATTAAGTCAATCGAAGAATGTGGTTTAAAACCTCCTGTATTTATTGGTGGAGAAACCGAATTAAAAGTCATCATATATAGAAACAATGTATTCTATGAGCCCACCAAAAAAATCGGGTTCAAAGTAAATGAACCCAATGGACCCAATGAACCCGATATCATACAACTCATTAAAATCAACCCAAAAATCACTCAAATAGAGCTCGCAAATCAATTAAACTTATCACGCTCAACTATTAAGCGCATATTAAATAGGTTGCAGCAACAAGAAATTGTAATTCGCAAAGGCTCAAATCGAAATGGATATTGGACAGTAAAGGAGTAGCACGAGGCTACTCCTTTTGTGTTATTAACTTTTATTAAGCTTGTTGTGCTTCTTCGTCATCATCATCGTTATCAACGTTTTTCCATTTACGTCCTACGAAGAATACTACGATTTGTACCAATCCAATAACAACCATCCAAATTGTCCATTGATCTGTCCAAGTCCATGCTAGACTCATGTCTTCAGTTACTAGGAAGAATACAACAGATGCGATTGCGATTAGAACAGCAAGTACGCGAGTGAATAATCCACGTTTCTTTTCTTGTTCTTGTTCTTCATCACCGTTATTTGTTTGTTGTTTTGTTTCATCATCTTCTTCGTCATCATCTTCAGATTTATGACGTTTACTAATCAACAATAATAATCCGAATAATACTGTTACGATTGCACAAATCAAGTTGATTAATGCCCAGTAGTACTGAGGTGATGCCTTAGGAGTATACTCTTCTTCAACCTTTTCAGTCTTTGGTTCTTTAGCCTTAGGAGTTTCTTCTTTTTCAACTGTTTCAACCGGAGTGATTACCTGAGGAACACTTGGAGTACGTGGCGTTGGTGCTGGAATCACAGGAGCAGGAGCTGCTGTAATCGTTAATGTACCAACAACCTTAGTAATATCGTAGTTAGAAGCTAATGTGTTTTCATTCAATGTATATTCGAATTCATTCGCACTATTTCCAACCTGAGTCTGAGTTCCGGTTACCTTATATTCTGCACCTTCACCCTCTACAAATCCATCTCCACTTACTGTGATTGATGTATTTGTCAATGCGGTTCCATCATATGTCTTAGTTGCATTCGCACTTGTCAATGTGACAGAACGTTTTGTGATCTTATAAATCTTTTCAAATGATCCAGTATAGTTACCTAATCCAGCAACTTTGATTGTTACTGTACCAGCATTTACTAAATCATCACTATAAGTTACTGAGTAATCTTTGTCAGCTACTAATTTTTTATCTGTCTTAGTATCCTTAACTGTTAATACTTCTCTATGCTCTTTACCATCATACTTAGAATCACTAGGATCACTCACTGTAATATCTGTCTTCTTTTCTTCTGGAGTATCTGGTCCATCAGGAACGATTGACTTAGCTTTTACTGTCAATGTTCCAATAGAATCCTTGCCATGTTTGTAGTTAGATTCTTTTGCACTACCTGTCCACTTCAAGTCATAAGTGTTATCTGAAGAACCAACATCTGTTTGAGCACCTGTAATTGTAAAGCTATACGTTTCACCTTTAACGATACCTTCAATCTTACCACCAGCTGTTAATGCAGTTCCATCATAAACCTTAGAATCAGATTCAGTTGTTACTGTATATTCTCTTGGCAAAATCTTATAAGTACGTGTCAATGATCCAGTGTAATTGTTGATACCACGAATTGTAACTGTGATTTCCCCTGCAACATTTGTAAAATCTGTTGTTGAATATTCTACTGCATAATCTTTACCAGCAACTAATGCTGTTTTAGCCTTGCTAGAAACAACTGGAGACCACTTGTGTTCCTTACCATCATAAGTAATATCGCTTGGACTATCAATTTCGATTCCTAGATATGTTTCTGGATGTTCAGGATCTGGTACGATTGACTGTGCTTTTACTGTCAATGTTCCAATAGAATCCTTACCATGTCTGTAGTTAGATGATTTTGCACTACCCGTCCACTTCAAGTCATAAGTGTTAGCCGAAGAACCAACCTCAGTTTGAGTACCAGTGACTGTAAAGCCATATGTTTCACCTTCAACGATACCCTCTACCTTACCACCAGCTGTCAATGCATCTCCATCATAAACTTTAGATTTAGAATCTGTTACAACTTTATATTCTCTACGTAAAATTCTATATTTACGTGTCAATGATCCAGTATAGTTTCCAATACCTGTAATTGTAACTTTGATTTCTCCAGTAACATTTGTGAAATCTGTTGTTGAATAAGTTACCTTGTAATCTTGATCAACTACTAAGCTATTTCCATCTTTATCTGTAACTGTTGGAGTCCATTTATGTTTCTTACCATCATAAGTTACATCCTTTGGACGATCAATCTTAACTTCTTTATAAGTTTCTGGATGATCAGGATCCGGTACGATTGACTGTTTATTAACTGTCAATTTACCGATAGATTCTTTCGCAAGTTTGTAGTTAGACTTCTTAGCTGTTCCATTCCATTCGAATGTATAAGTGTTATCAGAAGAACCAACATCTGTTTGAGTACCTGTGATTGTAAAGTTATATGTTTCACCAGAAACAATACCCTCTACCTTACCACTAGCTGTTAATGCAGTTCCATCATAAACCTTAGAAGCAGTATTTGTTGTTACTGTATATTCCTTAGGTTTGATTTCATAACTTGTATCAACTGTACCATTGTAGTTTCCAATACCAGTAATTGTTACAGTTACTGTTCCAGCATTTGTTGCATCTGTATATGCCAATGTGTAATCTGTACCTTCAACCAATGTAGCCTTAGTCTTAGAATCTTTTACTACTGGTTTGTTTCTTTGTTCTGAACCATTGTATGTAGTATCAGCAGGTTTTTCTACTGTGATTCCATTATCGTCTGTTGGAACGATAGACTTAGGAGTAATTGTCAATGATCCATCTGTTACGATAAATGTTACTTGAGTATAGTTATCATTTGTGTTCGTAAATTGATCAGCCGCAAGATTCATAGGATATGTACCAGCTTTAATACCTTTAGCTTCTGCAGTTCCATTGAATGTGAAATCATCTGTTGTATATGTGCTGCCTTCAGTGATTGATACATCATATCCATTTACTGACTTTTCATTTCCATCATATTCAACTGTATCTGAATGACCAGTAATCGTTACAACGACTTCACCATCTTGAGTAGTTACTATTAAGTCACCAAATTTAACTTCGATGTTGTAGTTAGAAGCTTTTGTATTTGACTTCAATTCATAAGTGAATTTGTTCTTGCTTGTACCAACTTTTGTTCTAGATCCAGTTACATTATAAGTTGCACCTTCATCCTTAACGAATCCATCACCACTTACTGTTACTGTATCATTTGTCAAAGCCTTCTTGTCATAAATCTTAGAAGCAGATCCACTTGTCAATATTACATCACGCTTAGCGATTTCATAAGTTACTTCAAAGCTTCCTTCATAGTTGCCTTTACCAGTTACTGTTACTGTTACTGTTCCAGCATTGATTACATCTTCACTATAAGTTAATTCGTAATCTGTACCTTCTACCAATACTTTATCAGTCTTAGTATCTGTAACTGTTGGTTTGTTCTTGTGTTCTTCACCATCATATTTAGAATCTGAAGGTTTTGTTACTGTAATACCAGTCTTCTTTTCTTCTGGAGTATCTGGTCCATCTGGAGTAATTGACTTAGGACTGATTGTTAATGTTCCATCTTCGACTACGAATGTTACGTTATCAAAGCTTGCACTTGTATTACTGAATTGTTGTGCAGTAAGGTTCATATGATATGTACCAGCTGCAATACCTTCAGCCTTAGCTTTACCTGTAAATCCAATATAGTCTGCTTTATACAATTTGTTAGAAATATCAGTAATCACATAGCCTTCTACTGAATGTGGATTGCCATCATAAGTTGCAGTATCTTTGTTACCTTTGACTGTTACAACGACTTCATTTTCAAATGCTGTTACTTTTAATGTTCCTTCAAATGTTTCGATATCATAGTTTCCAGCTAATGTTCCTTCATTCAATGTATAAGTGAATGTATTCTTGCTAGAACCCTTTTCAATCTGCATACCAGTTACGTTGTATGTTGCGCCTTCCTTCTTAGCGAATTTGTCGCCTCCAACTGTTACTGTATCATTTGTTAAAGCACTACCATCATAAACCTTTTCAGCATCCGCACTTGTCAATGTTACATGACGCTTTGTGATTTGGTAAGTTACTTCAAAACTTCCTTCATAGTTTCCAATACCACTTACTGTTACTGTTACTGTTCCAGCATTTGTTACATCTTCACTATAAGATAATTCGTAATCTGTACCTTCTTTTAATGTAGCTTTTGTCTTAGTATCTTCTACTTTTGGTTTGTTTCTATGTTCTTCACCATCATACTTAGAATCTTTTGGAGCTGTTACTGTAATACCAGTCTTCTTTTCATCTGGAGTATCTGGTCCATCTGGAACGATAGATTTCTTAGTAACTGTTAATGTTCCAATTGAATCTTTACCATGAATATAGTTCTTAGCTTTTGCAGTTCCTTCAAACTTCAATTCATAAGTGTTATCTGAAGTACCAACATTTGTTTGACTACCAGTAATTGTTAAGTTGACTGTTTCACCATCTACCAAGTTATTAACTGTTCCACCAGCTGTTAATGCAGTTCCATCATAAACCTTAGAATCAGAATTTGTTGTTACTGTATATTCTCTTGGTAGGATCTGATATGTCTTAGTAAATTCACCAGTATAGTTTCCAATACCTTTAATAGTGATTGTTACTGTTCCAACATTGATTAGATCTCCACTGTAAGTTAATGTGTAATCTGTATCTTCAACTAATGTTGCATTTAACTTAGAATCTGTTACTGTTAATCCATTGATGTGTTCATTTCCATCATAAGTTGAATCAATTGGATCTGTTACTGTAATACCAGTCTTTTCATCTTCTGGAGTATTCGGTCCATCTGGAACGATTGACTTAGGATTGATTGTCAATGAACCATCATTTACGATAAATGTTACTTTTTCATAGTTATCATTTGTATTCGTAAATTGATCAGCATTTAATCCCATTAAATATGTACCAGCTTCTGTACCTTTAGCTTCTGTATTTCCATTGAATGTGAAATCAGATGTTGTATACTTACTTCCTTCAGTGATTGATACATCATATCCACTTACTGACTTTTCATTTCCATCATAGTCAACTGTATCTGAATGACCAGTAATCGTTACGACTACTTCACCATCTTCAGCAGTGACTATTAAGTCACCAAATTTAACTTCGATGTTGTAGTTAGAAGCTTTTGTATTTGACTTCAATTCATAAGTGAATTTGTTCTTGCTTGTACCAACTTTTGTTCTAGATCCAGTTACATTATAAGTTGCACCTTCATCCTTAACGAATCCATCACCACTTACTGTTACTGTATCATTTGTCAAAGCCTTCTTGTCATAAATCTTAGAAGCAGATCCACTTGTCAATATTACATCACGCTTAGCGATTTCATAAGTTACTTCAAAGCTTCCTTCATAGTTGCCTTTACCAGTTACTGTTACTGTTACTGTTCCAGCATTGATTACATCTTCACTATAAGTTAATTCGTAATCTGTACCTTCTACCAATACTTTATCAGTCTTAGTATCTGTAACTGTTGGTTTGTTCTTGTGTTCTTCACCATCATATTTAGAATCTGAAGGTTTTGTTACTGTAATACGATTTTGATCATCAATAGACTTACGATTGATTGTCAATGATCCATCTTCGACTACAAATGTTACCTTCTTAAAGTTACTATTTTTGTTACTAAATTGAGTTTCAGAAAGATTCATCTGATATGTACCAGCTTCAGTACCTTCAGCCTTAGCTTCACCTGTAAACTTAACATCATCTTTAGTATACAATTTGTTAGAAATATCAGTAATTTCATAACCTTCTACTGAATGTGGATTGCCATCATAAGTTACAGTATCTTTTTTACCTTTGATTGTTACTGTTACTTCAGCATTAACTTCAGTAATACTCAATTTACCTTCATGCTTAGTAATTGAATAATTACTTTCTTTAAAATTTTCACCTTCAGTAATAACGATTGTATTTGTGACTTCACCATCACTTACATAAGTAACTGATCCAGTTGCCTCAACTTTTGTTACTTCACCATCAACGAAGTTTCCTTCAACTTTAACATCTGGTCTAGTTAGTGGAGTTCCATCATAAGGTTTAGAAGCTTTTTCACTCGTTAATGTTACTGCACGTGGATTAATAACAAGCTGTCCATCTTCTGCAATTTCAAATTTAACATTTGAGAAGTTTGTATTGTTGTTAACAAACTGAGTTGCATCCAAATTCATTGGATATGTATTAGCATCTTTACCAGTAGTCGTTGCTTGACCATTTAATGTAAAGTCTGTTGAGCTATAAATTGTATTGCTAATAGAATCTACTGTATATCCACTTACACTTTGTTCTTCTCCATTATAAGTTACAGTATCTTTATTACCTTTAATTCTTACTGTTACTTCATCCGTAACTGGAGTAATACTCAATTTACCTTCATTCTTAATAATTGAATAGTTATTAGCATTAAACTTATCTGATGTTTTATAAGTAATTGTATTTGTTACTTCACCTTCACTAACATTCGTTACAGATCCAGTTGCCTGAACTTCTGTTACTTCATCTTTGACAAATCCACCAGTAATAGTTACATCAGGTCTAGTTAATGGAGTTCCATCATAAGGCTTAGAATCTGTTTGACTCGTTAATGTTACTTCACGCTTAGAAATTGTTAATTTTCCCTTAGTCACATTTACGATTACTTTATCCGTTACATCAACACCGCCTTTAGTAACTTTTGCTGTACCAGTAATTTCAGTATTATAAGTACCAAAATCTTTACCTTTAGCTACTGCAGTTAAACCTTCTACTGTATATCCACCAGCAACATCTTGGAAACCTTCAACCTTTTGTTCTTCACCATTATATGGAAGTGTATAACTATTTGCGTAAACATTGATCACAGTTTTCTCAACCCAAGTTGCATATAAATCATTACTTGAATCTGCATTCACTCTGACTTTGTCACCAACTGCATATTTAGCATTACCTTTTTTAGCATCTTCTAATGATGTTGCCCAACCAGCAAAGTAGTAATCTTCACCTGGCGCTGAATAGTGTTTATTAGATGCACTTTCTAAAGTAACTTCAACGTTATTCAAAATCGCAACACTTTGATCTTCACCATCACCATTACCAGGATGATAATTTAAGATTGCTGAAGTTTCTGAATCACCAAATACAGCTTTTAAAGTAATCACATTTTTGTCATCTGCCAAATCTTTATTGACTTCAAAGTTTTGACCAGGCTGATATACATTACCATTACCAGCTAATTGCCAACCTAAGAATTTCTTACCATCTTTTGTCACACCATTAGCAACTGTAGCTTTAGCACCACCCGCATAAACATTGTTATCTTTTGGAGCCTCTACACCATCTGCTACATACTTAACTGTAAGCTTACCATTGTATAACCACTTACCAATAATGTTAGTATCTTTTAAAATTGGATCATTCGCATTGAATGCTACATTTGTCATATGACCATTTTCATCTGCTACATACCAACCTGCAAATGAATAACCTTCAATTGCAGAAGCACTTGGCAATACTGTACTTGCGATCGTACCAGCTGCAACTTTTTTAGTACCCTTATCTACTGTACCTTCAGGATTATTCAAGTTATAAGTTAAGCTGATCTTCTTAGCTGTCCATTTTGCGTATAGCGTGATATTCTGCGCTGGCATTGTCTTTCCATTAAAGACATATTTTTCACCTTCACAGAGTTCATTATCATACCAACCATCAAATTCATAATAATCTGGTAGTGAACTAGGTCTTGCAGGAGTATAGTTCTCACTTGAAATACTTTGTTCATACTTCTTTTCTACTGATTTATCTTCTTTACCATTATTGATAAATTTGATTTTGTAAGAATTACGAGTGTAATAAAACTTAGAATTATTGTAATAACCATCTACACCAGGATCACCATAAGAATATGTAAATCCTGCAATTGCATAACAATCCTCATTACCAATAGTTAGATCATTACTGCTAGACTTAATGGTAATCCGCAATTAGATAGGGTCGACTAAAAGTTGGCTTCAAAAATTGTAGGGC
>OLOA01004687.1_pt1 | contig 10117 bp, 8 predicted proteins | sample 1672201 | NCBI WGS metagenome assembly OLOA01 (sample SAMEA3136658, study PRJEB25190) | human gut metagenome
AAAATCCCTATGACTTTTAAAGGTTGATTTATCCCTATCTAGTTTTATATATTCTGTAAAAATTGTTAGTCATCATAGAACTTCTCTTTTTGAGAAGTTCTTTTAATAGAAATGAGATTTGTTTTAAGTATAAATGCTATTTTCGTATTAAATGTTATAGAGTATAATAGTAATAGGTAGGTGAGAATGAATGTGTAGGGTTTCCGATAGATATACAAGTATTTATTGTTTGTATAATATAAACTCGTTAAGTAATCTAAAGAGTATAATGCAGTATGGTATATTATCTAAAAATTTATTAAAAAAACTAAATATAGAGAATACAGATATATCAAATTTATCAGTACAGAACATAAGAGACTTTAAAAGAGTACCTAACCATGGTCCGTTGCATGATTATGCAAATCTATATTTTGATGCAAGAAATCCTATGTTGTATTATTTAGTACATAATAAAGATATTGATACATTATGTATACTATGTATTGATAAAAGAGTATTAAACTTACCAGAAACTGTTGTTACAGACAGAAATGCCGCAGCTTCGTTAGCAATTTTTGAGTCGCCTGATAAAGCGTTAGAATTATTAAATTTTGGTGTTATATTGAGTCAAAGTTGGGATGATAAAGACTCTTTAAAAAAAGATGAAAAAAAGAAAATCAAATGTGCAGAAGTTTTGATTCTAAATAAAGTACCAATAGAATATATATTGTGTGTAAAGGTTGGATCAGAAAAAGCAAAACAAAGAATTGAAGAATTAAATTTAGGGTTGCCTATTTATTTAGATAGAAATTTATTTTTTAATAGATAATAAGGAAGGAGGAGATACTAAATGGTAGTTGTTAAAATTGGTAATATTTTTGAATCCACACAAAAAGTGTTAGTAAATACTGTGAATTGTGTGGGAGTTATGGGAAAAGGAATAGCTCAAATTTTCAAGAAGAATTATCCAGCAATGTTCGAACAATATAAAGTGATGTGTGATCATAAAAAAATTGTTCCTGGTATACTGTATCCATATTATGAGAATGATGAAGTTAAAGTATTGAATTTTCCTACAAAACAACATTGGAGGTCTCCTTCAAAATTAGAATATATTATTCAAGGATTGGATTGGTTTGTTGAAAATTACGAAGAACTAAAGATTACATCCATTGCATTTCCTCCATTGGGATGCGGGAATGGTGGCCTTGAATGGTCTAGTGTTGGGCCGATTATGTATCAAAAATTAAAAGAGCTACCGATTGATATAGAAATTTATGCTCCTTTTGGAGTTTCTAAAAAAGAAATTACAGAAGAGTATTTGAGAAATGCATTAAATTTTAGTTTTAAACAAGGTGTTAAACATGAAAGCTTTAACAAAAATTGGTTATTAGTGCTATATTTAATAAAATGTTTGAGTGTTTCTAAATATAGTTTAAAAGTTGGTAGAACTGTATTTCAAAAAATTTGTTACATTTTGGAAAGATATGGGACGAATTTAGATTTAAAATTTGAAAAGGGAACATATGGTCCGTATTCTCCGGATATTAAAAGAATGTATACAATTTTATCAAACAATAATTTGATGCATGAACAAGAACATGGAAATTCTATTTTAATTTTTGTTACAAATGAATTTAAAATAGATAAAGATGCGTATTCAAAAGAAGATAAGGAGAACGTGAATAAAACTTATAGATTGTTTCAACGAATCAAAGATGCTTCTCAGGCAGAAATGATAACAACAATTTTATATTCTTATGATCAGTTGATGATTGATAATGAAAAGGTCAATGAGGATCAATTATATGAATATATTGTAGATTGGAAAAAGCGGTTTAATACAATTGAAAATGAACAACAGATTCGCGAATTATCTAGATATTTAACTTCACGTAAGTTTATTCATATTGATTATTCGATGGGAATAAAGGGGGATTTGTATTTTTGATTGAACTAGAATTAAATTGTTGAGAACAAATGATAATTCATATACTTTTATAATTATTTATTTAGCCTTTATACTCATCCAATATGAGAGTCAGACATTGTCTGACTTTTTTGTTGCATTCTTTTTCTTTTTATACTACAATGTTCACATAACGAGGTGAAAACGATAATATGAACATAGTGGATAAGAGTGTTTTAAAGAAAATATATGAGTTTGGTAAGATGAGTCAGCGTCAATTGGCAGATGCGTGTGACTTTTCTTTGGGGAAGATCAATCAGTCGATTCAATTTCTTCAAAATAATGAATATATCGATTTGAATTGGAATCTTACAGATCAAAGTAGGAATTTGATTGAATCGTTTAAACCAAAGAGGGCCATCATTTTGGCGGCTGGTTTAGGTATGCGTATGGTTCCTATTAATACGGAGGTGCCTAAGGCTTTATTGAAAGTGAAAGGTGAAACATTAATTGAGCGCTTGATTTGTCAGCTTCATGAAGCGGGTGTGTATGACATTAAGGTTGTCGTTGGTTTTATGAAGGAAGAATTTGAGTTCTTGATGGATGAATACAATGTGGATTTGGTTTGTAACATGGAATATGCAAGAAAGAATAATTTGTATTCTTTGAGTCTTGTGCCATCGAATTTGGCAAATACGTATATTGTTCCTTGTGATATTTGGTGTGAAAAAAATCCGTTTAGTGCTTGTGAATTGTATTCTTGGTACATGATTAAAAATGAGGAAACATTGAATACTTCGGTTCGCTTAAATAAGAAGTTTGAGCTTGTGAAGACAAAGATGAATGAAGTGGGGGATACAATGATTGGTATTTCTTATATTTCATTTGAGGATGCGCCTTTTGTTTCAAAACGTATAGATGAGATGTCTTGTCAAAGGGAGTATGAGCATTCTTTTTGGGAAGATGCTTTGTATGTAAAGGATAAGATGATTGTAGCTCCTTATGTATTTGATCAGGCGTTTGAAGTAAATACATATGAGCAGTTAAGGGACTTGGATGAGGATACGGAAACGTTGAATTCAGAATTAATGCATATTATTAGGGATACGCTTGGTTGTAAGATGAGTGATATTCAATCGATTTATCCTTTAAAGAAAGGGATGACGAATCGTTCGTTTAGTTTTGAGGTTCATTCAAAACGATATATTATGCGTGTTCCGGGTGAGGGTACGGATAAGTTGATCAATCGAAGACATGAGTATGATGTATATCAGGTCATTAAGGATGAGCATATTTGTGATCCTGTTATTTATATGAATCCAGATAATGGATATAAGATTACAGAATATATTGAGGATGCGCATGCGTGTGATCCTAGTTATTTTGGGGATGTGAGTGAGTGCATGAAAAAGCTTCGTGTTTTCCATAATAAAAAGCTTGTGGTGTCTCATACGTTTGAAGTGTTTGACGAATTGGAGAAGTATGAGTCGTATTGGCAGGGCGCTCCTAGTATTTATAGGGATTATAAAGAGACAAAGAAACATATTTATGAATTAAAAAAATTTGTGGATGGACAACCAAAAGAGTGGGGTTTATCGCATATTGATTCGGTTCCAGATAATTTCTTGTTCTCAAAAGATTCTTTGTATTTAATTGATTGGGAATATGCGGGTATGCAAGATCAGCATATTGATATTGCGATGTTTGCGATTTATTCCATGTATGATCATAATGACGTTGAGACTTTGATTGATTTGTATTTTGACAATGAATGTGATGATATGGTTCGTATTAAGATCTATGCGTATATTGCGATTTGTGGTTTATTATGGAGCAACTGGTGCGAGTATAAGCGTAACTTGGGAGTTGAGTTTGGTGAGTATTCATTGAAACAATATCGTTATGCCAAGGAATATTATCGTTTGGTGAAGGAAATGTTAGAGGAAAGAGGAATGTGTTTATGTACAAAGTAGAAAGAGCCATTATTATGGCGGCTGGGTTTGGTTCTCGTATGAGTCCATTGACTTTAGAAACGCCTAAGCCATTAGTCAAAGTTAATGGTGTAAGAATGATTGATACTGTCATTGATGCACTTCATAAGAATGGTATTTATGAAATTTATGTGGTTGTAGGGTATTTGAAAGAGAAGTTTTATGGTTTACAAAGGGAGTATGAGGGTTTAAAAGTAATTGATAATCCTTATTTTGATACTTGTAACAATATTGCCTCTTTATATGTGGCAAAAGACCATCTTTCAAATGCGATTATTTTAGATGGGGATCAAATTATTTTTAATTCGGACATCTTAAAGCCTGAGTTTGAGCGTTCTGGCTATAACAGTGTATATGTAGAGAATGGAACGGATGAATGGCTGCAACAAGTAGAGAATGGGATTGTCACTTCTTGTAGTCGTACGGGTGGTTTAAAGGGTTGGCAACTTTATAGTATTTCAAGATGGAATGAAAAGGATGCTCAACAATTAAAGTTGGATTTGGAGTATGAGTTTGATGTAAAACAGAATCGTCAAATTTATTGGGATGATGTCGCAATGTTTTGTCATCCAGAACACTACCAATTGGGTGTAATGCCGATGAAAAAAGAAGATGTTGTTGAGATTGATGGTTTGGATGAATTGATTGCGATAGATCCAAGCTACAGGGGGTATAAGAATGAAAAATAAAGTCGATTGGATGATCACATTACTACCTTTGTGTATTATTGTTGCGTTATGTGTTGTGTTTTTTGTAGCACCAGAACAGTCGAATGTAATATTAAGTCAGGTTCGTTTCTTCTTTGGTGATACATTTGGAAGTTATTATTTGATTATTGGTCTAGGAATTTTCTTGTTGTCGATTTATATCGCTTTTTCTAAATTTGGTGATATTGTTCTTGGAGAGAAGAATGAAAAGCCAAAATATTCTTTCTTTGCGTGGGGTTCTATGATGTTTACTTGTGGTCTTGCCGCAGATATTTTATTCTATTCTTTTTCAGAATGGGTTATGTATGCATCGGATCCTCATATAAAAGAAATGGGAAGTATTCAACAATGGGCAGGGGTATATCCTTTGTTTCATTGGAGTTTGATTCCTTGGAGTTTTTATTTAGTATTGGCCGTTGCCTTTGGGTTTATGCTTCATGTAAGAAAAAGAAATCGTCAAAAGTATTCTGAGGCATGTCGTCCATTGCTTGGTAAATATACAGATAAATGGCCTGGTAGAGTGATTGACTTATTAGCTGTATTTGCGCTTCTTGCAGGAACAGCTACTACATTTAGTGTTGCCACTCCTTTAATGGCAACGATTATTCAGGACTTATTTCATTTAACAGTGAGTCGTACGGCTATTAACATTGTGATTTTGATCATTACTTGTATTGTATATACATATTCATTACTACATGGTTTTAAAGGAATTAGTCGTTTGGCTAACCTTTGTATCTATTTCTTCTTTGGTTTATTAGCCTTCGTCTTATTATTTGGTGGACAAGCTCGTTATATTATTGAAACGGGATTGACTTCTTTGGGTACTATGGTAGAAAACTTCATTGGTCTTTCTACTTTTACAGATCCATTAAGAAATACCAACTTCCCACAAAATTGGACCATTTATTATTGGGCTTATTGGATGGTATGGTGTGTGGCTGCTCCATTCTTTATTGGAAGTATTTCTAGAGGTAGAACGATTCGTCAAACCATTCTTGGTGGATATATTTTTGGGGCTGGTTCGACCATCATTAGTTTTATTGTATTAGGAAATTATTCAATGGGTCTTCAGATTCATGGTGTGGCTGATTTTATGGCGCAATATGCACAAAATGGTGATTTATACGGCATGATTGTCAATATTATTAAAACGCTTCCTTGTGCTCCAGTAGTCATGGTTGCCGTATTATTTACAATGATTGCCTTTTATGCGACTAGCTTTGATTCGATTGCACTTACGGCATCTTGTTATTGTTATCACGAATTGGCTGAGAATGAGATGCCTCATAGATCGTTGCAGCTCATGTGGTGTATCTTATTGATTTTGTTGCCAATCGCATTATTGTTTGCGCAAAGTTCAATGAGTAACTTACAAAGTGTGAGTATTATTGCAGCTTTCCCTATTGGTATAGTGATTGTGATGATTGCCCTTAGTTTTTTAAGGGATGCAAAAAAATATTTGGAGAAGAAAAATTAGAGTACCTTTTGGTACTCTTATTTGTTGACAAATGTAAACAAATGTATTGTTTATGGGGGAAATTCATAATTTTGGTTTGTAAAGTAAAATGATTTTTAATATAATTGTCAAGGTTAGGGAGAGTTAGAAATATGAAACGTGGAATTAAATTATTTTTTCTTTTTTGTTTGAGTGGTATGATGTGTATTTCTTTGTTGCCATCAACGATTTATGCACAAGAAGAAGATACTCAAACTGTAGATGAAGAGAGTTCAGATTCAAGTGAACTTCCTAAGTCATCGAACATGGCGCCTGTATATCATTTTTCATTAGATAAGTTTTTAACGGAGGATGAGATTGAGGCTGCAAAATTAAAGGCGGAAAATCCGAATTTGCGTTCTCGAGTAACATTCGCAGATATTTTGTATGAAGCAACAAAATATGAGGGGTTGCCTTATGTTTGGGGTGGTCGTTATCCTTCTCAAGGTGGTTTTGACTGTGCTGGACTTTGTATGTATGTATTTAATCAGGTTTGTGGTACAAGCTTTAATTTGATAAACACAAATGCGGCTATGTTGTATACAAGTCATTGTACGCCTGTTAGTGAAAGTGAAGCGCAGCCTGGAGATTTAGTATTCTTTAAGGGTACGTATGAACATATTAACTATATTTCGCATGTGGGTATTTATTGTGGTAATGGTGTTATGTTTAATGCGGGAGATCCAATTGGATATGGTTATGTCCATGATGTCATAAATATGAATGGAGCGCCTGCTGAAGTATTGTATGGCCGTGTTAATGGTGTAAATGTTGTGGGTAGTCAGACGGGTTGGCGTAATATCAATGGAAACTGGTATTATTTTGATGAGAATGGAAATCAAGCGTTTGGTTGGCAAACAATCAATGATAAGTGGTATTATTTTAATCAATGGGGCCGTATGGTCAGTGGATGGACCTTGATTTCAGGAAATTGGTATTATTTTGATGTGAATGACGGCATGCAGAAGGGTTGGATTCTAGATAATTCTTATTATTTGGATGAAAATGGTGTAATGTTGAGTGGTTGGCAAAACATTGATGGGGATGATTATTTCTTCAATGCTTCTGGCTATAAGTTAAGAAATTGTTGGATAGGCAATAACTATTTGTTGGAAGATGGTAAGATGGCAAAAGATCAATGGATTGGTGATTACTATGTGGATGAAAATGGTCTTTGGGTACCTTCTTTACATCTTTATGAATGGAAGACTGTGGATGGAAAGAAAAAGTGTTATTCAAATAAGACTCATTCTTTTGTAACAAATCAATTGATTCAAATTAATGGCTCATACTATTATTTTGATTCAGAAGGATGTGTAGCTACAGGATTTACTACAATTGATCAAAATACATATTATTTTGATACGAATGGAAAAATGGTTACGGGATGGATTCAAATCGATGGATCTTACTATTACTTTGATGCTTCTGGTGTTATGAAAACAGCGGGTTGGCAACAAAATTACTATTTGGATGCGGATGGTAAGATGTTGACTAAAGCATTTACGCCAGATGGATATTATGTAGGTAGTGATGGTGCTTATTTAACGAATAGTTGGTTTAAGTATGATGGTAAAGATTATTATGTGAATGGCTATGGTCATTTGGTAAAGAATGCTTGGGTCGGAGCTTATTTCTTAAAAGCAGATGGTGCGATGGCTACAAGTGAATTTACGCCAGATCAGTATTATGTAAATGCGAATGGTGTTTATTTAACAAGTCAATGGATTAAGCATGATGGTAAAGATTATTATGTGAATGCGAGTGGTAAGCTTGTGAAAAACCAATGGGTTGGTGAATGTTATTTAGATGCGAATGGTGATCTTGTCACAAATGACTGGGTTGGTTCTTATTATGTAGATGAGAATGGGTTGTATGTAAGAAATAGTATGACGCCAGATGGATTCTATGTGGGTAGTGATGGTGCTTGGTCTACAAGTCATTGGGTATTTGATGGTCAATGGTGGTATAGACATTATGATGGTACTTACAAGACAAATGATTTTGAAACAATTGGAAATCAAACATATTACTTTAACAAGAATGGTTATATGGTAACAGGTTGGAAGAAAATCAATGGAAAAGACTATTTCTTCAATGCGTCTGGTGCTATGTTAAAGAGTACATATACTCCGGATAAGTTCTATGTTGGTGCTGATGGTGCTTGGCAGCATTAATAAAGATAATTTTAAGACTCTAACAACAGTGTTGTTGGAGTTTTTTTGTTTTTTGGTTGAGTAAAATGAAATACAAGTATATACTGGTATTAGTTCTAATGAGTAGAAGTAATATAATAAAGATAGGGGTTAAGACGTATGATTGTTATGGATTTAAAATTGGATAATTTATGTGCGTTTAGAAATTTTCATGTGAATTTTTCGTATCCAAAAAAGATTGTAAATTCTTATATTGAAAATGAGCATTTGGAAGGAATGTCGAATTTTCGTTATAAAAAAGTGAATATTATTATGGGTTCAAATGCGACTGGAAAGACGTCTTTGGGGCGTTTGATTCTTTCAATCTTTATTTTGATTGGAAAAAGAAATGTTGAAATTATTACTTCGTATATTGCGGATAAAGATAAAAAGGCTTCATTTTCAATGGACTTTGTGAATATGGATCATGGTATTTATAAGTTGTATAGAATAAATGCAGAATTTGATCCAAGTGCGGATCATGATTATTCTTCTGAAAACATTAAGATTCGTGTTGAATCCACAGATATTAAACAAAGAGAGAATTATGAGACTTGCGCTAAGCGATTAGATTCGATTATGACAGGTTTTACGGATGCGAATTATATTATGGAATTAGAAAAATTGAAGAATTTGTCATGGCCATTTTCATTTCCGTTTGATGCGTATTTTGAAACTAGGTATCGCATTGAAGATAATGAAGAGTATTTACAAGTTTTGAAAAATACTTTAAAAGTATTGGATCCTGCAGTTAAGCGTATTATTAAGTTAAATGAAATTGAAGATACTTATGCCATTCAAATGGGTAAGGAGGAGATTCTTATTAAAAATGGTAAGATATTGAATCCTAGTATGTTGTCTAGTGGTACAAAATCTGGGCTTGATATTGCGGGTATCGTAGCTTCTATTAAATCGGATAAACATAGTTTTTATTATTGTGATGAAAAGTTTTCGTATGTGCATTCTGACATTGAAAAGGGATTTTTGTCATTAATGATTTCTTTGTTGAAACCAAATAGTCAGTTATTCTTTACAACGCATAATTTAGATATATTGGATTTGCCGCTTCCAAAGCATAGCTTTAATTTTTTAAAGAAAGAAATGTTTGAAGATGATCAAATAATTAGTGTAATTAATGCTGCTGATTATCTAAAGAAGAGTACGGATTCATTAAGAAATGCGGTTGATAATGATCTATTCTCTGTTTCACCAAACTTAGATTTATTATATGAAATTGAAGATTTATAGGATTAGGAGTTATTGCCATGTCTAAAAATATTTATCATTTCTTCGTTGAGGTGTAGGAGAACGTACCATTATTAATACGTTAAAAACAGATTTTCAATGTATTCAGGCCGGAAAAGTGGATGTGTTTAATGTTATTCAGAATAAATTGAACAAAAATATATTGATGAAATTAAAGCCGGGAACCATTGTAATATTAGTGTTTGATACAGATAAAGATGAAACGGATATATTAGATAGCAACCTACGTTTTTTAAAGAAACAGCCTAATGTGAAAAAGGTGATTATCATTCCTGAAGTTAAAAATTTGGAGGATGAGTTAGTACGTAGTTGTAATATCACAAATGTTAAAGATCTTATGAGAAGTAAATCGAATAGTGAGTATAAGAGTGATTTAGCAAAGTGTAAAAAATTTAAAACAAGTATTAATAAACAATCAGTTTGATATTCACTCGTTTTGGAATCAAGATCCAAAAGGTGTATTTGCGAAGTATAAAAATGATAGTAAGTTGATTAAGAGGTAACAATGAAAACAATATCGAGGAGCAGAAAAATGATACAACCCGAATTGAAAGCCTATCGTAGATGTT
>OLOA01004694.1_pt1 | contig 10107 bp, 10 predicted proteins | sample 1672201 | NCBI WGS metagenome assembly OLOA01 (sample SAMEA3136658, study PRJEB25190) | human gut metagenome
AATTCACGAAGCCGGATACATCTGTTCCATGCTCTTTATCATTCCGGGATTTCCGTTTATCACAAGCGGAATCGACCTGGCAAAGCTGGATCTGCGCTCCGGTCTTGAACGCCTTGCCTATGCAATAATAATAGTCATGGTAGCCACGATGTTTGCATGGATTATGGCACTGCTTCTGCGACTGCAGCCTATGGACTTTGAAGACCTGAATCTGACCCCCGTACTACATCTAATCCTGAGGCTTATAATGAGCTTCTTCGGTGTGTTTGGATTCTCAATCATGTTCAACAGTGCCATTCCTATCGCAGCCACCGCTGCGCTGATTGGCGCTGCTGCCAACACATTACGACTTGAACTCATTGATTTCACCCAGATGCCATCTGCAGAGGCCGCTTTCATCGGTGCACTGACAGCAGGTTTACTTGCATCCATTATTAAACGAAATCATGGTTATCCAAGAATATCTATCACTGTTCCTTCCATTGTGATCATGGTTCCAGGGCTTTACCTCTATCGTGCCATCTATAATCTTGGCATTATGTCCCTGAACGAATCCGTTTCGTGGTTTGCAGCAGCGATTATGATCATAGCCGCTCTCCCCCTTGGCCTGATCTTCGCAAGAATCCTGACTGACCGCACATTCCGTTATTGTACTTAACCCGGCAAGTACTAAGACAATAACTGATAATTTTTACTGGAGGAATCATTAATGAGTTTCAAGCACCACAAACAAATGTCCGAATCTTTCCTGACTGCTGCCTTTTTGTCAGTGTCAGGAGGATTACAGGACGCTTATACTTATATTTTTCGTGGAAAAGTCTTTGCCAATGCCCAGACAGGCAATATTGTCCTGCTGAGCCAAAGCATTATCGATAAAGACTTTGTCCGGGCGATCCATTACCTTGTGCCTCTTTTGTTTTTTGCCCTGGGCATCGCCATCGCTGAATGTATCCACGTCAAATTTCAGCGTATCCAACATATCCATTGGCGCCAACTGGTTCTCGTACTTGAGATTCTTCTTTTGCTGGTTGTTGGATTTCTGCCGACACGACTGAATCTGCTGGCCAATGCCATGGTTTCATTCTCATGTGCCATGCAGGTTCAGAGTTTTCGTAAAGTCAACGGATACGCCTTTGCCAGTACTATGTGCATCGGCAACATCCGAAGCGGCACAGATGCCTTATGTGCTTTTATCCGTACCCGTGATAAAAACACTCTGCGCAAATCCCTGTGCTACTGGGGAATCATTTTACTCTTTGCCATCGGTGCAGGTATCGGCGGTTACGGCATTACAATTTTCGGCATGCGAACCATATGGATTTCCTGTATGCTTCTTCTGATCGGATTTCTTATGATGTTCATCAAAGAAGAACAGACAGAACATATGGAACCGATGACACTTTAAATAAGCCCTCTTCTTTTCATTTTTTATCTATCCTTTATATCTCATAGGCAATATTACCTATGAAAAAAAAGTGTCCTGAATCTACCTTCAGGGCACTTTTTCACATTCGCATCTTATACAAATCAAACCTGTATTCTATTTAACTTTCTTATTTCACTTCTACAAGTTCGATTTTGAAATTCAATTCCTTGCCTGCCATCTCATGATTGGCGTCAAAAGTAATCATCTTCTCATCCTTATCCGTAACCTTTACAAGGAAAGGCTGACCGTACTGATTGGTCAGGTAAACCTGCTGACCCACTGTCAGTTCCTCAGATCCCGGAAGCTGTGCAATCTCGACTTCAATAATCGCATTCGGATCCGGCATGCCATAAGCCTCTTCCGGCATCAGATGAATTTCTTTGATCTCACCGACTTCCATATCAGCCACGGCTGCATCAAAGCCTTTGATCATCTGTCCTGCACCGCAGACGAATTCCAGTGGCTCACCGCGGTCATAGGATGAATCAAACTGTGTGCCGTCGTTAAAAGTACCTCTGTAATGGGTGCGACATGTCTTGCCGACATTACGTCCTGTCATTGTATTTTCCATGATTAAAAATCCTCCGTTTATCCGTTTTTTATTCGACATGATGTCTTCTTTTAAGAGTACACTACCAATCGTCTTTTCACAAGTAAAACTTTTATAAATTTTCAGCTTTCACTTTTCATCCCCGGAAACATATGATAAAAGTAGAATTCCCCGGAGGATTTTTCCGTATGCATTTAAAAAAGTTTTTCTCAGCGGCTGCACTGCTTGGCTGTCTTACCATGATCTTTACCGGCTGCTCCCAAAAAAGTTCCGGCCTGACACCGGTCACCCTCAGCGAAGTTGCCCATTCCATCTTCTATGCTCCCATGTATGTGGCTATCGAAAATGGCTACTTTGCCGATGAAGGTCTGGATATTACTCTGGTGAACGGTTCCGGTGCAGATAATGTAATGACATCTCTCATATCCGGCGACGCAGATATAGGCTTTATGGGACCTGAGGCCACTGTCTATGTCTATAACCAAGGGGCACAGAACTATGCTGTCAATTTTGCCCAGCTGACACAGCGCGCCGGCAACTTCCTTGTTGCAAGAGAGGAAGAACCGGATTTCACATGGCAGGATTTGAAAGGCAAAACCGTTCTGGGTGGTCGTGAAGGCGGCATGCCTGAAATGATTTTCGAGTATGTTTTAACCCTCAACAACATTGACCCGAAAACTGACCTGACCATCATCCAGAATGTGGATTTCGGACTGACGGCCGAAGCCTTTGCCAGCGGCACCGCCGACTATACCGTAGAATTTGAACCATTTGCTACCTCTCTGGAAATGAACGGCAACGGGCATGTTATCGCATCTCTCGGCGAAGACTCCGGCTATGTCCCATATACCTGTTTCTCGGCCCTTGAGAGCTATATTCAGGCGCATCCGGATATCATCCAGGCATTTACCAATGCCATCCAAAAAGGCCTGGATTACGTGGGCAGCCACACACCTGCTGAAATTGCTGATGTCATCCAGCCGCAATTTGAAGAGACTGATACCGATAAGCTCATTGCCATTATCGACCGTTACGCTGCACAGGATACGTGGAAGGAAGACTGTATTTTCACAGAGGAAGCTTTCAACTTGCTGCAGAATATCCTTGACCAGGCCGGAGAACTGACTGAGCGGGTGGATGATGGCACTCTTATTACAACAGAATTTGCCGAAAAGGCAGCTCAGTAATCCACCAAAAGAGCGGCTGCTCTGATCATTTCTTCAGAACAGCCGCTCTTCTCTGCGCTTTTGTATAACTTTTCCTATTGCTCACTGCCTATTCGGCAGCTTCATCACCGAAAGGCGTTCTGTCATCCAGTGCATAGGCCTTCAGCTCTCTTGCATCCGCCAGATACTGATCTGCCTGGCTCTTATAATCAGCTTCAGAAGACGCAGACACAAGCACCGTCTCAGTGATCATCTCACCATCGTATTTATACTGCACAAGCTCATACTTATCATTCTGGTTGTTGAATGCCAAGAAGCCATACTTCGTTGACAAGTAGGCTGTATCAATGGCCATTGCACCAATGGTTGTCACTGCTCCCTGATTGCATGAATAAACACTCATGGCCTCTTTGCCGACAATCAGTTCCGGTGAACCGTTGCCTGTCACATCCATCAGATAATAAACAGCCTCCTGATCAGAAGTTCCATCCAGAAGAACTTTGTAATTCTTTTGAACCGTTTCATCCATCGCAGTCGTCTCCGTCTCACTGCTGACGACCTCCGCGACTTCGGATACAATATCTACCGGCTTTTCAGATGCTGCTTCCTGATTGCTGCCCCTGCCACATGCTGCAAGCAGCACCGTCAGGAGCAAAATCATACACACTGTACATGTTTTGTCCAACTTCATTCTCTTCATAATGACCCATTGATTAATACAGAAGAATAACGGCAAAGGCTTCCAGATTCTCTGTATCAGATGCATTTCTGATGCCATGTGTCTGTCCGCCCAGACAAACACAGGAATCCCCTTCATGAAGTGTCACCATTGTGCCGTTGTCATTGTATTCTGCATTTCCCTTTGCAATACAAATAATTTCTTCTTCACCTTCATGTGTATGCTCGCCGATAGAACATCCCGGCTTAAGCACCAGCTTCGCGATCATCTTAGCATTTCCGTTAAATTCCTCAGGTTCAAGATAACGGATAATCTCCACAGTTCCGTCTCCGCCTCGCATATGCTCATTGTATAACTTCACCATATCTTCTGCTCGTTTAATCATTGCTGTCTACCTCCTGTACATTTCCCGATCCATACTAAAAAATCGGATATTTTCGTCTCTTAGCATACCATCTGCAGGCAGTGAATGCAAGCCTTTCATCAACATGGTTTTCATTACTACATATTGCAATTTTTGATTGACCTTTTGCTATTTTATAGACTATACTATAAGGAGATAAATTTTCAACGAAAGGACTGAACCCGATCATGGAACAAGGCAACGATATCCCTTCCGTCATCGAAGAAGTTTTCAAACGCTATACCGATGGCAGTTATATCAAGGCGTCCATGCTGCCGGATCTTGATTTATATGTAGACCAGATTACAACATTCCTGACCCGGCATCTTGCCAAAACCATCCGTTTTGAAGATGACAAGATCATGACCAAGACCATGATCAACAACTACACGAAGAATCATCTGCTGCCGCCGCCGGATAAGAAGAAGTATTCCAGAGACCATATTCTTCTGATGATCTTTATTTACTATTTTAAGAATTTTCTGCCCATCAGCGATATCAAGACCATTCTGGGGCCTCTGACGGACAAGTATTTTCATAAGAATGCGGATCTGAATCTGGAGGCCATCTACACAACCCTCTTTTCCAAGGAGGATACTTTCGTTCAGGAAGTACTGGAGAATGTTATGAAGCAGTTCCACATGTCAGCAGACCTGTTTCCCGATGCTCCGAAGGCTGATCAGGCATCCCTCCGGGAATTTACATTTATCTGTATGCTGAGTCTGGACATTTATCTCAAGAAACAGCTCATTGAAGCCATTTTGGACAAAAAATAAAGGAATGCCTGTGCATTCCTTTATTTTATAACAATTTATTCTTCATTCAGGCGATCCAGGACCATATCATAACCATCGTTACCATAATTCAGTGAACGATTGACACGGCTGATCGTTGCAGTAGAAGCACCTGTCTTCTCTGCGATCTCAAGGTATGTCTTCTTCTCGCGAAGCATTCTGGCCACCTCGAATCGCTGTGATAATGACAGCAGCTCATTGATGGTACAGATATCTTCGAAGAATTCATAGCACTCTTCCACGCTCTTCAGACAAAGCATACCTTTGAATAACTGCTCAACTTCCGGCGTTTTAATTTTTTTATTCATGTCGTCACAAATCCCCTTCATTATAAATAATAATATGCCATTCGAACGTATGCCGTCCAGTACTGACTTCCTACTTCGCAAGCAGGCACTGTCCGACACACACAAACACATTTTATCATTTTAGAGGATTAAAGTCCATAGTTATTTATAAAAATATTATTAAATTTTAAAGATTTCCACCTGATTCCATTTTTAATCTGCTGTCCGTGACACAAGGATTTTTGTCCGCATGCCAACGATTCAGGCGATACTGCGACGGCGTACAGCCCTCCACCTTTTTGAAGACATAACAGAAATATTCCATTTTCTCAAATCCGCAATATCCTGCAATCTCCTGAACCTTCATCTCTGTTGTTGTCAGGAACAGCCGTGCATAATGCATGCGCACTTCATTGACAAACGTCATAGGGGCCGTACCAAAATGTTGTTTAAATGTTCTGGAAAAATAGCTGATGCTTGTCCCATAAAGCTGTGACAAACTGTTCAGATCCAATGGCTCTGCGTAATGTTCCTGAATATATTCATAAATTGTGTTCAGATCCAGACTCCGGTAATCCATCCCTCTTATATCATGTATCGTCAAAAACAAAGACTGCAGCATAACGGATGCTCTGAAATACTCCCCGGCTTCCCAAGTCTGAATCATGCTGTCCAGTTCCGCCGCCAGGACGTTTCCGCTGACATTAAATCGTTCCCCATCCTGAATATGAAGATATTGGAGCATTCCCGGAACACCCTCGCCATCAAACTGTATGATCATGATCCAGCATTCATCCCCTTTCAATGCCTTGCCGATGGCCATCTTGCCTTTTTCAAAAAAAATGGCATCGCCCTTCCTGAGAATCATCTGCTGACCGCTTTCTTCAATGTGGATTTTACCACTGCGCACTATGACAATAGTATAACAATCAAAAACAAGCCTTGTCTGCTGTTCATGGTTCTCAGTTTTACGCATAATGTTATCAATATATACACTTAATATCCTATAATTGTCAGTCTTGTCTGTCAATTTCGCATTTTTCATCTCTTTTTACACCTATACTAGTTCAAAATTTCTATAATATAATATATTTTTAGAGTTTCAATTTGTTTAGAAAAGTTTTATAATAATACCAGATTGTTTGTAAAGTAACAAAGAGCACAATTCAAATTAAAGGGAGGAGTTTTTTATGCTCAAGAAAATTTCTAATGGTTGTGTACATATCGTACAGAGATACTTGCCTGATCCATTTATCTTCTGTATCATATTAACAATCGTCGTATTCATCGCAGCAATTCCTGCTGCAGGCGCTACACCACTTCAGGTTGTAGGCTTCTGGGGCACGAGCATCTGGAGTTTGTTAGCATTCTCAATGCAGATGGCTCTCGTACTCGTACTTGGTACAGCTATGGCTACTGCACCTCCTGTCAAGAGACTCCTTGACAAGATTGCAGGCGTTGCTAAGACACCTTTCTCAGCTATCGTTCTTGTAACTGTAGTTGGTACTGTTGCATCATGGTTAAACTGGGGCTTCGGTCTGGTTGTTGGTGCTCTTCTTGCAAAATCTATTGCCAAGAAGGTTAAAGGCGTTGACTACCGTCTGTTGATCGCTTCTGCATACTCAGGCTTCGTTGTATGGCATGCTGGTCTGTCAGGTTCTATTCCTCTGACAATCACAGAAGTTACAGAAGCTGTTACAGCTGCTACAGGTGGTGCTCTGACAGAATCCATCGGTATGGACAGAACAGTTCTTTCTCCATGGAACTTAATTGCCTGCCTGATTATCCTGATTCTTATGCCTTTACTGAATGCTAAGATGCATCCGGCAGCAAATGAAGTTGTTACAGTTGATCCTAAGTTACTTGTTGAAGAAGAAGTCACAGTTAGAAAAGCTTCTACTCCAGCTGAAAAACTTGAAGATTGCAAACCATTATCATGGCTCGTTGTTATCATCGGTGTTGTTTACCTTGTTCAGTATTTCGCAGCAGCAGGCAATCCTCTGAATGCACTGAACCTGAACATCGTTAACCTGATCTTCCTTGTACTCGGTGTTTTACTGAATGGTACACCTCTGAACTACGTTAAGGCTGTTAATGACGCTGTTAAGGGCGCCGGCGGTATCGTTCTTCAGTTCCCATTCTACGCTGGTATCATGGGTATCATGACAGGTGCAGTTACAGAAGGCGGTCCTTCACTTGCCGGTGTTATCAGTAACTTCTTCGTTGCTATTTCCAATGACGTCACATTCCCTCTGTTCACATTCCTGAGCGCCGGTATCGTTAACTTCTTCGTACCATCAGGCGGCGGCCAGTGGGCAGTACAGGCTCCTATCGTATTACCTGCAACTATTAAAATGGGTCTTGACCCTGCAGTTTCCTGTATGGCTATTGCCTGGGGCGATGCTTGGACAAACCTTCTTCAGCCATTCTGGGCTCTGCCAGCTCTTGGTATCGCAGGTCTTGGCGCAAGAGATATCATGGGATTCTGTGTTGTTGACCTTATCTTATCAGGTATCATCGTTTGTGTAATGTTCGTTGTTGTCGGTTTGATGTAATCTGAACAGAATTTCATCAACAATTAAAAATTGATTTTTTAACAGTGCAGCTTTTAGCTGCACTGTTTTTTATTCAGAGCCAGATATCATTTTATATCACTTATGTCCGACTCTGAACAACTACTCTGCCTTCATACGCTTATGAATTTCTTCTCTGATCCGCTTCTCCACTTCCAATGCAATCTCCGTTGTCTTCATACCGGCATATTCCTCATAATACATCGGTTTCATATAATGGATCTGCACAGTTACAGGCTCTGTGGTACTTCTGTCAAAGGGTGCATAACTGTCAAGCAGTGCCACCGGAACAATCGGTGCTTTCGCCCTTGTGGCCGCCTTAAAGGCGCCCGCCTTAAAAGGAAGGGTTTCATTGCCATTCCGGCTCCTCGTTCCCTCCGCAAAAATCAAAAAATTCTCTCCTGCTTTCACCCGATTGGAAGCTTCCAGAATCACCTTCATGGACTGTTTCATATCACTTCTATTCATAGGAATATAGTGAAGTGCCTCTCTGATCTGCTTTAACAGAATAATATCCTTCACTTCCTGTTTAAACACCAGAGAAAAAGGCCGCTTCATCGTTTCAAGAAAAGCCAGCACATCAAACATTCCCTGATGATTCGAATAGAGAATATAACCGTCTTCTTCCGGCAGATTCTCCTCTCCGCTGCTGACAATGGTCACTCTTCCTGCTTTGTTGGCTTTGATGGCAATTTCCCGGATATAGTTATATTTTTCCTCTATGCTGTACCGCTGTTCCTCTGTATCCTTCGCAAAAGAACAAATACGCCAGAACCAGGCCGGCACATGTCCAAGAAGCTTCAGCACCATCAACAATATTCTTTTCATAAATTATACCTGTTCTTTCTTTTGAACTCCAAACAAGTGAAGCACACCTAACGTGTATTTCACTTATTATCTGATAATCAGCATTGATCAAATGGCTGAGACAAAGCTGCATCAATGGCACTTTCTGTCTTTTGCAAATCCGCTTCTGACAAAGCATCATTGACAAAAAAAGCTTCATACTGAGACGGTGCAATATACATGCCATGCGCTTTCATCACTCTAAAATACTGTGTAAACTGTGCCAGATTTGATGTCCGGACATCATCAAAGCTCTTCACCGGTTTATCTGTAAAGAAAATGCTCATCAGTGAGCCGACTCTGTTGACCTGAGCCTTTACATGATATTTTTCCACAGCAGACTTAAAAGCATGCTCAATTCCTGCAGATTTTTCTTCCAGGCGCTCATACACAGTCCTATCTTCCATCAATAATTTCAACATCGCTGTTCCCGCTGCCACTGCCACCGGATTGCCAGAAAGGGTGCCGGCCTGATAAACCGGCCCTATCGGTGATACACAATCCATAATCTCTCTGCGGCCGCCGTAAACAGCCATCGGCATACCGCCGCCGACAATCTTACCGAAGGTAGTCATATCCGGTGTGACACCGTAATAGGACTGAGCACCGCCAAGAGCCAGACGAAAACCGGTAATAACTTCATCAAAAATCAGTACGGCGCCGTATTGCTTTGTGATATCACGTAGCCCCTGAAGAAAGCCATTTTCCGGCGGTACAACACCCATATTGGCTGCCACTGGCTCCACGATCAATGCTGCGATCTTGTCCTCGTACTGTTCAAACAGTTTTCTGACACTGTCCAGATCATTATATCTGGCGATCAGCGTTGTATCTGTGAAAGCCTTAGGCACACCGGCGCTGTCCGGTACATTCTCTGTCAGAAGCCCTGAACCGGCTTTCACCAGCAGACCATCCGAATGGCCATGATAACAGCCTTCAAATTTCACAATATAATCCCTGCCTGTATAACCTCTTGCAGCACGGATGGCACTCATCACCGCCTCTGTACCCGAATTGACCATACGCATCATTTCCATGGAAGGGACTGCGGTTCGGATCAGCTCTGCCAGCTCTACTTCCCCATTAGTCGGTGCCCCAAAACTGGTGCCTTTGATGGCTGCAGCTGTCACCGCCTTCACCACCTCATCCTTGGCATGACCAAGAATCATCGGTCCCCATGAGCCGACATAATCCACATACTGATGACCTTCCACATCATAGATATAAGCCCCTTTTGCCCTGAATATAAAGGGCGGCGTCATCCCAACTGCTCTATAGGCTCTCACAGGACTGTTGACACCTCCCGGCATCAGTTCACAGGCTTTTTCAAATATTTTCTGACTCCTCATTATCTCTGTTCCTCTTCTTCCCGCAGCCACTCTG
>OLOA01004705.1_pt1 | contig 10088 bp, 12 predicted proteins | sample 1672201 | NCBI WGS metagenome assembly OLOA01 (sample SAMEA3136658, study PRJEB25190) | human gut metagenome
TGCGAGTATGCATATCATCAAAAATCGAAAAAGACATCCTTAAGGCGCCATAGGAAGCAGTCTGATGAGGAGATTTTAGGTGGAGATGCAATGAAAGGACGACTTCAAAGAGCGGCAGCTGATATGAATGCGAAGAATGTAACTCTAAGCCATTATGTGAAGGAACATTATGGTTTTGATATAAAGACTCCTGCTTATGAACAGAATCAAAGTGTTAATCGTAATAAAAAACCATACATCATAGATAATGCTGAACTATTAGAACTATTACAGTTAGACGAAATCAGCCTGTTGAAGGTTATTCTAAATCGAAAGTTTCTTTCCCCGAAATTCTATAATGATGATTTTAGGGTATGTGCTGATGAATATGACAGAGCAGTCCAGAAGTTATTAGTTGGAAGGGAAGAAAATAATGAAAAGATGGTTTTGAACACATTTACCGTGTTTACTTTAGAATGGCAGTATTATATTGATTTTATGTATAAGATTACGAGTGCCATGGAAAAGAACAGTATTAGAGAGATACCTGATTTATGGAATCGGCTAACAGCATTTTGTTATCAACCGACAATTAATCCGGCTTTAAATCATTATAGAGAATGGGCATTTCTAAAGGAAATTACAGTCACAAGCCGAGCAGTTCTTATTAGAAATAAGTTTGTGGATGATGTGGCAACTATGGAGCCCGGACAAGAATACGAAATTATTCAGGCATCTTATTTAGAGGCGCTATATCTCATAGTATATTTCCGTGCTGCGCTTATATATAAGGACAAGTCACTCCAAGAATGGTTTTGTAAAGAAACGGACTTAGAGGATTGGGCATCTGTTTGTGCTTTTTATGACATTTCTCAAGAGTATGTACCAGACAAGATTTGGTCCAATAAAAAGATTCGTTATGCGAAAACTGCATATAAAGATATGACCTTCGATTACAAACTGCATAACGGCAAAATATAAAAACAGCTGTTTTTGTTCTGAACAATGAGAATCGATACTCCTAAAATAAAGGTATCATTATTGAAAGGAGATTTTCTCATGAAAGAGCAGAACAAATTATTAGCGTGGGTTAAGGTCCACAAGAAGAAACTGATTATCACTGGGGTAAGTATCACAGCGATAATAGCAATCATTTTTGGATACAGAAACAAAAAATATCTGACGACGTTATGGGTTACATTGCAGGCTACTATAGCAAAAATACCAGAGAGTGAGCCCGTTGTAGCAGAGGAGATAATCGAAGCATCTGAAACTATTGTTGATGTAATTGAGCCTATGAAGCTTATGGTAGTTGATTCTAGCAATATCAATCAGATATCTTTTGAGGTCAGTAAGCACATTCGTAAACTTCAAAAAGGGTGGAAACCTTCCAGTGTAAAGGTTGAGACAGCTGCTGAGAATGGAATACATCTTCTGCAAAACCAGACATGGGTTACTGATTATATGAAAGGCGGTGCAGTGGCATGAGAAGATCAAACGAAGAGAAGAGACTGTTAACCAAACTAGAAAGCGGTATTTTGGATGGGATGGTAGGTGACGAGAAGGTATACCATGGATATAAAGATGTATATTGTGGAAAATACATCAAAAATGGAGAGCCGGTGTCTTATCGTGAAGGTGAGGCTACCCGTTTCTTTAATGGCAAAGAAAATGAAAGAATACCAGGAAAGAGAAATGAAGAACGTTATGATACAGATGATCGAAAACTTGAATTTCTTCAGAGATATGGTTGGCTGATTGATGATCCAGAGGTTAGAGCATATAGTGCTAAATTCAAGTCCAAGAAAAAGTAAAGTCACAAATGAGGATGTTAATTTTGCTGTTAGTAATGTGAACTATCAAGATTTAACTAAGCACATATTAAATGAAAAGGAAAGAACAGTATGAACAGACAGGAAATCAACGAATTTATTGAAAAAATGGAAGAAGTAGGTGATGTTTGGACGGAAGAGCAGGTAAATGATGTGTATGGTGACAGCAGCTTTGAGGAGGCATTAGCTGATAGACAATCCAGTCTTGACCATATGTCCGACATCATAAGTAAAGTTATCGACAAATAATAAAAGAAAAAATCAATAGTATTTGTAAGGGCGTCAGTGGAGTATTCCACTGGCGTTTTTGTTTTTTCTAATTTTTTTTCACTTCTCCCTAAACTTTCCCAAACTTTTTTGTATTTAGAAGCTGAGAAGGCTACAGATTAGAAATTTGGATCGAAAAGCCGACTCAAGACTTTGAAAATTGAATGAGCTTGCCAGTCCGCCGGAGTCCTGCCAGATAGGATTCCGGATAAGTCCAAGGACAATCGGTCCGAGGATGAAGAGAAACAGAGGTTTGCATTGAAACATTGCTGTGGCGATGGTTTTCTGAGCAAAGCGGCGAATTAATAATGATACTTCCGAATGATGTCGGCCAGGAGGAGTGAGGATCCTGGAGACCATACACGATATGGCTGAGGCTGCCTGCGATGGCACTAACGGACTGGGTGTTCCCTGAGATGGGATACACGCGTGAACAAGACAAACGAGCACTGTATGAAAAAAGATTGCCCCGGTTTATTCCGGGGTAACTGACAATAGAAGTCGTGTGACAGAGGGGAACTTCTGCCATACCCTTGTGTTGCCAGTAAAAATAAGTGGCAAACGGAAAGGGGATAAACAGATGAAACCATATTTAAAAGCGGAAGAAATCAGAAAAGATATCAGAGAACAGTTACCGGTAATTGATGAGGAAACCTTCAGAGAGCATTATTGTTCAGAATGTATGTATTATGCAGGCAGAATTAATAAGAAGGCCCGTTGCATGCAGCGTCAGTGTTCCTGGGATAAAGATGATGAGTTGGAATTTATGGATCCCTAATATTTATCAAAGTACTCAGGTTCTATCGGTTACTTTTATAATATCTGCAAATAGTCATTATATTTTCATTTTTTCAGGAACTATCCGTTCGGATAGTTCCATCTCAACTTCCAATTTGTTATAATACTTACATGAATACGATAAAAAAAGAGGGAAATATGCAGAAAATAGTCAAATTTACTGATGATAAATATATATGCCCTCAAAAAGCTATTTGCAAATTTCGCTCTGCCAAAAAACTTTGCACGCCACTATACCTATATGGAGTTACAGGTATCGGGAAGACTTCTCTGGTTATGCACAATCTAAATATGAAATGCTGCAGCTATTACAGTGCATCAGAAACAAGTGCAGACCAGATTAAAATAAAAGAACAATCTGCTGAATACACGGTGGTTCTTGATGATCTTCAAAATCTCACAGATACAACAGAAAGAGAAAACTATTTTGAAGTGATCCGTAAGTTGCTGAGCTTAAATAATGTATGGCTGATCCTGATCGCCAGATGTCCGTTTCCGAGATGGCTTCTTCCACTTCGGACGAAATATATATTTGCGGAAATTGAAGAAAGTGATTTCCTTTTTTCATTAGATGAGCAGATTACATATATAGAACAATATGATATTCATCTTACTCGGGAAGAACATCAGAAGGCATGGAATCTGGGCGGTGGAAATGCATTATCTCTTTTATTTTTTGTAATGGAAAAAGGGAATCTGGAACTGACACAGAGACGGCAGTGGGATTATCTGGAAACCCATGTATACGATCAGTGGGATCTAGAACTACAGGAGTTTTTTATGGATATTTCCATTGTAGAAACATTTACGGTCAGACTTGCGTCCATGCTTACAGGACGGAGTGATGTGGAGAAACTGATCTTTCGGGCTGAAGAAGTTGGAAATTTTTTTGACATAAGAGGAACCGATGGAATCTGGAAATGCAGATGGCCTATGAGGAAATCCATGCAGCGGAGACTACGGAGGGAGAGAAGCATTGAGCAGATCAACCATCTTTATTATACGGCTGGCTTATATTATGAATTGGAGGAAAAACCTCTTGAGGCACTTTCCATGTATGAAAAATACAACGACATGGAAAGCATTTCCAGACTTTTGATCTCCAATGCACGTAAGAATCCTTCCGGTGGACATTTGTATGAACTGCGGAAATACTATCTGAAACTGCCGGAAGAACTCGTCTCAGGGAGTCCGGTACTTATGGCAGGAATCAGTTTGCTGCAATCTATGCTGATGAATATAGAAGAAAGCAATCGCTGGTATCATCAACTGAAAAAATTTGCAGAAGAGCACTCAGGCAGTATAGGAAAAGAAGCTCGCAGCAGGCTGCTTTATTTAAAAATATCACTTCCTCATACTGGCACAGCGAACATGATCGATCTGCTGAAAAATGCAGACCTGTTAATTCATAATAAAAAAGTAGTTCTTCCAGAGCTGTCTGTGACCAGCAATCTTCCTTCTATGATGAACGGAGGAAAAGATTTCTGTGAATGGTCGAAACGGGACACAGAACTGGCACTTATGATCGGTAAACCGGTAGAATTTGTTCTTGAAAAATATGGAAAAGGTCTTGTATCTCTTGCTCTTGCAGAGAGCTATCTGGAAAAAGGAAAAGATATTTTTGAGATTTTTTCAAATACGGAAAAAGGTCGTATGGATGCAGAGCGGGGGGGGGCATGCTGGAACAGGTTTTTGTAGGAACAGGAATCCTTGCATGGCTGTCTGTTTTGAAAAATGATGCAGATGGTGCACTTGCATCTCTTGCAGCATTTCGTGATCGTGCGGAAGAGGAAGCACCGAATCTGATTTCGAATATTGATGCTTTTATTTGCCGAATTAAGCTATATCAAGGTGAAGATGTTTCAGACTGGATGAAACAGGCACCAGATGAGAATGCGGAATTTTACACAATGGAACGTTTTCGATATCTGACAAAAGTGAGAGTATATATTTCTCTTGGGAAATTGGAAGCAGCTTATTGCTTGCTACAGCAGATCCTGCATTATGCAGAGATTATGAAGCGCACCTATATTCATATGGAAGCAATGATCTTGCTTTCTATTGTTCAGTATAAACTGGAACAGAAGCAGTGGAAGGATACTCTCCAAACCAGCATTAGTCAGGCGGAAGAATATCATTTTGTGAGAATATTTACTAGAGAAGGAACAGTATTGCTTCCCATGTTTGAAAGAGGGGAGTTTGTATGGAAAGACAATACTTATCGAAACCAGATTATGACAGAATGCAGACAGATGACAAAATCATATCCTTCTTATCTGACTTCCAGAAACAATATTGTTTTAGGTGAAAATGCGCTGAAGATATTAAAACTGCAGTCAGAAGGTAAGTCATCTGCAGATATTGCAAAAGAACTAAAAATTTCAGAGGCAACAGTGAAATACCACAATAAAGAAACTTATCGGAAACTTGGTGTCAGGAATAAAGCAGCAGCAATTACAGAGGCCAGAAAGCGGAAACTGATCTAAGTTAATGCCCGCTTTAGTACAAATGGTGAAAAGAGGATAATGCTATGAAAAAAGAAAGCAAAAATCGGTTCTGCTTCAAAAAAGCCAGATGGATACTTGCGGCTGCAGCAGCACTTAGCCTGTATCCGGGAAGCGTTTTTGCAGAAGAGAATATAGAAGTAGAAAATACTGCAGCAGAGCTGTCTGTAGAAGAGAGTGCAACGCCAGTACCGGAAAAAACAGAAACAACAGAAATATCAGAACCACAGCTGCAGGAGCAACCGACAAAAAAGGAACCGGCAGAAACAACGGAAACAACGGAAGTAACAGAAGAGAAGAAAGTGCAGGAAACAGCAGAAACACCTGCGTCCACAGAAACAGTTAGTTCTACGGAAATGGTTACTCCTACAGAGGCAGTTACTCCTGTTGAGACAGTTCCTCCTACAAAAGCACCAGAACAAGTAAAGACACAGAGATCCGCAGAAAAACAGGAAAAATCAACACCTGCCAAAGAAAAATCAGTTTCTGATGATTCAGTAGAAACAAAGAGCAGTGCGCAGATCATTTCAGTTGATATCACCTGGGGAAATATGGGCTTTGTTTATCAGAAAGGCTTATGGAATCCGGAAACGCATCAGTATGGGGTTGGAACCTGGAACCCGGACGGAGACGGAAGCAGTCAGATCAGTATTTCCAACAATGGTACAGAAAGTGTAAAAGCTTTTTTGGCTTATACACAGGCGGATACTTCTTATTCCGGAAGTTTCCGAAATGGAAATGGTGAAAATATATCGGAGATTGCACTTTCAGCAGGAGACAATACCAGTGCCTATCTTGTTTTAACTGGAACTCCGTCAGAAGAATTCAGCAACAGTGTGCTTGGAACAGTAACCGTAACGATTGGAGGGTAGTGATCATGGATAAAGATAAAAAAACGAAATCAAAAATACTGATCGTGTTGCTGATCCTGATTACTGTTTGCTGCATAGCGATTACAGTGTGGGCAGTTTTTTTCAGAAATAATACAGAAACTGTACTTTCACCTGACCGTGCGCCACAGAAAACGGAAGAGAATGCGGAAGAAATTGAAAATGACAATACTGAAAAAATGAAGGCAGAAGAGGGTGGCGGTGCAGTCAGCATTACCTATTCTAATGAAGTAACGATTGATCTGAATAATAAAACTGCTTCCCTGTTATTTGCCAATCCACCAAAATCCACGCAGGATATGGTGATTCAGATCGTAATCAATGATACTGAGATCGTACAGTCAGATTTGTTGAAGCCGGGTAATCAGGTGACGGAACTTGACCTTCTGGATAATGCAGAAAAGCAATTGGAAAAAGGCGGATACGATGGGAAATTCAGAGTTTTATTCTATGATCCGGATTCCGGTCAGAAGGCAACTGTTAATACGGAAATCCCGATTTCCATTACAGTTGAGTAATTTTTGATTTATGGCCCACAAAGGCATAAATATAAATAAATTTCAGGCAAGGAGGAGAAGTGATGAGAAAGCTTTTTGCGATCGGTATCGCCGCGGCTCTGGCATTGTCAACAGGTGTTACTGTATTTGCAGAATCAAGCGAAAAGACAATTGGCGGAAATGAGAGCCAGTCTATTAACGTGATCGCAAAGCGAACAGACACAACTGAAAACAATGTGGTTTACAGTGTGGATATGAAATGGGATGATATGACATTTACATATCATGAAAAAAGTACCAGAGTATGGAATCCCACAGATCATACATATTCAGAGAAAATTACCGGAGAGTGGGATAAAAATACGGCAGATATTCTGGTCACAAATCATTCCAATGCTGGCGTGAAAGTTGGATTTGTTTACCAAACAGCAGGAAATACAGATCTGACAGGAACGCTGGATGTTACGGAAAGTACATTAAAAGCTGGTGTAGAGAATGATTATGAACATGCAGATAATGTAACTTCCAAACTGACACTGTCCGGGAAACCGAATGAGACAGTTAGTGAATCAGGCTGCAAGATTGGAACGATCACAATTACTGTTTCACCGGAAAACTATGAAAATTAAAAGAGAAAGGATATGATTATATGAAAAAATTAACCGCACTTGCATTATGTTTAACAACTGTTTTTACTTTAGGAACTTCTGTTTCAGCAGATACACTGAGCAGTACAACGGCTGGAAGCAATACAAGTAACCAGCAGGTTAAAGGAACTTATAGAGATGATACCAATGCAACTGTTTACAGCGTGGATATTGAATGGTCTAACTTTAATTTTGAATATAATAAGGGAAGCAAAGGAACATGGAATCCAGCTACTCATACATATTCAGAACCAAAACCGGCAGGTTGGGGAGATCAGACGGGTACGATCAAGATGACCAATCATTCCAATGCAAACGTAGGATATACACTTTCATGCGAAGTAGATAGCAAATATAGTGACTTTTATTTGGGTACGTCTAAAGACAGTATGTTAGGCACAAATACAGGAACATTAAAAACAGCAGAAAATACAGCAGTCGATAATGCACCTTCTAAACAGCTGACTATTTATCCAGGCGGAAGTCTGCCAGCTGGAACAAATGATGCAAATGTTGCAACTCTTACGATTACAATCGGAGCTAAGTAATTGAGAGTTACAGCTTCACCAGGACAGAACGGCACACTGTTCTGTCCTGGTATCTGATGTATGTTTATTTTTTTAACGGTGATAATTATAGATCAGATACCAGGAAGAGGAATGGCTGCTTTATCAACAGCAGTGAAGAAGGAGGAGTAGGATGAAGAAATTAAGCCTGGTTTTAATTACCCTGATGGTATTTTTTTCTGCGGGGATATCTGTACTGGCAGAAACAATAGAGCAGAAAGATGTGGATGTAACTGCGCAGTATATTCAAACAGCCGAGGGTTTCAATCAAGCTCCTGTTAAGAATGGAGAAGGAAGTCTCACAACAGAAGAAGGTGTTAAAGTTTCAGTTTCCGGTGCGCCGGGAAATGCCAGATATCTGGTTGTATGCCCTATTCTGAAAAATACAGATGGCGGCAGATGGCTGATCAAATGTTTAAATGGTAGAGGGAATTTTATCTGCGCATATGATATTTATTTTCTGGATGAAGCAGGAAATCGGATTAATGCGAAAGGAGTTACAGTTACTATAGATTCTCCGGCAGATACAGATAATTTTGAAGTTTACAGTGTTTCTACAGATGGAACAGCCGCTGTGCCAGATTATTCTGTTAAAAACAGCAGCGTGATATTTACAGTATCAGGAAACAGTTATTATGTATTTGTGGAAAAGACACCAACCAATGCAGCAATAACTCCGACACAGGCGACAAATAATCAATCAAGTACAAAATCCAATACTTCGTCAGAAATTAATTCTGTTCCGAAAACGGCAGATAATACAAATGCAGCAGGTTTTGCAATCATGCTTGCTATTTCAGCAACGGTGGCAGGGATGGCCTTGAAGAAAAAGAGCTTTTTGAAATAAAGACATATAAGACATATTTATAGCAGCCGGAATCCAAAAGGGTTTCGGCTGCTATAACGTTAAGCAGTCTGTTTCTGTGATTTTTGTTTCTTCAAAGTCTGAACACCTTCTATAACAAGGGATTTTAGTGCAATAGGGGAAATGTCTATTAATGGAATTACCACATCGCAAGTTTTGCTAATACACCAGTTACGCTACATGAACGTTTTGACGCCGCAAGCACCTCTTTACCCGATGAAGAGATTTTTTGAAATTTTTGAAATGTATAGTGTTCCCACTGCGCTATACATTTTTTATTTATCGTCCTTTTTCCTTTACATAAAAATATACATAGGAGAAGCAAAACAATGCAAGAAAAAAGAACACCTATATTTCAAAATGAGGATGGTTCATGGGGACACGTCACCCAGACAGTAAATCCGCTTATCTGTACCATCGAATACAAATGCCATTCCGGTTTTCCTTCAAAAGAAGAAGCAGAAGAAAGCTACCAGAAATCCCAGGATGCCTATTCCAGTCAGATCCAGCAACTGAAAAAATCCCGAAAGATCCCGTTTACCTTTTCTGAATATCTGGACTACTGGTTCTGCGAAGTCTACTCACCTTATTCCACCAGCAAAAGTACCTTATTCAAATACCGCTGGGTCCTATACCAAATTATCCTTCCACATCTTCAGAATGATGTTCTCCTGGACTGTGTCAGCGAAGAGTTCCTGAATAAACTGCTTGATTCCTGCCAAAGATACTGCCAGAATGGAGGCTATTATGCCTATAAGTTATTAAATATCATCTTATGGTTTGCTTACCAGAATAATTATATTCCGGAAAAGGAATTTCCCAAGCTAAAACACTATCCGGATCCTCAGCATAAATCCGTATTCCTTTCCACCGAACAGATCCGGAAACTGCTTGACCAGGCTTCCACAACATCCTCTTATCTGGAAATCCTCCTTGTCCTTTTCTGCGGACTTTCTACAGGAGAAATCCTGGGACTGAAATATTCAGACCTCAATTCCAAAGAACATACCTTAACTATTCAGCGGCTCTGTACCGATAACAGGGCTCATCTTGACACTCCAACATTTAAGCTTCCCTGAAAACTATCCGTCTAAAACTTTTTCCATAAAACTTTCCTCGTACCCTTTATCTTTTATTTTTCGAATGTCCTCAAAATACATATTAAAAATGAAAAATTTATAAGATGATATGATCTTTGCTGTGAAATTCAGGCATAACCTGCCGGATCATGGAGGCTGCCAGT
>OLOA01004707.1_pt1 | contig 10076 bp, 6 predicted proteins | sample 1672201 | NCBI WGS metagenome assembly OLOA01 (sample SAMEA3136658, study PRJEB25190) | human gut metagenome
TATATCAGGATCCACGGCGTTTCGTTCTTGCCTGCTCCGACGACCTGTTTCCCGTTGAGCACCAGTTTCTCGATGTCGAAGCTTCCGCTCCCGCTGAAAACGGCCTCGACCGCACCGTTCGACAGGGTGTAGTCTTCGCCGGTACGGCTTGCGGCCGTTTTATCCTGTGCGAATATTTGCGTGTGTAGCAGGAGGCCCGCCACCAGCATACAACAATTTCTAATCATCATTTATTCCGGGTATTTTATTGAATTTTCAACTCAGCGCAGTTCCATGCGGTGCGGCCGGCGTAGCCGGATGCGGGCATAAACGGCAAATATAATATACATAGGTATACCCTGTTAGCCGGTAAGCCCGAAAGTTTACAGGGCAAAAATAAGCAAAAATATTTTACTTACAAACCCAAAAACAGTAAAAAACTTTTCGAATCATTGAAGCGGCAAAAATCAGGGGAGGCAACTATTTCCCGGCAGGAATGATTCGAGAAGAGATGAAACATAAAAATATAAGATATTGTATTACACAATTTTAACAGCCAAGACCATCTTAATCCGTTAGCCCAAAGCCAAGTAGCTGATAAAAAGGACATTACTTTTTCACAAATATTTCACAGCCCTAAAAACACCAACAATATATTGAAAATCAATATATTATACACACAAATCCAAGGACATGCAAATCGTACCGCACCCCTTTAAAGTAAAAAAACTTATCAAAAATAGTAATGATAATAATTTTATTGTTATATTTATTGCCGGATAATGAATACTTTTAACTGAATTTCACAGAAAAAAAAGTACCACACAGGCCGTATGTTGTCGTATATCAAGTTCTTTCGGCATTGACGGCCATATCGGCAGACGAATTATACAACCGACTAATTATTCACCATACCTAAAAACTAAAACGTGCCTATGGTAAAACAGACGAGACCCGAACTATTGACTTCCTGAAAAACACTAATCCAAAGTGCTTCTAGCCAAGCAAGGATCAATCCAACACGTACGGGCCCGGGGCGCCCGACCGACGCCCGAACCGTACAAATCTACATTAAGTAATTATAAATGAGGAAATATGACAATGACTATACAAAAGCTCTTTTGTAAAATAATGCTCCGGTCATTCGTGTTGATACTGGGGCTTATATCGGTTACGGAATTGAGCGCAAATCCCGAATTTGCGTATTCCGCAAGCAGCCTGGAATCGTCTGTTACCGCCCCGCAAGGGGGGGGGAACGTCAAGATGACCGGACGCGTCCTGGACGAGACCAAGGCGGGTGTACCGGGAGCCACCGTGATCGTCAAGGGCAGTACCCGCGGTGTCATCACGGGTAATGACGGTACCTTCTCGATCGACGTAAAGCCGACCGATGTAATCGAGATTTCGTACCTGGGTTATGAAACCCAGAGCATTCCCGTCGGAACGAAGACCAACATCGTGACCGAGCTGGTGCGCAAGGTTTCCGAACTGGAGGCGGTAACCGTAGTCGCATACGGTAAACAGCGCAAGGAGAGTATCATCGGCGCCATCAACACCATCGACGCCGGCGAACTGGAAGTGGCAAGCGGCTCGCTCTCCTCGAACCTCGCCGGCAAACTGGCGGGTATCGTCGTGATGCAGCGTACGGGCGAACCCGGATCGAGCGCCGAGTTCTGGATCCGCGGACAGAGTACGTTCGGTGCCAAAACCACCCCGCTGGTGCTCGTCGACGGTATCGAGCGCGACATGGACTTTGTCGACGCGGACGACATCGCCACGTTCTCCATCCTGAAGGACGCAACGGCGACCGCCCTCTACGGTGTGCGCGGTGCGAACGGCATCATCCTGATCACCACCAAACGAGGCACCGAAATGACGGCGCCCCAGATCCGCGTCAAGGCCGAATTCGGCATTACGCAGCCTGTCCAGCTGCCCGAGCTGGCGAACGCTTCGCAGTGGATCGACTACTACAACGAACTCTACCGCGACAGCGGCAGCACCGAGATGCCGATTTCGGACTATGCCCGCCAGATGTACCTGAGCGGCCGCGACCCCGACCTCTATCCGAACGTCGACTGGGTCAACACCATCTTCAAGGACTTGGCCATGACCGGCCGCGTACACGCGAGCGTCACGGGCGGCTCCCCGAAAATCCGTTACTACGTTTCGGCATCCTACTACACGGAAGGCGGTATGTTCAATGTCGCTGACAACGACCGTTACAATGCCCAGATGAACTTCAACAAGTACAGCTTCCGCTCGAACATCGACATCGACATTACCAAGTCGACGCAGCTGGGCCTTTCGCTCTCCACGCAGTATACGACCAAAAACGCTCCCTGCACGACCACGAACGACCTGTACGCCTACACGATGTACGTTACCCCCGTGGCTACGCCGACCGTATTTTCGAACGGCATGCTGGCAATCCCGCAGGAGTCGGGCTCGGTCAACCCCTACAACATGCTGAACAACACCGGCTACCGGCGTTACAACACCATGGTGGCGCAGTCCCTGCTGTCGCTGACGCAGGATTTCTCGGACATCATCACCCCCGGCCTGAAAGCCAATGTAAAATTCGCATGGGATGCACAGAACGCAACCCTCCTGGAGCGTGCAATGTCCCCCGTGACCTACTATGCCACCGGGCGCGACGAAAACGGCGAACTGATGCTGACCGCTGCCAACCCCAACGGCAGCAACTACATGCGCCTCGCGACATCGGACTCGTCGGGTACGACGGCCATCAATTTCGAGGGCTCGCTTATCTATGAGCGCCTCTTCGCGGAAGACCACCGCGTAAGCGGCATGTTCCTCTACTCGGTACGCAGCAAATCCAAGAACAGGCCCGTCAATTACATCGACGCCTACCCGACAAAGAACATGGGTATCGCCGGGCGTTTCACCTACGCCTTCCGCGACAAGTATTTCGCCGAGTTCAACTTCGGTTACAACGGTTCAGAGAACTTCGCCCCCGGCAAGCGCTACGGCTTCTTCCCCTCGTACGCCGTAGGATACATGATCAGCAACGAAAAATTCTGGGAGCCGCTGCGCGATAAGGTCAACATCCTGAAAATCCGCGCCTCGTACGGTAAGATCGGTAACGACGAGATCGGCGGCAGCCGCCGTTTCGCCTACAATACGACCATGAACACCAATGCCGGCGGGTTCACTTTCGGCGACCTGGGACAGACCAACCTGCCCGGCTATTCGACCGGCGAGTACGGCAACCCGGACGTTGCCTGGGAAGAGGCGACGAAGGCCGACGTCGGTATCGAGCTGGGGCTGTTCAACAAGATCAAGATCCAGGCGGACTACTTCTATGAGAAACGCGAAGGCATCTTCATCCAGCGCGAATCCACCCCGTCGGTGGTCGGCACGAAAACGGCGCAGTGGGTCAACCTCGGCCGCATGAAGAACCAGGGTTTCGACATGTCGCTCGAATTCGACCACAGCTTCAACAAGGATTTCAGCATATCGGCACGCGGTAACTTCACCTACAACCGCAACAAGAAACTCTACGACGACAAACCCGACCAGATCTGGAAATACCAGAACCTCGCCGGCTTTGCCAACAACCAGCAGTTCGGCCTGATTGCCGAAGGACTGTTCGAGTCGGAAGAGGATATCGCCAACTGGCCCAAGCAGGATTTCGGTACCGTACGCCCGGGTGACATCAAGTACCGCGACGTCAACGGCGACGGCGTGGTCAACACCTTCGACAAGGTGGCCATCGGCTATACGCTCGTACCGGAGATCAACTACGGTTTCGGCGCCAGCCTCAAATGGAAAGGCATCGACGTATCGGTATTCTTCTCGGGCGTGGGCCACGTGACCCGCATCATCCAGGGCCAGAACCTCTTCGGCGCTTCGTCGACGATCCTCCGCATGGGACAGATTTTCGAGGATGTGGCCAAGAACCGCTGGACGCTCGACAACCAGAATCCCAACGCACCCTACCCCCGCCTGTCGCTCAACAAGGTGGACAACAACCAGCAACTTTCGACCTACTGGCAGCGCGACATGAGTTTCCTGCGTCTGAAAGACGCGGAGATCGGCTATACACTCCCCGAAAGCATGACCAAGAAATGGGGCCTGTCCAAGATCAGGTTCTATATCCAGGGAAAGAACCTGGTTACATTCAGCGATTTCAAGCTCTGGGATCCTGAGGTAAATGCGAATTACGGTAATGTATACCCCCTTATACGTACCTTTGCAATCGGTGCAAACGTCAACTTCTAAAAAAGGATAAGCTATGAAAAAAATACGAATATTCGCAACCGCCCTCTTACTGGCCTTTACGCTGTCCTCCTGCGAGTCGTTCTTCGACGTGGAACTGGACGACCAGGCCAAGATCGAGGATATTTTCCGGCAAAAAACCGAAGTCCAGAAATACCTGAGCCACCTTTACTCCTACATTCCCCAGGAAGAAGAGGTCGTAGGCATGCACGGCTGGACGGTAGGACGCTCCGACGAAGCGCTCTTCTCGTGGTACCAGTGGGTCTACTACACCCAGTTCAGAACCGGTAATTACAGTAGCGCCACGACCAACTTCAATTACTGGCCGGATTACTACATCGGCATCAACCAGTGCTCCATCTTCCTGAAATATATCGACCTCGACAAGGAAGACACCCCGACGACAGTTGCCTATATGAAGGCCGAGGCCCGCTTCCTGCGCGCCTACTACTACTTCCTGCTGTTCCGCCAATACGGCCCGGTATTCATCTGGGGCGACCAGATCGCCGACGAGACGATTGACGCCAAGAGCGTAGACCGCCACACCGTACAGCAGAACATCGACTTCATGGTCGGGGAGCTCGACGCGATCAAAAACGACCTGCCGGTACGTACCGACGACATCGGTATCGACGGCAAACAGTGGGCCGGCCGTGTTACGCGCGGTGCAGCCCTGGCGCTGAAATCGCGCATACTGCTTTATGCCGCATCGCCGTTATACAACGGGTGCGACCTTTACAAAGGCCAGATGCAGAACATTCGCGGGGAATTCCTCTTCCCGCAGAGCAAGGACGAGACCAAATGGGAGGCAGCCGCACAGGCAGCCTGGGATGTGATCGAGTTGGCTGAGACCGGTTTGTACGATCTCTACAAGGATACGGAACAGACCGATGAGTTCACGCGTTACATGTCCTCTTATCAGGGCGTAAGGCTGAAGCCCTGGAACAAGGAGACCATCTGGGGCTGGTGGAGCCGCTCGGGCAGTTATTCGTGGCTTGGCGGCACCGGAGGTCTGCTGGCATGCGCCATGCCAGGCATGACGGGTGCTTCGGGCGCCGTTTACCAGGGTTACGGCGGTATCCAGCCTTCGCTGAAGCTGGTCGACAGCTATCCGATGTACACGACGGGACGCTATCCCGTGACAGGCTACCAGGGTGAGAACGACATGTCGAAACCCATCGTCGATCCGCAATCGGGTTATCAGGCGACCGGATTCACCGATGGGTACAAGCAGCCCGGTATCGACTGGGGCGACGGCATCAAGGCCCATAACAGCTGTATCAACCGTGATCCCCGTTATTATGCCTGCCTGGTGCCCAACGGCTTCTGGTGGCCCAACAAGACGGAGAACATCAAGTTCACCTGCTACAACAATGACGCCTGCACCAATAAGTGGAATGCAGGTGAAGGCGGCGGTATCACCCGCGTAGGTTATGTATGGCGCCGTCTTTACGAAACCAACAAATCGTTGCGCGAGGCTACCGACTATACCACGATGAAAACGGTTTACCCGGCGTTCCGCCTGGCGGAGATCTACCTCAACTATGCCGAGGCCTGCAACGAAAAGCCCCAGCGCGACGAAGCCGCAGCGCTCGAATACCTGAACAAGGTGCGCGAACGCGTGGGCCTGAATAAGATCCAGGAGGCCTATCCCGAGATCCGCGGCAACCAGGAGCTGCTCCGCTGGTGCATCCAGAAGGAGCGCATGGTAGAGTTCGGACTGGAAGCGATGCGCCACTACGACGCCTGCCGCTGGATGATCGCCAAGAAGGAATACCCGAGCGAGAACTGGACGCTGCACGTAAGCGCCACCACGTACGAAGAGTCTTACGAACGCGTGTCCAACGACTACGTCGGTTCGCCCGCCGTTTTCCGCGACAAGGATTACCTCCATCCTATCAATGCGACACAGATGGCCGAAATGACCAACATGACCCAGAATTACGGACATTAATAAATGCTCGAACCTATGAAAATAAATATGTGGAAACTGTTGCTTGCAGGACTGTTTGCTTCGGCCGCCCTGGCCGGCTGCGAGGACAATCGCAACAACTTCATGGTAGACGATACGATTTCATTTGTCAATGAGGAGCAATATGCCGGCGTATCGGTTTATAATGGAAAATATGAATTGGCAATATTGAAGAACGGCAAGGGACAACAGAGTGCCAAAGCGCTCCTCAGTGTTTCGGAAACTGCCCTGGCCGAATACAACACGGCCAACGGCACCAACTATGCGGTGCTGCCGGCGAATTGCTACAAACTCTCTTCTTCGACGGTCGGCTTTTCGGACGGCGACACCCGTAAATTCGTCGAGGTTACGTGGGACGACGCAGCCATCTTCGCCCTGGGCGAGGGTACGGAGTATGCCATTCCGCTCGAACTCACCGTCGCCAACAACGCGCTGGCCGTCGATGCAAACCGCAATGTGAAGATCATCAATCCCAAACGCGCCTCGATCGGCATGGAGAGGGAGCTGGCGGCATCGTTCCATCCCACCGCTACGCACGAGGTGATCTCGTTCGACGGCAACATCGTGCTCGACAATGCCATCTCGACAATGGATCTGACGGTGAACTACACGATCGACAACAGCCTCGTGGACGCCTACAACCAGGCCAACGGGACGAACTACCTGGCTGCGCCCGACGGGTTCGCCACGCTTGACGCCACCAGCTCGCAGATCGCTGCGGGCGAGACTGCGGCCAAGTTCTCGGGCAAGATCAATTCCGACAAGCTCTTTACGGGCAGCAACCTCGATATCGTGGGCGACCTGCTCGTGCCGGTACGCATCACCTCCACGTCGCTGGACGGGATCACCGTCACGACCGAGGTCATGTATGTCCCCTTCACGATGGACAAGGAAGTCAAGGGCCCGTGGACTGTCCTGGAAGGCAACGGCATCGGTTATGCCTACGACCCGCTGCCCCCTGCATGGAGCGTGGCCATCTACACGGCCGAACGGTTGTTCGACGGCTCGTTTTCCGATGAGTGGATTCCTTTCTGGAATACCCCCAATACGTTCCCGATGGTATTCGTCGCAGACATGGGACAGCGACAGGTATTTACCAAATTCCGTATCAGCGACAGCTACAACTACCAGGGGAATGCGCTGAACTATCAGATCTATACCGCCGAAGAGTACTCCGGCGCCGGCACCCAATGGAACCTCGTGGCAAGCGGCAAGCGTGCCTATGAATGGGTGAACTGCGGTACCGACAAGACCGACCCGCGGTTGATCTACGATTACCCTGTCCAGAAGACAATTGCAGGCCGCTACCTGAAATTCGTGATCGTCAATGTCGAGCGTCTCGATGCGACGGGCGACTATATGAACGGGCGCTGCAAGCTGGGCGACGTACAGGGTCTGGGATTCTAACGATAGATGTTGAATAATTAATCCCGTTGTGAGTTCACTCCCTTTCACAACGGGATTAATTTTAATTTTACGAATTACGACTTACCGACTACGATGCTCAAATTCCTGAAAAATATCATTCCGTTCGCAACGGCCGCAGGATCCTTGCTTCTCGCGGGCGGTTGTTCCCGAACCATGTACCCGCAGGGGCAGCACCGCAGAAACCTGCAGCCCCCCACGGATGCCGTGTTATGTTACGGCGGCAGCCACCACCGCACCCCTTTCCTGTGGGACAAGGAACGGCTGGCGCCCTATGTCACCTATGTCGATAAAGAGGGCGGGGAGCACTGGCTCTTCGACGGGTTCATCTTCCTGGAATTCCAGGACACGAACCGTCCCGACGCAGAACTCTACGCCTTCGAGACGGGGCATCTGCGTGACACGGGCGAATCGGCCGGCAAAGCGCAATGGCAGGAGCTGATCGACTATTATTTCACGGACGGCAACGGGGTCGAGGCCCTCGAAGAGGCCGTGAAGGAGGCCGCCGCGCGGTTGGGCAAAGCCCCGCAGAAGCACAAGGTCATCATGGTACTCCCTGACCCGGTGATTCACCGGCACTATATCGACACGACGTCGAGTACGACCTATTGGGGTGCGCTGGATGGCCAGCAGCTGGATTTCAGCAGGAACGAAGACCGCATAGCCGCCTGCAAATGGTATATCGACCGGGTACGGGAGCGGTTCGCCCGGGGCAACTACGAACACGTCGAGCTGGCGGGATTCTACTGGCTGCGCGAGATCGTCACCCGGCCGGTGGACACGCAGTACAGCTACCACCTGACCCGCTCGGACATCATGCTCCCGCATATCGCCGACTACCTCCACAAGCTGGATTATACGTTCAGCTGGATACCCTACTACGGCTCGCGCGGGTACGACGTATGGCAGCAGTTCGGGTTCGACCAGGTCTACCTGCAACCCAACTATTACTGGAAGCCGCAGAACGACATGGATGAGGTTTGCAGACAGATCGACAGCCTGGGCATCGGCATGGAAATAGAGTTCGAACCCACGCTGCTCGACGCACGCGAAGGCAGCGGAACATTCCGTGCGCGGCTGCGCGATTACATCGACTACGCCAAACGACGCAACATCTACGGCAAACGGCCGTTCGCATATTACCATGGCACCAACGGGTTCTACGACCTCCACGCTTCGGACGACGAGGCCGACCGGGAGTTGTTCGACGAACTTTGCCAGTTCATCATAAACAATCCGTTACGGGCACAACGACCGACAACGGACAGGAAATAACCCATAAACGGATATATTGACCCCGGACGGAAGAGACTGCTCCGGGGTCGGATAAAAACGACAAGACATGACTCGCAGACTTTTTACAGTAGCAATTGCAGTGGTAACAGCCTTGGTTTTCACGCTCCCGACCGGCACCGCAGGCCCGAAGGACAAGCTGTACCCGTGGGAGAGGAAACACAAGAGTCCGGCGACCACGACCGATGCCGTATTATGCTACGGTGCCAGCCATCACCGCAATCCCTTCCTGTGGGACAAGGGGCGCTTCGCCCCCTATGTCACCTACGTCGACCCCGACGGGAAGGAACAATGGCTATTCGACGGCTTCATCTTCCTGGAATCGCAGGATGTCGACCGCCCCGACAGCGGCGCCTACTCGTATATGACGGGCGTGCTGCGCGATGCGGGCGTATCGGCGCGGCGGAGCATGATATCGTAGGTGAGCCGGTTGAGACTGCCGAGACTGGTGGTCTTGACGTGCACAAGGCGGCGGCTCTCGGTGTAGGTATCGAAAATGTCGTCGAACGCTCCGGCGTATTCGAGCGATTCCGGTACGGTGATGTGCATCGTCCGGTGCCCGTCGCCGTTTTTCTCCTCGCCGAAGTGCGAGCGGGAGAGCAGCGCGTAGAGAAGGCACACAAGAACCGTGAACACCGCCGCGACCGCGACGCAGCCCATGCCGCAGGCAAGGCCCGCGGCCATGGCGAGAAACACCGCGAGAATTTCGCGCGCCGTGCCGGGTGCGGAGCGGAAACGCACGAGCGAGAACGTGCCCGCCACCGCAACGCCCGCGCCGATGCTGCCGCTGACCATCAGTATCACAACGCACACGATGCCCGGCAGCAGCGCGAGCGTGACAGCAAAGCTCTTGGTGCAGTTGCCGCAGCGCGAGTATACGAGCGCGATGATGAGCCCCAGCGCGATCGCCGCGGCGAAAAGGAGAAGAAACTGACCGGCGGTGAGCGTGCCGGACGAGAGTGTGCCTGAAAAGATCGAAGTCGTCATGCCGTTTTACCTCCAAATGTTTTTTGCGCCCCGGCGAGAATGGCTTTGTATGCTTCGCCGTATTTGGAAAAGGTGCTCTGGTAGATGCCGAGCGTGTCAAGCTCCGATACGAGCCAGAGCGGGAGCGCAGCTGCGGCCTTGATCTCCATGAGCGATTCGCCCTCGGGCAGGATGCGCCGTC
>OLOA01004716.1_pt1 | contig 10059 bp, 10 predicted proteins | sample 1672201 | NCBI WGS metagenome assembly OLOA01 (sample SAMEA3136658, study PRJEB25190) | human gut metagenome
CGCGCCTTTGTTGTGCTCTTATATCTTACTTACTTATTAAATAGCCCGGCGAAGAACTTGCTGACGCTTCCAAGGAACCCCGTTACCTTTTCAGTAATTGTCGTGACGGTCTTTGCCACCTTATCCTTGGCAGTCATGGCTTTTTCAACGGTATTAGTGATTGATACCAGCTTTTCCTTGAGCTGGTTGATATCAAGCTTTTCAAGCTGACGGCACAGCTTCAGCAGCTGCTCTATCTGCTCATCTGTCACCTGCACGTTGTACTGGTCCGCAAGTTTCTTTATCTCCTTCTTCACGTCCGCATCGGACATGGTCTCGGTGATATCCAGTATGCCCTTGAGCTCGTTTATGAGGGCGGTAGCTTCGTCGCTGCCTATGTACTCAGCAAGCTGGCCGGTAACGATAAGCTCCTCGGCACCTACCATCTTTGCAAGGCTGGAAAGCGAATTACCGGTTATATCCTCATACGCCTTATAAATACCGGTAAGAGCCGCTGTGCCGGACACCTCAAAGGGCGCTGTGACCTTCACATCTGCATCTGTTATGCCGGCGGTAGTCAGGGCATTCTTATACATCTGCTCGGTACACCAGTTAATGTTCTTGGTGGATACATTCAGTCCGGAGCCGTCGTCCAGTATTGTGATATACACGCAGGAGATGGCCTTATGGCCTATCTTTTTGTCGTCTACCAGGCCTTCGAGGTACTGCCTCTCGTTTTCGTTGGTGACGGTTATCTCGGGTATTACGCCGCGCTCAATGCCGAAATCACTGTATACCGCCGCTATCTGCTCGGAATCAAGGTTAGCGCCTATAGCCACCCTCGCCTCGCCTACCTTATAAGCGAACGCGCCCGACATAGTGAGCAGGCAAAGCGCCGCCATAATTATAGAAATCAATCTTTTGCATTTCATTGTGAAAAAACCTCCGCTTGTATCGTTCCACGTTTGCAATTATATCACGATGATTTGCAAATAACATTAACATAATGTAAACAAAACCTTGAAAATTCAGTGGAAAATGACGGAATAACCGTGTTTATCCCCCACCGTGCCACCGTGCCATTTTACATGGGTTTTACATAACCTTTCTTTTTCATTTTACACGGTAGATTTAACATAATAACCGTAAACGATAAGGACATAAAAAAGAAAGGAATCAAAGAAAAATGAAGAAGATAATAAGCATCGTAATTGCAGCGGCCTGTGTACTGGCGCTTTTCGCCGGCTGCTCCGCCAAGGCGCCTGAGGCTGCCGCAGAAGACGGCAACGTATCGTTGGACGGCTCCACCTCCATGGAAAAAGTCATAGGCTCCCTGGGTGAATCCTTCATCAACAGCAACCCCGGCACCTCATATACATACAATCCTACCGGCTCCGGCTCCGGCATCAAGGCTGTATCTGAAGGCACCTGTGATATCGGCCTCTCCAGCCGCAACCTGAAGGATGACGAGAAGGCTTCAGGCCTCACCGGAACAGTACTCGCACTTGATGGCATCGCCGTAATCGTAAATCCCAACAACCCCGTATCCGACCTCTCCGTAGAGCAGATCGCATCTATCTACAAGGGAGAGATCACCAATTGGAAGGACGTTGGCGGCAACGATGCTGAGATCGTGCTCATAGGCCGCGAGGCCGGCAGCGGCACCCGCGACGGCTTCGAGTCCATAACCGGCACAAATGACGCCTGCAAGTACCGTCAGGAGCTGACCTCCACCGGTGACGTCATCACCACCGTTTCCCAGAACCCCGACGCTATAGGCTACGCCTCCCTCGCCTCCCTCAAGGACAACGTAAAGGCGCTGACCGTAGGCGGCGTAGCTCCTACTGAGGAGACTGTAAAGGATGGCAGCTATGTTATCCAGCGTCCCTTCGTACTGGTGACCAAGGACGGCGTTGAGCTCTCCGAAACTGCAAAGAAGTTCTTCGACTACGCTACCTCCGCCGAGGCCGCAGAGATCATCTCCGCAGCGGGTGCGGTCCCGGTAAACTGATAAACGGGTATATAAAGGGCAGCTGGCAGCGGCTGCCTGTAAGTCTTGAGAGAGGATGCGCAATATGAAGAAAAACAAAAGGATCGGGAAAATGCTTGAATTGGTGATGCACAGCATATTCCTTGTGCTCGGCCTTATAACAGTGGGCTGCGTTCTGCTCATCACGGTATACCTGGTCATATCGGGTATACCGGCAATACGCAGGATAGGTCTTTTTCCATTCCTCTTCAACAAGACTTGGGCTTCTACAGCCGCTACCCCCTCCTTTGGCATACTGCCCTTCATACTCACCAGCATCTACGGTACTGCCGGCGCCATATTGCTGGGAGTGCCTGTGGGATTCTTTACGGCGGTGTACCTTGCAAAAATGGCAAAGCCTTCGGTCATGGCCATTATGCAGTCAGCGGTGAGCCTGCTATCAGGCATTCCTTCGGTAGTTTACGGCCTTGTAGGTATGCTGATACTCGTACCCGGCATACGCAGGCTTTTCAACGTGCCTGATGGCTCAAGCCTGCTGGCCGCCATCATAGTGCTTTCCATTATGATATTGCCATCTATAATAAAGGTTTCGGTGACCGCGCTTGAGGCTGTGCCCAAGGAATACGAGGACGCCTCCCTCGCCCTCGGCGCAACACCTGTGGAAACGTATTTCCGGGTATCCGTACCGGCCGCGAAAAGCGGCATAGCAGCCGCAGTAGTGCTGGGCGTCGGCAGGGCTATAGGCGAAGCGATGGCTGTAATGATGGTTTCGGGCAACGTGCCCAACATGCCTTCCCTCTTCCAGAGCGTAAGGTTTCTTACAACGGCCGTGGCAAGCGAAATGTCCTACTCAAGCGGCTTGCAGCAGCAGGCCCTGTTCTCCATAGCACTGGTGCTTTTCCTGTTCATTATGCTGATAAACGCCGCGCTCAATTTCTTTCTCAAAAGGGAAAAGGAAGGTTAGACCATGGAAGAAAAAAACGTATCGGTCAAACGCCGCGCATATGTGGGCCTGATGAAGTGCCTGATGTGGTTCTCCGCCGGGCTCACCTGCCTGCTTGTGCTATTTCTGATAGGCTACGTGCTGTGTAAGGGGCTGCCCAATATAACTTGGGAACTGCTCTCCACATCCCCCAGCTATCTTGCAGACAGCATAGGCATACTGCCTGATCTGATGAACACACTATACATCGTGATAGCTACAATACTTATCGTGGTGCCGCTGGGGGTGGGCGCAGCGATATACCTCACCGAGTATGCCTCAAACAAACGGGTGGTAAACGCCATAGAGTATGCCGCAGAGACGCTCTCCGGAATACCTTCAATAATATATGGTCTGGTAGGAATGCTGTTCTTATGCCGGTTCTGCAAGATGGGTACCTCCCTTATGGCAGGCGCTCTTACCTTGGTGATAATGAACCTGCCCACCGTGATGCGCACCACTCAGGAGAGCCTTAAGACGGTTCCTCAGAGCTACCGCGAGGGCGCATTCGGGCTGGGCGCCGGCAAATGGCGCGTGATACGCACAGTAGTGCTTCCCGGTTGTACGGACGGCGTTATTACCGGCTGCATACTGGCCGTAGGACGCATACTTGGCGAATCGGCGGCGCTGCTGTTTACGGCAGGTCTTGCCCATACGCTCCACGGCTTCTTCTCAGGCCTTGGCAGCTCCGGTGCTACGCTTACTGTCGCCCTTTACGTATACGCAAAGGAGCGCGGTGAATTCGAGGTGGCCTTTGCCATTGCTGCCATACTCATGCTGTTGACTCTTATAATAAACCTCTCTGCCGACCTTGTGGCAAGATACTTCAGGAGGAAAAAGGAACTATGATGAATATAATCACCGTACAGGATCTCTGCCTCTGGTACGGCAGCCATCAGGCGCTTAAAGACATAAATATAGATATACCCGAAAAGAGCATAACCGCCCTCATAGGGCCTTCCGGATGTGGAAAATCAACTTTTCTCAAGACGCTGAACCGCATGAACGACCTCATACCCGACGTTAAGATAACAGGCAGCGTGAAATACAGGGACGCCGACATATTCGACCCGACAACAGACGTGAATGAACTCCGCCGGCAGATAGGAATGGTTTTCCAGAAGCCCAACCCCTTTCCCATGAGCATATACGACAATATCGCCTACGGCCCGCGCACCCATGGCATCAAGAACAAGGCCAGGCTGGACGATATCGTAGAGCGCTCCCTCCGGGGCGCGGCTATCTGGGACGAGGTAAAGGACAGGCTGAAAAAGAACGCCCTCGGCCTTTCGGGAGGCCAGCAGCAAAGGCTTTGCATAGCCCGCGCCCTGGCCGTGGAGCCGGAGGTGCTGCTTATGGACGAGCCCACCAGCGCCCTCGACCCCATCTCTACTTCTAAAATAGAGGAGCTTGCCATGCAGCTCAGGGAGAAATACACCATAGTCATAGTCACCCACAACATGCAGCAGGCAGTAAGGATTTCCGACAACACCGCCTTCTTCCTTCTGGGTGAGCTTATAGAATACGGCAACACTGAGCAGATATTCTCACAGCCCGGGAACAAAAAGACAGAAGATTATATTACGGGGAGGTTCGGTTAGAGATGAGAAGCCGTTTTGACGAGCAGCTTGCGCTGCTTAACAAAGAACTTATAGAGATGGGCGCACTGTGTGAGGAGGTTATAAAGCTGGCATCGGAAGCGCTTACCGAGCGCAGCGCAGCTCTGGCCGCCAAGGTAGCTCCGCTGGATACCGAGATAGACCAGAAGGAGCGCACAATAGAGTCAATGTGCCTGAAGCTGCTGCTTCAGCAGCAGCCCGTGGCGAAGGATCTGAGACAGATATCCGCAGCGCTGAAAATGATAACCGATATGGAGCGCATAGGCGATCAGGCTGAGGACATCGCGGAGATAATCTCTTTCCTTGACGGCCGCCCCGCAGAAAATGACGACCTTATGAGGGAAATGGCCAAGGCGACTATTAAAATGGTGACAGAGAGCGTTGATGCATACGTAAAGCATGATATAATGTTGGCAGAAAAGGTCGTGGCATATGACGATACAGTTGACGATTACTTCGATCAGGTAAAGCGGCGGCTCATAACCAAGATAGCCGAAGAGCCTGCCGACGGCGAGTACGCCCTGGACCTTCTCATGATTGCGAAGTATTTCGAGCGCATAGGCGACCACGCGGTAAATATTGCTGAATGGGTGATATTCTCGGTAACAGGCGTTCACAAGGAGGTATAGCATGATCTGGTGCGTTGAAGATGACGCGAGCATCAGGGATATAGAGGTCTACGCCCTGCAATCCACAGGCCTGGAGGCCCGGGGCTTTGAGGACGGAACCTCATTCTGGGAAGCGCTGCAAAAGCAACGGCCCGAGCTGGTAGTGTTGGATGTTATGCTGCCCGGCATAGACGGCATAGAGCTTCTTCGCCGTATGAAATCCTCCCCTGAGCTTGACTCCATACCCGTGGTAATGGCTACCGCCAAAGGCACGGAGTACGATAAAATACAGGGGCTCGACCTGGGCGCGGATTACTATATTGCAAAGCCTTTCGGCGTAATGGAGCTGGTCTCCTGCGTAAAGGCCGTACTGCGCCGCTGTGCGCCCAAGCAGGTAGAGCATCTCCTCAAGGCCAGCGGCCTCATAGTTAATCTTGACCAGCATACCGTCACCGCAGACGGCGAACGCGTTGCTCTCACCTTCAAGGAATTCGAGCTTTTGCGCCTGTTCCTCTCCCACCCCGGTATCGCCTTCACCCGTGATCAGCTGATGGAGGAAATATGGGGCACCGACTATCTTGGCGAAAGCAGGACGGTGGATATGCACATACGCACTCTGCGGCAGAAACTCGGCAAATACGGCGATATGATAGAAACGGTATGCAACGTAGGCTATCGGCTGGAGGTATCACAATGACAAAAAAGATATTCCACTCCATACTCCTCGTAGCAGGAGCGGTATTGCTTGCCAGCCTGTTTGTAATAACCGGCGCGCTGTATGAGTATTTCGGCATAATACAGAAAAAGCAGCTAAAAGACGAACTCGGCCTTGCGGCAGTATCAGTGGAACAGCAGGGCGATGACTTTTTAAAGCGGCTCTCCCCCGACCGCTACCGCATTACATGGATAAATACCGAAGGCAATGTTATATACGACACCCGTACGGACGCTGAAAGCCTTGAAAACCACGCCGACCGCACTGAGATAAAGCAGGCGCTCAAGGATGGCTACGGCGAAAGCATACGTTACTCCTCTACCCTTCTTGAAAAGACCATATACTGCGCCCAAAGACTCACAGACGGCAGCGTACTGCGCATATCCGTGAGCCGGGCCACCATAGGCGTGCTGATGCTGGGAATCCTCCAGCCCATTCTGATAGTGCTCATAGCAGCGCTGGTGCTGTCCGGCATGCTCGCAAAGCGCCTATCAAAGCGCATAGTCGAGCCGCTGAACAGCCTGGATCTTGAGCATCCGCTGGATAACGATTCATATGAGGAACTGTCTCCTCTGCTCAACCGCATAAACAGGCAGCACAACCAGATAACCGCGCAAATGCGGGAGCTTAAAAAGCGCACCGACCAGTTCGCCCAGATAACAGCCAGTATGAACGAGGGGCTTGTACTTCTGGATAACCGCGGCTGCATACTCAGCATAAATCCCGCCGCCATTGAGATTTTCGGTGCGGAGCCCTCCTGCGTCGGTCAGGATTTCCTTTCTGTGGACCGCAGTCACGACATGAGTGTAGCAATACAGGCTGCGCTCAAGGACGGCCACAGCGAGATACACGCTTCACGCAAGGGCCTCATATATCAGTTCGATATAAGCCGCATAGCAGCGGATGGCGAAACGGCAGGCGTAGTCATACTGGCCTTCGATATAACGGAAAAAGAGACTGCCGAGCAGAACCGCCGCGAGTTCACCGCCAATGTTTCCCATGAGCTGAAGACCCCTTTACAGGGCATAATAGGCAGTGCGGAGCTGATAGAGAACGGCATGGTAAAACCGGAGGATATGTCCCGTTTTGTAGGACATATACGTTTGGAAGCACAGCGTCTCGTTACCTTGATAGGCGACATAATACGCCTTTCCCAGCTTGACGAAGGCGGCGATATGCCCCGTGAAAACGTCGACCTGCTCTCTGTCGCTTCGGCGGTAGCCGACGACCTGCTCCCGTCTGCCGATGGCCAGGGTATAAGCATCGCCGTCGAAGGTTCTCCCGCCAATGTATACGGCGTAAAGAGGCTGCTATATGAAATAGTATACAATCTCTGCGACAACGCCATAAAGTACAACAGGCAGGGCGGCAGCGTAAAGATAAGCACGGTAAGCGAGGGCGGCTTCGCCTCCGTCACCGTTTCCGATACCGGAATCGGCATCGCGCCCGAGTATCAGAACCGCATATTCGAGCGCTTCTTCAGGGTGGATAAGAGCCATTCCAAGTCTTCAGGCGGTACCGGGCTTGGCCTTTCCATAGTAAAGCACGCGGTACAGTACCACCACGGCAAGATAGAGCTCACCAGCGCCCCGGGCAAGGGTACCTCCATTACCGTCTCCTTCCCCGCCATACAGTGAACACCATACGAAAACGGGCATCCGGTTCGCCGCCGGAAGCCCGTTTTTTGTACATGGTATATTTAGCCTATGGTATCCTTTACTACGCGCTGGAAGTTGAGCCTTGCGATCTTCTCCATATCCTCCTGGCTCATGCCCATTCTCTCGAAGCAGGCGAAGAGATTCGGTATCTTGGAGCAGTTTTCAAGCCCCTTGGTGCAGGGGCTGCCCGTATCGGTCATCGTGCCCATGGTATCCGGGTTATCAATGAACTCGAAGAAGTCGAAGCCGCAGCCGACGTGGTCGATGCCCATGACGTCGATCATGTGCGCCGCGTGCTCGGCAAGGCGCTCGACGGTTTGGTTCTTTGGGTCGTCATCTATGAAGATGTTGAACGCATTCAAGCCCACAACGCCGTTTATATCGCGTATGGCGCGAAGCTGATCGTCCGTAAGGTTGCGGAGCACGCCGCACATCGCACGGCTGTTGGAATGGGATGCGATGAAGGGCTTTTTCGTAATCTTGACGACATCCCAAAAGCCAGCATCATTAAGATGCGAAACGTCGAGCAGCATCCCTTTTTCCTGCATACGCCGGACGGTCTCCCTGCCGAGGTCTGTAAGACCGTAATCCTTGCCGGAGAGCGCGCCCGCGCCGAGGTCGTTTGCCTCGTTCCAGGTCAATATACCGTGGCGGCAGCCGAACTCGTAATAGCGGTCGATCCAGGTAAGGTCCTTGCCCATCGCCGCCATGCCCTCTATGCCGATAAAGATATATATCTTGCCGTCGGCATTGGCCTTCATCATCTCGTCATAGCTATGGACGATGCGGAAAGACCTGCACTCGGCAGTCTCTGCCTTTATGGCAGCCATGATCTGCTCGGTACGCTTTACATAGTCCACGTCATACGGCGGGTCTACCCAAATAACAAAAATACTTCCTTCAACGCCGCCCTTGCGGAGACGCTCCAGATGGCAGCGATCGAATACGTTCGTCTCGCCATTGAGACGGCGAGTAGTCACATCACACCAGATATCAGAGTGTGCATCAAAATACATAGTTTTGCCTTCCGTAAAATTACCGGCGCAAATCTGTTTAAGAGATGCGCCGGAGTTATATTGTCGTTACAAAACAGCAGGCTTTGTCAGAAACTTATGCGGCGCCGAGGATAATGCCGACCAGCGTACCGGCGTAGTTGCCGATAACATAGCCGAGCACGCCCACCAGCATTGCGGGGCCAACCAGCCTCGTCCAGCCCTGGGATATCGCCATGCCGGCAGCGGTCGTCGGACCGCCGATATTGGCATTGGAGGCGATGATGGAATCCTCAAGGGAAGCCTTGAAGATCTTTGCCGCGCCGAAGCAGAAGAGCATATTCACGAGAACCATGATCGTGGTCAGCACGAGCAGCAGCGGGGACTTGGTAAGGACGGTCATGATGTTGGCGGGAACGCCTATGACGAACAGGAAGAGGTAAATGAGGTAAGTACCGATTTCCTGTGAGCCGTGCATCTTGGATACTGTCTTGGTGCAGAAGGTGGCAACTATCACGGATATGGTGGTTATCCATACATACTGGCTGCCGAAGAACTGACCTATGAAGTCAAGGAAGGGATTGCCGCCGATGCCGGAGAAAATACCGGAAATAATGCGGGATACCCAAACGACGACTATGGCATAAGCAAAGTTATACGCAATATCCTTGAGGGAGATGTCCTTGCGGCTCCAGAAAGCGGCAGCCTGAGTCTGCGCAACTTCCTTGGAGGCGCCGGCCTCTACCTCAGCTATGTGAGGATGTGAAAAGTGCTTTCGGAAGAACTTGGAGCCGGCGCAGGCGATCAGAACGAAGAAATACGCGGCCATCAGCAGGTTATCCGCAACAGTAGCGGCAGCGGTGAGATCGTCACCGGCAGCATACTGAGAAGCCATTGCCGCAAAGTTTACGCCGCCGCCGATATAAGAGCCGGTCATCATGGAGGCTACCTTTGCAAGACCCTGCGCATCGCCAAAGGGTCCGCGCAGGAGATAATAGGCGAGGAACGCGCCGACGACAGTGCCGAGTGCGCCGATAAGGAACACGACCAGCATACGGCCGGTGTCCTTCCATACGCGGCTGAGGTTGCACTGCAGCAGCAGCAGGGGGATAGCCATAGGAACGACGATGCCCCATACAATATCGTCATACAGCGTGCAGTTAGTGGGTATAACGCCGAGGTTTGCGAGAACCATCGCCATTATCAGCGCGATTATGGCGCCGGAGACCTTGGAGGCCCACTGATACTTCTGCTCAAGGTGTATTGAAAGTGCAACACCTATACACATAACGCCCATCAAACCCCAGACGTTGTCCGCGGCAATCAGGGTATGTCCTAAAAGATTTTCAAATAGTGTCATTCTAAATAATTCCTCCGATTTCTTCGCCTAAAGCAATTGTTTTTAAGAAAGCTATTGATTGATGAAAATACATATAACTTCGGCGGCGCCGGCCTGCCGCCGAAAAATCATTTCTATATTAGCACCTTTTATGTCGAAAATCAATAGCCTTTAAAC
>OLOA01004717.1_pt1 | contig 10058 bp, 6 predicted proteins | sample 1672201 | NCBI WGS metagenome assembly OLOA01 (sample SAMEA3136658, study PRJEB25190) | human gut metagenome
AGGATTACGCCCTTGTAGAAGGGGCGGATTCCAGGCATCTGGAGGCCCTGTGTGACAAATCCCTTGGGGAAGCCAACGGGATTCTGGGGGACTGCGCGGCTAAGGGAATTCACGTCCTCACCTATCAGGATGCGGCGTATCCCAACCGCCTGAAGCATATTCCGGACCCGCCCCTCACATTATATTATCAGGGGACTCTGCCGGACTTTGACGCAGAGCCGGCGGTGGCTGTGGTGGGGACCCGCCGCGCCTCGGCTTACGGCTGCCTCACTGCCCGCAGGATGGGGTATCAGATTGCCAAATGCGGCGGCCTGGTGGTGTCTGGTATGGCGGGAGGTGTGGACACCCTGGCCATGAAGGGTGCGCTCCTGGCCGAGCAACCTGTGGTGGGTGTGCTGGGCAACGGACTGGATGTGGTGTATCCCCGGTCCAACCGGGACCTGTACCGGGACGTGGCATGGCGGGGGTGTCTGCTGTCGGAATTCCCACCGGGCACGCCGCCCATTGGGCGGAATTTTCCCCGGCGAAACCGGATCATCAGCGGCCTGACCTGCGGTGTGGTGGTGGTGGAAGCTCCCGCCAGAAGCGGCGCCCTCATTACCGCCCAGCTGGCCCTGGATCAGGGGCGGGATGTGTTTGCCGTTCCGGGCAATGTGGATGCGGCGTGCAGCGCCGGCAGCAACGGTCTGCTGCGGGAAGGCGCCATTGTGGTCCAGCACGGCTGGGACGTGATGGAGGAATACCAGGCCCTGTTTCCGGACAAAGTACATCCCTGGACCGGCCAAACGGCCCTTTCCTCCTACCCCAGGGAGTTGGCGGAACTGCGGGAGCCGCCCTGGCACTTTGAGCAGCCTAGCCCGCGGGTTTCAGGAAATTCAGAAAAAAAGATTGACAACTGCGGCGGAAAACCGTATAGTGAATCAGAGGAGCTGATATCAACTCTGTCTGACGATGAGCGAACCGTGACATCCCAGCTGTCGGATGACCTGCGGCACGTGGACGATGTGATTGCTGGCTCTGGCTTGCCGGCGGCCCGGGTTTTGGCCTCCCTGACACTGCTAGAGGTGAAGGGACTGGCTGTGCGGCACCCCGGCAAATTTTACTCTCTGGTCCGAAACAATGCCAGAGAAGGGTAGCATGGAGGTTTGCATGGCAAAAGAACCTGCGACGAATTTAGTGATTGTGGAATCGCCCTCGAAGGCGAAGACAATTGGAAAATATTTGGGCCCCGATTATACGGTGAAGGCATGTATGGGCCACCTGCGGGACCTGCCCAAAAGCAAAATGGGCGTGGATCTGGAGCATGATTTTCAGCCGGATTACCGCCCCGTACCCGGGAAGGAAGAGATCATTCACGACCTGCAAAAAAGCGCGGACCACTCCGACCTGGTCTATCTGGCAACGGACCCGGACCGGGAGGGGGAGGCCATTTCCTGGCATCTGAAAGAGCTCCTGGCACTGCCAGACCCTAAGGTTCGCCGGGTGACCTTCAATGAGATTACCCAGAATGTGGTGACCAGCGCCATTGCCCATCCCCGGAATATTGACTATGACCTGGTGGACGCCCAACAGGCCCGGCGCATCCTGGACCGGATTGTGGGCTACCAGCTGAGTCCCCTGCTGTGGAAAAAGGTCCGCCGGGGCCTTTCCGCCGGACGGGTGCAGTCGGTGGCCACCCGGCTGGTGGTGGACCGGGAGAACGAGATCCGGGCTTTTGTCCCCAGGGAGTACTGGTCCCTGGATGTGACCCTGGACCGGCTGGGGAAGCCTGGCTCCTTTGTGGCGAGGTACCACGGGGAGGAGAAAAAGCGGGAGCTGGCCAACGAGGCTGAGGTGGACGAGATCATCGGCCACATCACCGGCAAGCTCTTTACCGTGACTGGAGTGAAGAAGGCGGAGAAAAAGCGGAACGCAGCGCCCCCCTTCACCACCTCCACCCTCCAACAGGAGGCCTCCCGGAAGCTGAATATGACCCCCAAGCGGACCATGGCCATTGCCCAGCAGCTCTATGAGGGGGTGGATGTGGCCGGGGAGGGCACATTGGGCCTCATCACTTACATGCGTACCGACTCCCTGCGCCTGTCTGAGGAGGCGGTGGAGGCAGCGAGGGTGTTCATCTGTCAGCGGTATGGCGAGTCCTACTATTATGGCAAGCCCCACCAGTTTAAAACCAAAGCGGGGGCGCAGGACGCCCACGAGGCCATACGTCCCACCCATGTGGAGCTGGACCCGGAGCAAATTCAGTCCTCCCTGAGCAAGGATCAGTACCGGTTGTACAAACTGATCTGGAGCCGTTTTTTGGCCACACAAATGGCAAATGCCATATATGATACGGTGTCCATCGATACCGAGTGCGGCGGTCATCGGTTCAAATCCTCCCACCAAAGCCTTCGGTTCCCCGGCTTCATCGCCGTGTACGAGGAGGGGAAGGACGAGGAGACTGAGGCGGTGGGTTCGCCCTTGCCGGATCTCCAGGAGGGGGACCAAGCCTCCATCCGGAGCCTGGACAAGCAGCAGCACTTCACCCAGCCCCCCGCCCGGTACACCGAAGCCATGCTGGTCAAAGCCATGGAGGAAAAGGGAGTAGGCCGGCCCTCTACCTACGCCTCCATCATATCCACCATTCAAGACCGGGACTACGTCATTAAGAAGGACAAGCGCCTGGCCCCCACGCCCCTGGGCGAGGTGGTCAACGGCCTCATGATGGATCGATTCAACGACATCATTGACGTAGAGTTTACCGCCAACATGGAGCACCGCCTGGACGAGGTGGAGGAGGGCAAGCGGCAGTGGCAGGAGGTTCTACGGGACTTCTACCAGGGTTTCCATCAGGAGATGGAGAACGCGGAGGAGGCCCTGAAGGACACGAGACTGAAGGTGCCCGATGAGGAAACCGATGAGGTTTGCGAGCTGTGCGGTCGAAAGATGGTCATCAAGATGGGCCGTTTTGGCCGCTTTATGGCCTGCCCCGGGTATCCGGAGTGCAAAAACACCAAGCCCATTGTGGAACGTATGCCAGGCCGGTGCCCGAAATGCGGCAGCGGCATGCTGAAGCGGAAGTCTAAGAAGGGCTACGCCTATTACGCCTGCGAGAAGGGGGCTGAGTGTGGCTTTATGACCTGGGACGTGCCCACAGAGTTTGACTGCCCCTCCTGCGGCCACACCATGTTCAAGAAGTCCGGACGGGGCCGGATGAAGCCCTTCTGTGTGAATGAAGCCTGCCCCAACTTCCTTCCGGAGGACCAGCGTGGTTACCGGAAGAAGGCGAAGGAAGGGGAGCAGACGGAGGAACCGGCAGCCCAGGCAGAGGGACCGGCCCAGGAGGAAACGCCGGAGGAGGCCCCCAAGAAGGGGACGGCTAAGAAAACGGCCGCCAAAAAGACCACAGCAGCCAAAACAAAGAAAAAGTCCGGGGAGGCCCAGTGATGACAGAGGTAAAGGTGATTGGCGCGGGCTTGGCAGGCTGCGAGGCGGCCTGGCAGCTGGCCAAACGGGACATTCCCGTTCGCCTCATGGAAATGAAGCCGGAGAAAATGACGCCTGCCCACCACAGCGGGGACTTTGCCGAGCTGGTTTGCTCCAATTCCCTGCGGGGCGACCGGCTGGAGAATGCCGTAGGCCTTCTGAAGGAGGAGCTCCGTCATTTGGACAGCCTGATTCTCTCCTGTGCGGATGCAACCCGGGTGGAGGCCGGCGGCTGCCTGGCGGTGGACCGCCATGGTTTTTCCCAGCTGGTGACGGAGCGCATCCGGAGCCATCCCCGGATTACGGTGGAGGCCACTGAGGTGACCCAGGTTCCCCAGGGACCGGTGATTGTGGCCACGGGGCCCCTCACCTCAGATGCCCTGTCTGCGGGCATTGCCCAGTATTTTGGACAGCAGGAATACCTGCATTTCTTCGACGCTGCGGCTCCTCTCGTGACCTTTGGGTCCATTGATATGGAGAAAGCCTGGTTTGCCTCCCGCTACGACCGGGGAAGCGCGGATTACATCAATTGTGCCCTGGACCGGGAGCAGTATGACCAATTCTGGAAGGCCCTGACGGAGGCCCAGGAGGCGGAGGTCCACGGCTTTGAGGACCGGAATGTGTTTGAGGGGTGTATGCCGGTGGAGGTGATGGCCCGCCGGGGGTACGACACCCTGCGGTATGGCCCTTTGAAGCCTGTGGGACTGAAGGACCCCAAGACCGGCCGGGAGCCCTACGCCGTGGTGCAGCTGCGCCGGGACAACGCCGCTGGGACGGTGTACAACCTGGTGGGCTTCCAGACGCACCTGCGTTTCCTGGAGCAGAAGCGGGTTTTTTCCATGATTCCGGCTTTGGCCAATGGGGAGTTCGTCCGGTATGGGGTAATGCATCGGAACACGTTCCTGGATTCTCCCAGGCTCCTGGACCGGTTTTACGCAGACCGGCGGGACCCTCTGGTGGCATTTGCCGGACAGATGACCGGGGTGGAGGGATATGTAGAATCTACGGCCTCGGGCTGTCTGGCGGCCATTGCCATGGCCGCCAGACTCCAGGGGAAACAGCCCCCGGAGTTCCCCCGAGAGACGGCCATCGGCGCCTTGGCGCTGTATGTGAGCGATGAATCCGTCTCGGATTTTCAGCCTATGAATGTAAATTTCGGCATCATTTCTCCCCTGGACCGCCGGGTGAAGGGGAAAGCACAGAAAAATCTGGCCATTGCCCAACGGGCCCTGGAGGTCCTGGACCGCATGGTTCAGAACGGAATATAAAGAAAAGAGGTGTCTCCATGAAAATCATTCTCGACGCGATGGGCGGCGACCTGGCCCCGGAGGCTGCGGTTCTGGGTGCGTTGGAAGCCCACCGGGATTTCGGAACGGAAATCACTTTGGTGGGCCGGGGGGAGGAGATTTTGGGGGTCATGCGCAAGCACCAGATTCAGGACCTGCCCAAGGGACTGGAGATCGCCCATGCAGACGATGTGGTGGACATGCACGATGACCCCGCTGCCGTGGTCCACAAGCGGAAGAATTCCTCCATGATCGTAGGTCTCAAGATGCTGGCCGATGGCGATGCAGACGCCTTTGTTTCGGCGGGAAGCACTGGGGCCCTCCTCACAGGGGCCACCCTTTTGATCAAGCGGGTGAAGGGGGTTCGCCGGGCGGCCTTTGGCCCGGTGATGCCCAACAAAGCGGGGGGCAAGACCCTCATCATCGACTGCGGCGCCAATGTGGAGTGTACGCCGGAATTCCTCCTCCAGTTTGGCGTTGTGGGCTCCCTCTATGCCCGGAAGGCCATGGGCATTGCACAGCCCCGGGTGGGCCTTCTGAACAACGGGACGGAGGAGACCAAGGGCCCCCAGCTGCAAAGGGAGGCCTATGCCCTCCTGACCCAGGCTGGCCAGGCAGGTATCTTGCATTTCGTGGGCAACACGGAGGCCCGGGAGGTGCCACTGGGCCAGGTGGACGTGATCGTCTGTGACGGCTACGCCGGGAATGTCCTTCTAAAATCCATTGAGGGCACTGCCATGTTCATGGGCTCCATGATGAAGCGGATGTTCCAAAAGAACCTGCTTACAAAGCTGGGGGCCCTGTGCTGTAAATCCGGCATTGACGAGATGATGGCCATGCTGGACTACCGAGAGGTGGGCGGCACAGCGCTTCTGGGCATTCGCAAGCCGGTGATTAAGGCCCACGGCTCTTCTGACCCCCGGGCCTTCCGCAGCGCCATCCGCCAGGCCATGGAGGCTGCGAGGCAGGATATGACCACGGAGCTGGAGCAGTCGCTCCAGCGCCTGGCAGGTTTGAAGGAGATGATGGAGTCGTGATTCGGGATTTGGAACAAGCCTTGGGCTATCATTTTCGTAATATTACCCTTTTGCAAAATGCCCTGACCCACAGCTCCTATGCCAACGAGCGCTGGCGGGACAGCCTGGCCAGCAACGAGCGGCTGGAGTTTCTGGGGGATTCCATCCTGGGCATGATTACGGCGGAGCATCTCTACTGCACTTTCCCCAACCGGCCGGAGGGGGAGCTCAGCCGGATTCGAGCAGATCTGGTGTGTGAGACCAACCTGGCCAAGGTGGCGGGGCAGCTTCATCTGGGGTCCTATCTCCTCCTGGGCCACGGGGAGGAGCAGGGGGGCGGCCGCACCCGGGAGAGCATCCTGGCCGATGCGGTGGAGTCCGTGCTGGCGGCTGCCTATCTGGACGGGGGGTTTTCTGCCGCCTCCAGTTTGGTTCACCGGTTTATCCTGACGGACATCCCGGCGGAGCATCCTCGGAATGTGGACTATAAGACCCAGCTCCAGGAGCTGGTCCAGCAGAAAAAGGACCAGGTCATCCAATACGAGCTCACCGGCCAGTCCGGCCCGGATCACGACAAGGTGTTCCAGGTGGAGGTCCGCCTCAACGGCTCCGTGGTGGGGCAGGGGACTGGCAGCAGCAAAAAACGGGCGGAGCAGGAGGCGGCGCGGGTTGCCATGGAAAAGCTGTTTCCAGCGGAACTGTAAGGAGAAATGCGTGTGAAACGGTGGAGTCACATACATTGCTATGAATCAGAGAGAGTTTTCTAAAGGAATTTTTACCGGAATTTCCGGGAGTTTGAGAATCAGGGCATGGGAGCCTTCAAAGCCCCGCCCTCTGGTGCGCGTGTTTGCACTGCTGAACCGCCGCACGGAAAACACCGCTTGTTGTCGCTGACAGAAGCCGTGGAGGGAGAGCTTCCGTGGGTGCGGATGTTTTATGATGTGCGCATAGAGGCGGAGGGGCTGGAAAAATTGGAGAACAAACAGGAGCTTCTGCAAGGGTAAGCCTTGGGAAGCTCCTGCTTTTCCTTGTTTTGGCATATCCAGAAAATTGCAAAAACGCAAAAAAGAAGAAAATAGAAAACGGTGTTGCAAAAACGCAAAATTTCTGATATACTGGTGATGCACTAAAAAACAAGGAGGAAGTAAACATGCGGAAAATTCGATCCATCCTGTTGGCGCTGGCTATGGTGCTGACTCTGCTGCCTGTATCGGCTTTTGCCGTGGGCACTGACCGCACGGAGGATCTGGCTGCTTTGGAAGAGCAAATGCGCCAGGAACTCTTCTCCGCCGACGACCGTATCTACGCAGAAGACTATGAAGCGCCGGAGGCTCCAGACCCGGATGAAATCATTCGGGTTCTGGTCGAGACCCGGTCTGCGCCTGCTCTGGAGATTGCCTCCACGCAAGGCGCCGCCAACATGCAGGCTGCTGAAGTTACAGCCCTGAAGGGGCAGGAGTCCACCATTCAGGCAGCCAAGCGCCAGCTGGGTCTGGAGCCTGTCCATCGCACCGGCTACCTGGTGAACATGGTTTCCTACGACATTCGCCGGGGCGATCTGGAAACCCTGGAGAAGCTGCCCGGCGTCCTGTCTGTGACGGAAGCCACGCAGTACCAGGTGGACATGTTCTCTGCCAAGGAAATGTCTCAGGTCTATGAGGCCTGGCAAATGGGCGACACGGGATACACCGGCAAGGAAACCGTGATATCCATCATTGATACCGGCGTTAACTATCTGCACCATGATATGTACCAAAATCCAGATACATTGAAGTACACCCAGTCGGAGATGGAAGAGAAAATTCAGGATTTGGGCCATGGACAGTGGTTTTCTGACAAAGTACCCTTTGGCTATAGCTATGTGTCTGAGCGCAATGAAATTTTGAACTCGGCAAATATCCACGGCTATCATGTAGCGGGGATTGCAGCGGCCAATGGCTCGGAAGAGGAGCGTTATATTTCCGGTGTCGCTCCGGATGCACAGGTTCTGGCTATGCAGGTTTATGATGCAGAAACTGGTAACGGAGGGTTCTCGGACGATATTATTTGCGCAATTGAAGACTCCGTGAAGCTTGGCGCGGATATCATCAATATGTCCCTGGGCCAGGACTGTGGCTTCTATGAGGATGACCGCTATATCAACCGTGCGGTCAACAGAGCCAATGAGCAGGGGGTGTTTGTTGCCATTTCCGCAGGGAATGCGGGCATGTCAACGGATATCTATGAGGACGATGGTGTCAGCAGAAACGACTGGGGCCTCATAGATACTGCCACAGTATCGGACCCTTCCACCGCTCGTGGCGGCGTCAGCATCGCTTCTGTAGAGGGAAACGGCTATTTGGCCTACTCCTTTGATACGGTTGTGGAGGATACAAGCCGCACCTTTGCCTGTATGATGCTGACCTATGAGGATCTGGATATTACAGATGCAGAATTCTTTGATGCAGGCAATGGCGACTACACCATTTTCGGCGAATATGTGGTGGATGACGATTGGAACTACACCTATGTTCCCAATCCGGACGTGGTGGGCAAAGTTGTCCTGGTTTCTTACAGCGATGGGGACTATGCTCCTTTCAACCCCATTTATTATGGGGAGCTGTCAGGCTGTGCCGCTGTCATTGTCTACTATACCGGTAGCGACGACCTGCCTTTGGAGCTTCGCTATCAGACTTCTGACTCTTACCACATCCCTTCTGCGATTGTTGGCCGCTCCGATGGAGAATACCTCCTGAGCTTGGCAGGCTCCGGAACGGTGGCGCAGCGTGTCGTGGTGAGGGGCACCGTCTCCGGTACGGACCTGACGCAGAAGCACGCGGGCGCCGAGTTCCTCGGCGGCCACAATGAGATCGTCGATGTCATCGCATGCTGTGGGATCGGCGACGACCACATCGAGTTTGAGTGCCGGGGCATACTCGCGCAGCACCCGCACGTGGTCGGCGGTCGACATCGTGTCGGTTTCACCGCGCTGGCGCGCAAGGTTGAGCACGAGCGCGCGGTGCGCATCGGTCGTTGCCAGCGCACGGTTGATGTCAGGGACCAGCAGGTGCGGAATGACGGAGGTGTACCACGAGCCAGGGCCGAGCACGACCCAGTCTGCTTCGGAGATTGCATCGATGACGGCGCTGGGAACCGCTGGCGTTTCCGGCGTGATACGCACATATTCAACGGTTCCGGGTGCAACGGCAACCTTGGATTGCCCGGCGACGACGTAGCGTCGACCCCCGTCGTTCATTTCTGCTTCGATGTCGATCGGCGTGGTTGACATGGGTAGGACACGCCCCTGCGCACCGAGCAGGCGTCCCACCCAGTCGAGGCCTTCGACAGGATCGTCAAGAAGCTGCCAGAGACCGGAAATCAAAAGGTTGCCCAGCGCGTGCCCGTTGAGGGGGCCGCTCGTATCGAGGCGTAGCTGCATAACGTCGCGCCAGGTCAGTCCCCATTCTGATTCTTCGCACAGAGAGGCCAAAGCCATGCGTAGGTCGCCTGGGGGGAGGATCGGCATTTCTTGGCGCAGACGACCGGAGCTGCCGCCGTCGTCTGCGACGGTGACGATAGCTGTCAGGGCGCGGGTGATGTGGCGAAGTGCCCGCAGGGTGGCGGACAGGCCGTGCCCGCCACCTAGGGCAACGATGGACTGGCCGGATTCTCCTCGTTGGACCCAGCCAGCTGCATCAAGATAGGGCATTATTCTCTCCCAATGTCGCGGTGCATGACGCGCACCGAGTGTCCGTGCTCGCGCAGGCGTTGCGCGATGGCTTCGGCGCATGCAACGGAGCGGTGTTTTCCGCCGGTGCATCCGATGGCGATCGTGACGAATGGCTTCAATTCTGCCAGATAGCCGGCGAGCATGGGGGCTAAAAGGTCGGCATAGCCGAGAGCGAAGTCACGCGCACCCGGCTGGGAGAGCACATAGTCCGCGACGGCCTGGTCTTTGCCGGTCAAATGCCGCAATTCGTCGACCCAGTAGGGATTCTTCAGGAAGCGCACGTCGACGACGTGGTCAGCGTCGAGGGGAAGCCCGTGTTTGAATCCGAAGGACTCGACGGTCACCTGCAGCGGTCGCTTCTCCCCCGCGACGATGTCGCGGATGCGGCGGGTCAGCGTATTATAAAAATACAGGTTGTGCATGACGGACAGACGCATGGCAAGCATCTCCTCAGCCTTGAACAGATGGTGGAGATAGGCGCGGGAGTATCTCCGGCACACCGGGCAATCACACTGCGGGTCAATGGGGCCGTCGTCGCGCGTGTACTTTGCGTTTTTGAGGTTGATGCTCCCCTGCCATGTA
>OLOA01004725.1_pt1 | contig 10047 bp, 2 predicted proteins | sample 1672201 | NCBI WGS metagenome assembly OLOA01 (sample SAMEA3136658, study PRJEB25190) | human gut metagenome
GCAGCGGTGTGAACCTCGTCTCCTGCCCGACGTGCGGCCGCACGGCGTACGACATGATCCCGATCGCCGAGGAGTTGGAGCGCCGTCTTGCCGACTGCAAGAAGAATATCACGGTCGCCGTGATGGGCTGCGTCGTCAACGGGCCCGGTGAGGCCTCGGCCGCCGATATCGGCGTGGCCGGCGGCAAAGGGGAGGGGATGATTTTTCGAAAAGGAAAAATCCTTTACAAAGTGCCGCAGGAAAAGCTTGTCGACGCTTTGATGGAGGAAATCCAAAAACTCTGACCGAGCGGAAACGATACTGAGATAAGGTTGTGGCTATGGCACAAAAGATTCCTTTTTTTGAATTATTCACCGACTTTTCGCCGGATTTTGACCTGCGCGTTCCGCTCAACGCCGCGATGGTCACGAACATGGTGCTCGAGCCGGAAAAGCGCACGATGACGCTCGACATGACCGTGCGCGCAGAGATGAACGACTCGACGCGCGAAACGGTCGAGCAGCTTCTTGCGCGCAATTACGACTTAAAGCGCGTGGACATCCACGTCAAATCAACGGCGGAGGCCTTTCCCGACATGTTGAAGAACGCTGGCCGCAAGGTGAGCGGCAGCGGCAGTGTCATCATGGGCCGCGAGATTGCAAAGGGGAGAGTGCTCCCCATCATCGAGCTGACGCCAAAGGCCGGTCACGTCGTCGTTGAGGGCAAGGTCTTCAAGTTCGACTGCCACGAGACGCGCCGTGCCGGCGTCTGGACGATGTTGCTCGAAATGACGGACTACGAAGGCTCGCTCTTCATCCGCCGCAGCATGCCCGAGCGCGAGGCGACGGAGCTTCTTGGCAAGATCAGCGTCGGCATGTGGCTGCGCGTCAGCGGCCGCATGGAGCTCTCCTACGATGGTAAGGATATGCAGCTCAACCCGCAGGACATCATGCAGATCGACCACGCCGAGCGCACGGACACGGCGGAGGAAAAGCGCGTCGAGCTGCACTTACATACCCGTATGTCCAACATGGACGCGCTGACCGACACCGCCGCGGTCGTCAAGCGCGCGATCAAGTGGGGGATGCCCGCCATCGCCATCACGGATCATGGCGTAGCGCAGAGCTTCCCGGACGCCTGGCACACCGGCGAGGGTAAAATAAAACTCCTTTACGGCTGTGAGGGCTATTTTCTCAACAACATCGACGACCGTATCTGTGTGCACGGCCCGCAGGACGGCGATTTTTCGACTGAGATCTGCTGTTTCGACATTGAAACAACGGGTCTGAAGGTCGCGCACGATGCCATCACCGAGATCGGTGCGGTCATTCTGAAAGACGGCGAGATCGTCGACACGTTCCAAACCTTTGTCGACCCCGAGCGCCGGCTTTCGCCTGAGATCATCGGCCTGACCGGCATCACAGACGACATGCTGCGCGGCGCGCCGAAGCTGGAGGACGCGCTGCACGCGTTTTTGGCCTTTGCGGGCGGCCGCCCGCTCGCTGCGCACAATGCGGAGTTTGATATCAGCTTCATCCGCGCAGGCTGCAAAAAGTGCGGCATCCCGTTCGAGCCGACGTATCTCGACTCGCTGATTTTCGCGCAGAATCTCCTGCCCGAGCTCGGCAAGTACAAGCTCGACATCGTGGCCGACCACTTGCAGCTCCCGCAGTTCAACCACCACCGCGCGTCGGACGACGCCAAGATGCTTTCCGCGATTTTCTATAAAATGGTCGACAAATGCTTTGACGAGGGGATCCGCGATCTTGAAGCAATGAATAAGGCAATGAGCGAAAAGGCGGACCCGCTGAAACTGCGCACCTATCATCAGATAATAATAGTCAAGAATCAGGTCGGGCTGAAAAACCTCTACCGCCTTGTTTCGGATTCGTATCTGAAATATTTTCGACGCCATCCGAGAATCCCGCGCACTCAGCTTGAAGCAAACCGCGAAGGATTGCTAATAGGCTCCGCCTGCGAAGCCGGCGAGCTTTTTACGGCAATACTCGAAAACAAGCCGGAGGCGGAAATAGAGTCGATAGCGAAATTTTACGATTATCTTGAAATTCAGCCGCTTTCCAACAACCGCTTTCTTGTCGATGAAGGGCGTATTGCCGATGACGAAGGTCTGAAGGCGCTGAACAAAAGGATCGTCGATCTCGGTCATCGGCTCGGCATTCCGGTATGCGCGACCTGCGATTCCCACTATATCGACCGTGAAGACGCGCTTTACAGGAATATACTTCTCGCGGGCATGAAATTCAGTGATTACGACCGCGATTCACGACTGTATTTCCGTACAACGGAGGAAATGCTCAAGGAGTTTTCGTACCTCGGCGAAGACACGGCGCGCGAGGTGGTTATCGAAAACCCGAACAAAATAGCCGATATGGTTGAGGTCGTCAGACCGATTCCGAAAGGGAATTATCCCCCGCATATTGACGGAGCGGAAGAAGAGCTTACCACAAAGTGTCATTCGCTTGCGCGCGAAATGTACGGTGATCCTCTGCCGTCCGTAGTACAGGAAAGACTCGATAAAGAGCTTAATTCAATAATCAAGAACGGCTTTGCGATAATGTATATCATCGCGCGAAAGCTTGTTGAGAACAGCGAAGCTGCGGGATATCAGGTAGGCTCGCGCGGCTCTGTCGGTTCTTCCTTTGCCGCGACAATGGCGGGAATAACAAAGGTCAATCCGCTCCCCCCACATTACCGCTGCCCGAAATGCCGTCACAGCGAATTCTTTGTAAAGGGCGAAATCGGCTCCGGCTTTGACCTGCCCGAGAAAAACTGCCCCGAGTGCGGCACGGAAATGATCCGTGACGGACATGATATTCCGTTCGAGACGTTTCTCGGATTCAACGGAGACAAAACGCCCGATATCGACCTCAACTTTTCCGGTGACGTACAGGCTGATGCCCACAGATTTACAGAGGTGCTTTTCGGAAAGGGAAAAGCATTCCGCGCGGGAACTCTCGGAGCACTTGCGGATAAAACCGCATTCGGCTATGTAATGAAGTACCTTGAGGAAAAGCATGTTTCGGTAAACAGGGCGGAGTGCGACAGAATGGTTTCCGGAATAGCCGGAGTCAAACGCACGACAGGACAGCATCCGGGCGGAATAATAGTCGTACCCGCCGAATATGACGTATATGATTTCACACCGATTCAGCATCCCGCGGACGACCCGAATTCCGACATTATAACAACGCATTTCGCGTTCACCTATCTTCACGATACGATCCTCAAGCTTGATATACTCGGACACGATATTCCGACAAAGTATAAACGTCTTGAAGAGTATACAAATACGAACATCCTCGACGTTCCGATGTCGGATTCCAAGGTGTATAAGCTGTTTACTTCGACGGAGCCGCTCGGGATAAAGCCGGATGCGCTTCATGAATGCAAAACGGGAACACTCGGTCTTCCCGAAATGGGCTCGCGCTTTGTCCGCGGAGTTCTTGTCGAAGCAAATCCGCAGACATTCTCCGACCTTCTTCAGATATCCGGACTGACCCACGGTACGAATGTGTGGCTCGGCAACGCGGAAGAGCTTATAAAGGATAAAATCTGTACAATTGCGGATGTCATAGCGACGCGCGACGATATAATGCTGACCCTTATACATAAGTATGATCTTGAAAAGAGCGTCGCGTTCAAGATCATGGAGGATGTGCGTAAGGGACGCGGACTCAAGCCCGAATACGAGGAAATGATGATTTCCAAAGGTGTGCCCGAATGGTATATCGCATCGTGCAAGAAGATAAAATATATGTTCCCGAAGGCACACGCCGCCGCATATGTTATCGACGCACTCCGTCTCGGATGGTATAAAATATATTATCCCGTTGAGTTTTATGCGGCGTATTTCACCGCCGCTCCGGACGGATTCGAGGCTCAGACCGTGCTCGGCGGCATGGATGCCGTTCGCCGCGAGCTTGAAAAACTCAAAAAGCTCGGAACGGACATGAGCCAAAAGGAAGCCGCGAATTACGATGCGCTGCAGCTCGTTCTCGAATACTATGCGCGCGGTCTCAAGTTCCTTCCGATCGATCTTTACAAATCGCACGCTTATAAGTTCCTGCCAGAGGACGGGAAAATACGTCTGCCGTTTTCGTCACTTTCGGGTCTCGGTGAGAATGCCGCCGCTAACATTATGGAAGCGAGAGACCGGTGCGAGATAGTTTCGATAGATCAGCTCAAACGTGAGGCGAAGCTTTCGAAAACGATCGTAGACATGCTTATGGAGCAGGGCGTTCTGAATGAGCTCAACGAAACGAATCAGATAACGATCTTCTCCGCAAAAGACAAACGCGATGCGGAAAAACTCGCTGCCGAAAACGCGCCGAAGGAGTCGGAAAGCACAGAAAAAGCCGAAAAAATCAGTGATATCGAACAGATATCGATGTTCTGATGCTCTCGATCTTGCAAAAAGCCCCGAAGTCTGACGCAAAACGCGGACTTCGGGACTTTTTTCGTTTGAAATATTCGATTACCGCAGCGATATAAGTATTGCAATTTGTGTTTTTTTATGTTAGAATATGTTGAAAAAATTTTAACAGCCGGAAAATAAAGTTTCGGAGGTGGATCGACTTGAATCTGTATATTCAGCTTTTTATTCCGCTAGTATTGACATTGATTATTATCTCGGTTATAGCATTGGTCAGAAAGTATTTTCGCGCCGATGCCGTTATTTTGTGCACGGCGCTTATTGCTCTGAGCATTGCGACCGGTATTCCGGGATTCAGGATGCTGATAGGCGAAATAAAAGATAATGCGCCCGCTATCGACAGCGCCGACTCGCCGTCGGTCATTTCCGCGAACGAAGAAGATTATCTCACCATAGCGGGAAGATACATCGCCGACGGAAATATCGCAGAGGCAAAAATGATTTTGAATGAGCTGAAAAAGGGAGACGCTTCCTCCTCGCAGGTCATTCTTATGTCTGCGCGCATTTCCGCGCTTGAGGGCGATTGGAAAAAAGCCATTCAGCTCTACAAAACGGCACAGGCGATAGCTGCCGCATCGGGGAAGGATAAGGATTTTCCCGACGACGAGCTTGAAAACGCACTTGCTCTTTCCGAAAGCACATCAAACAGCGGAAATGCCGCAATGGAGTCTTATATCAAATCGACGGGTGCCGATCCGGCGTCATACGGAATAACTCCCGCAAACGATAATAAGAAAGATGAAAGCGATGCCTGCCGGACGATTACCGACAGAATAAACGACAGCATCGATGAAAAGCAGGATTCGGAAAGCGACGACCGCCGCGGTATTGCGTCATGCGCAGAGTACGCCTCCGCGCTTACCGAGGAGTTCGAAAAATATCTTGACGACGGCTCGTTTGAAAACGAAACCGTGAAGAAGCAGCTTAAACGTTTGAAGCTCGCCATGAACGAGTCCACGGCGCTTGCCGCAAACAAATATCTCCGTACCGCATATATAAAAGGACTTATACTTATGCGCGATTACGCGGAGATCGCAGGTCTTGCAGACGGCAGCTCCGGAACGGAAGAGCTTATCATAATTGCGGAGCTTTATATCGACGGATATATAAAGGATAAGGATTTCAAGAGCGACTACGTTAAGTCGCAGAGCACCGCGCTCGAAGCGGTTGTAGACAGATGCCGAAGCATTATGGACGGCGAGCTTTCCGATGCTTCGAAGCAGGTCCGCAAGTCGTATAAAGAAAAAATAGCAATGCTCGAGGGGCTGCGCGATTCGAACGCAATAGGCACTATCCGCCGCGACCTTCGTGCCCATGCTTCGTCCCGAAATGACAATATAACAAGCAAGGCGTATCTTGAACTTGCAAAAATAGAAAAATATCTCGGCAACGATACGCTTTCTGATGAGTACATAACGGAAGCTCTCGGCACCGCAAGCCTCAGTACCGACGACAACTATTCCGCGCCTATGACCTCGCTTCTCGGAATAATCGAGGGAAGCAGCAGCGGAGGCACGGAGGATCTGAAGAAGGTGGCTGAGTTTGTTTCCGAGGCGGTTGACAATTCGCTTCCGTATGATCTGACCGCGGCTGCGATAGCGGCAGCACCGCCTGTGTCGTCCGGGGACGGCGGACAGCAGGATAACGGAAACCAGAGCGGCGCAGATTCGAACGATAATTCGACAAGTGCCGATTCGGGCGAAACCTTCACTCAGTATATGACCAGCTCCGTAAGTCAAAAAACGGCAGTTGTCAATATCGGTGTTATAGACAAGAGCCGTTTTCCGGAGATATCCGCCCGGATACAGGTAAACTCCTCGAAGATCGCAGATCCCGAGGATATGCTGAAATATCTGAGAGTATTTGACTGCAATTCGAAAATAACCGAGTTCGATGTCGAAAAAATCGATTTTGACACCTCCCGCATAATACTTCTCTGCGACGTTTCCGGAAGCATGAGCGGAAGTGTCGGAGCGCTTAAAGACGCTATAACCCGTTTCGCCGATGAAATGAACGAAAACGAAAAAATAAGTGTTATCGGCTTCGACGACAGCATAAACTTCGAACGGGACTTTTCAAGCGATCCTCAGAAGATCGCATCGTATGCGGACGATATCGGAGCATACGGCGGAACGGATATGTTCAGCGCACTTAAATATGCTCTCGGAAAATTCCCCTCGGATATCAATGCCAACAATATAGTTATACTTATGACGGACGGCGAGGACAACAATCCCAAGGGAGAAGCCACGATCCGAAACGATATAGGCGCGCTCTGCGCGGACAATTCCGCAACGGTCTACACTCTCGGACTCGGCTCAAGCGTGGATACCGCATATCTGAAACTGATCGCGGATGCCGGAAACGGAAGCTTCCTCTATGTTGACAGCGACGCCGGACTTGACAATTTCTACGACTTCATACATCAGCAGCTTACAAGTCAGTACGTCCTGAAATATAAGGCGAAAAACCTTACTATGGAAAAGCGTCTTCTGAATATTTCCGTCAAGGATGAGCTCGGAAGCGCAGAAAAGGTTTATTATCTCCACGATCCGGAGTATTCCGACGGATCAAGCGACGCTTACGTTCCGTATGTCGTTGAAAATTCCGATATCAAATTTTACGGTCTTTCGACCAAATTCCTGTACCGCAGCTCAAAGGATCAGACCGTAAACCTCAAGGGCGAAGGCTTTGACGCGGGTGAAGAGATCACCGTAAAGATCACCGGAAGCGTAAGTTATCTGCTCGATGCGAAATATGTTGACGCAAATACATATTCCGTGACGGTTCCCGCATCAGTTGCCACCGGGGAATACAACATGGAGATATCCGTGCGCGGTCAGAGCTTTACTCTGAAAAAAGAGCTTACCGTTGCCGTCCCGGGTACGGAAAAGGTCTTCAAATACGGCTCATATGAGTTTACCGCGCTGAAGTCTTACAAGGACAGCTCCGGCGCAACGGTTCTTTCAGGCAACGTCACCATGAACGGATGGCTGCGCTTCAAGGGAGATGTCACCGTTACGGGTGAACACCTCGACAGCGGCAAGGTTACTCTGCGCGATGACAGCGGAGCATATGTCGCGTATTCCTCCGGAAATTCGCGCGGACTTGCAAAATATATGGCGGATAAGGGAATCAATCTGCCGATCGCACCGCTCGGAGATTTTACGCTTTATGTGCAGAAGTACAGCGCAGGAGACTATGAAAGCTTTCCCGTTCAGAAGGTCGATATTTGGGATGAAATTAATATTTTCTTCCTTGTTTCGGAGAATTTCGGAATTTCGATCTATCCCGACTGCGCAAAAATACAGGGCCTGAACTTCTCATATTCGCTTCCTTTCCAGAAGCAGCTCCTCCGCAACTTCCCGGACAAAATGGACACATTCGCCAAGGAATCGGGAAAGGCCGATACCGAAATGATGATCGGAGCGACCGATATCGGTCTCATAGTCAATTTCGAGTATAAGGATCTCAAGGCAGGAAAAACCGACTTCTCGATGGTGGCGCTTCCGCTTAAGCTGGCAAGCATAAAGATCGACATCGACACCTTGTCAAACAATTATTCTCTCGAAGGAGACGTAAGCATCAAAGCGCTCAAGGACATGGATTCCTTCTCCTTTGAATTCGGGATCAAGGACGGCCGTTTTGACAGCATAGGACTCGGCGTCGGCGGAAAGATAAATGTTCCGATAATGAAAGCCCCCGTTCCGATCACCGTATCGGATTTCGGCTTCGAGCTTTCCGGCTTCAGTAAATACGAGAGCAGCGAAAGCACGCTTTCGAATCTGCTCGGAACCACGATCGCATTCAAGTTCCAGGTGAACGTCGGAGATATTTCTTCTACGATTCCCGGACTGAATAAACTGATCTCGGACGATCCGATCGCGGCAGCTACGCTGAAAAACTGCAAATTATCGGCGACACTCAAAACATTCACGTTCAAGTTCGAAGCGGATGCATACCTGTTTACGGTGCTCGATATCGGACACTGTGAGCTTGAAGCGGGCAGCTTCTCCTACTCAAACGAGCTTATAAATCTCGGCGGCGATAAGGTGTACGGTATCCGTGCCGCCGTCACGCTGGGCTCGACGTGGGATACCGTCAACTGCTACGTCAAGATGACCGGAACAGCCGAGGTCGTTCTCGGATATCCCTATACCGGACTTTGGCTTGACGGAGACCTTGACTTCAACGTAGGCTGGTGGATTTTGAGAGCCGATTGGGACGTGTCCGGAGATTTTCTGATTGCGTTCTATAAGAACAGCTCGGATAAAGCTCAGTTCTCGATGATAGTCCGCGGAACCAATTCGAAGGGTAAATATTCTGGCTTCCACCTCTATATCACACCCGAAACCGGTATGGATATTTACAAGTATTAAGGAGAACGGAACATGAAAAAGATAATTACTTTTGCCGTATTGCTCCTTCTTTCCGTGAGCTTTGCGCTTCCCGCATTTGCAAAGGAGCAGAAGTTTCATTATCTCGAATCGGAACGCGACGTGGTCATAAGCGTTTCGTGGCCGACCGAGCAACCGAAGCTCACCTTCAAAGCTCCGAACGGAACCGTATACGACCCTCTTTCCGAAAAAGAGGGTACGCTGACCGTCGTGAACGAGAAATCGATGTATTACGTTATCAAGAACGCTCCGGCGGGGCAGTGGTACGTTGATCTCGATAAGCTCGGAAACGACACCGTCGAGATCGGTATGTTCGATTATCAGGACGCCCCGGTTATAGAGAGCTTTACCCTCGGAGAAGAGAAAGACGGGCGCATGGATGTGTTGTTCAGGGTCACTCAGGACGAGGACCGCTCTTACAGCTATAAGATCTATGCAGCGGTGAAAAAGGGCGGCGATGAAAAAGAGCTCACCTCCGGCAGCGCCCGTACAAACAGCGACGTTAAGACCTCGGTCGATCTGAGATCGCTCTCGAGCTATTCCGCGTATATGCTCAAGCTTTACGTTTGGTATTCGGATAACGAAACGGATTACTTCGACCAGGTGTATTCGGAGACTTTCTCGTATAAAAATTCCGATAAAGCTTCTTCGATGAAGGATTTCGGGCTTTCGGTCGATCCGGATGCCGCACTCCTTTACGTTTCATGGCCCGGAATCGATTATAATGCGGACGGCGTTCTTGCGGCGGTCTTCGAGAATGATGAAGCGGAGCCCTCCTTCTACGATACATATGAGCCCGAGATCGGAGAAGTGCAGCTTTCTTATGATCCGTCTGCCTCTTCGGTAAGGGTCGAATTAAGCGTAATGATAGACGGTGTGTATTCGGATACCATGAAAAAGACCGCGGACGTGGCAAATCCGCCGATCTCTCTTGAAGACACGACCGAAACAAACATTCCGAGTCTTCGCCTCGATTATAAGGATCTTAAATCCGCAGCGGTCACCGTGACCGTCGGAGAAACCGAAAACGATCTCGAACTCGACGGCACGGGAACCATGTCCGTCAAGCTTCAGGATGATTGGAACGATGTAAGCGTTTCATACACGGACGGAAACGGCGTCAATTGGCTTCTTTCAAGAAGAGTTTTTGTTGACAGAACGGCTCCCGTGCTCAAAATGAATGATACATACGACGGCATGGTCGTGTCGGCTTCAGAG
>OLOA01004726.1_pt1 | contig 10037 bp, 10 predicted proteins | sample 1672201 | NCBI WGS metagenome assembly OLOA01 (sample SAMEA3136658, study PRJEB25190) | human gut metagenome
CAAGTGCCTGCGGGTCAACTTCCCGAACGGCGACATGGTCGGACACACCGGAAACTATCTTGCGACGCGCTGCTCGATGGAAGCGCTTGACCTGCAGCTTGCACGCATCCTCACCGTTATCGATAAGCTCGGCGGAGTTGCGCTCATAACCGCAGATCACGGCAACGCCGACGAGATGTACGAGATCGATAAGAAGACCGGCGAGCCGAAGAAGGGCGAGCACGGCTTCAAGGCAAAGACGAGCCATACGCTCAACCCCGTTCCGTTCGTGATCTACGATAACTCCACTGATAAGAATTATACCGTAAAGAAAGGTGCATTCGGACTTTCCGATGTCGCGGCGACCGCGGTCAACTTCCTCGGATACCGCGCTCCCGATATCTGGGATGAGTCGATAATCGATGTAAAATGATGCCGATTGACCTGAAAGAGCTTATCATAGAGAACCGCAGTATCCGCACCTTTGACGAAAGCGTGCGCTTTGACCGTGAGACTCTCGCATCGTTCGTTGACTGCGCAAGGCTGAGCGCGTCAGCGCGAAACGCGCAGACTCTTAAATTCCGTCTCGTGCTTGAAAAGGACGAGACAGAAGCGCTGCTCGCGCTTACCCGCTGGGCGGGGGATATCACCGACAGAAAGCTTCCGCCCGACGGCGGTCATCCGACTGCGTTTATCGTGATATGCCATGATAAGAACGTAAGCGAAAGCATGAACGATTTCTCCGCAATGGATGTCGGGATCGCCGCGCAGTCCGTGACGCTTGCTGCCGCGGAAGCCGGATACGGCGCGTGCATGATAGGGTCGTTTTCCACCGAAAAGTGCGCGTCACTTCTCAGCCTTCCGGAAAATGTGCTTCCGCGCCTGCTGATCGCGCTCGGCAAAAGGGCGGAGACCGTGATCCTCTGCGAGGCGCAGGACGGAAATACGAAGTATTTCCGCAACAGCGCTAATGTTCATTTCGTGCCGAAGCGCAGCCTTGACGAAATTATAATATGATATCTCAAAAGAAAAATCCCGTGCACGGCACGGGATTTTTTATCTTTCTTCATATGCCCGTATGCGAACATTCGCCTCGTGCGTGTCCGTCGGACTCAGAAATCGACCTCGGTGCCGTAGTAGCAGCAGCGAAGCAGCTCCTCCATCTCGCCGACATTGATCTTTCGCGGATTTGAGAGCGTGCAGGCATCCTCGACCGCAAGACGCGCGACAGACGGGAGCTTTTCTTCAAATTCCGCCTCCGGGATGATCCCGCCTTCGTAATCCTTTATGCATGAGGGGATCGAAAGCTGTGAGTTCATCTCCTCAATGCGTCCGATGAGCGATGAAACGAGATCATCTTCGCGGCTTCCTTCAAGTCCGAGGCTGCGCGCGATATCAGCATACCGCTTCTTCGCTTCGGGATCGCGTGAGTTGAAGCGGATCACCTTCGGCAGATACATCGCGTTCGCGCAGCCGTGGACGATGTGCCCGCCAGAGAAGGCGGCTCCGGTCTTGTGCGCCATGGAATGAGTTATTCCGAGCAGCGCGTTTGAGAACGCCATCCCGGCGAGGCACTGCGCGTAGTGCATCTTTTCGCGCGCGGTTCGATCTCCTCCGAAGGAATCGACGAGGTACTCCGAAACAAGTGAGATCGCATGGAGCGCGAGCGGGTCGGTGAATTCCGAGTGAAGGGTCGAAACATATGCCTCGACCGCGTGGGTGAATGCGTCCATTCCCGTGTGAGCGGCAAGCTTCGGCGGCATGGTTTGCGCGATATCGGGATCGACGACGGCAACATCGGGCGTGATGTTGAAATCGGCAAGCGGGTATTTGATACCCTTTTCGTAATCGGTTATCACGGAAAATGCAGTGACCTCGGTCGCACTTCCCGACGTTGACGGGATCGCGCAGAAATGAGCCTTTTGCCGAAGCTCCGGAAAGCTGAACGGAGTGCAGAGCGATTCAAATGAAATGTCGGGATGCTCATAAAATGCCCACATCGCCTTTGCCGCGTCGATCGGGGAGCCGCCGCCGATCGCCACTATCCAATCGGGGCAGAATATCTTCATTTCCTCGGCTCCGCGGCGTACGGTCTCCACCGACGGGTCGGGCTCGACCCCTTCGAAAACGTGAGTCTCCATTCCTGCTTCACGCAGGAATTCGAGCGTTTTTCCGAGGAATCCGAAGCGCTTCATCGATCCGCCCCCTGTGACGACGAATGCTTTTTTTCCTTTGAGCTTTGCGATCTCCGAAAGGGAACCGGGACCGTGGTATATGTCTCTCGGCAAAGTAAATCTTGACATTTTGGCACTTCCTTTTTGCGTTTTTCTCTCCGCGTCTGCGGGAGCTGTTTGTTATTATCTGCAAAAAGGACGAAAAAAATGCGCGCCCGCACCGATTTCGGTGTGAGCGCGCAAAGTAAGGAGAAATCAGTTTTCGCAGAAAACGCCGATCTTGCGGAATCTGTCGTATCGTTCGCATCGGAGCTCCTCCGCCGTCTTTGCCGAAAGACGCTCGATCTCGCTTGAGAGAAGAAGAGATATCCTTTTGCACATGAACGGGAAGTTGTCGAAATCCTCACTGACGATGCCGTCGGCGACACCGAAGCGGACCATGTCGCCTGCCGTTATGCACAGCGTTTTCGCGGCGTCTGCGCTCCGCTTCGCATCCTTGAACAGTATTTCCGCGCATCCCTCGGGAGAGATCACGGAATAAACGGCATTTTCAAGCATGTACAGGCTGTCGGATACCGCGATGCCGAGTGCACCGCCGGAGCCGCCTTCGCCGGTGACGAGCGTGACCACGGGGCAGTCGAGCTTCATCATCTCCATGAGATTCTGCGCGATCGCCTGACCCTGCCCGCGCATCTCCGCTTCCTCGCCGCAGTATGCTCCTGCGGTATCTACGAAGGTGATGACTGGACGGCGGAATTTCGATGCCTGACGCATGAGGCGGAGGGCTTTTCTGTATCCCTCGGGTCCCGGAGAGCCGAAATGGTTTTTGATCCGCTCCTCGGTGGTGCGTCCCTTGTCGATTCCGATGAAGGTGACGGGAGTTTTGCCGAGATAGCCGATTCCTCCGACCATGGCGCTTTCGTCGCCGAAGCACCTGTCTCCGTGAAGCTCAACGGAATTCGGGAAAAGGGCGTTGATGTATTCGCGCACCGTCGGGCGGTCGCTCGAACGCGCAAGCTTTACTTTTTCATACGGTTCCATCGTCAGTCCTCCTTTGCCTTTTCAGAGTCGTTTTTTTCGGTATAGGAGTGAGCGCGCAGGAGAAACGTGAGAGTCTTTTTCATATTGCGGCGCTCCACGATGGCATCGCAGAAGCCATGCTCGAGAAGAAATTCCGCACGCTGAAAGTCCTCCGGAAGCTTTTTCTTCGTGGTCTGCTCGATCACGCGGCGCCCCGCAAATCCGACAAGTGCGCGAGGTTCGGCAAGAATGATGTCGCCGAGCATTGCAAAGCTTGCGGTAACTCCGCCCGTGGTCGGATCGGTAAGCACGGTTATATAGAGATTTCCCGCGTCCCCGTGGCGTCCGACTGCGGCGCTCACCTTTGCCATCTGCATGAGCGAGAGGATGCCCTCCTGCATGCGCGCGCCGCCGGATGCGGTAAACGCGACCACGGGAAGGTGGTTTTCCGTCGCGTACTCAAATGCACGGCAGATTTTCTCGCCGACCGCAGATCCCATGCTTGCCATGATGAAGCGCGGCTCCATCGAGATTATGACGCAGCACTCGCCGCCGATCTTCGCCTCGCCGGTTATCACCGCTTCATTTTCGCCCGTCTCATCCTTCGCCCGTTCGAGCTTGTCCCGGTATCCCGGGAAGTCGAGCGGGTCGCATGAGGTCACGGAGGCATCATGCTCGGTGAATGTATCACGGTCGGCAATCATTACAATGCGGTTGCGCGCCGATACGCGGAAGTGGTGACCGCAGTTTGCGCATACCGCCTTATTTTTGGCAATCGCCTTTCTCAATTCGAAGCACTTGCAGTCGGGACAGCGGATAAGATCATCCGTTGTGTCGGCGGCGCTGATACCGCCGCTCTCAAGAGAGTTTTTCGATCCTCTGAACATTCCGATAATGTTGTTCATCTGAAAGATCCCCGCCTTTCTGTTTTATGTCTGACGTTCCCGCGCGATGCGCGAAAACGAAGTGTTTCATTTTTTAAAGAGCTTTTCGAGGTATGAGGTGTCGTATTCCCCGGATTGGAAGGCATCCTCGAAAATAATGGTATGCAGATCGTCGATGTTTGTTTCCACGCCCTGGATCGCAACCTCGGCAAGCGAAGCTTCGGTTTTGCGGATAGCCTCGTCGCGCGTCGGAGCGTAAACGACAAGCTTTCCGAGCATTGAATCGTAAAGGGGAGATATCCTTTCCCCCTGAACGAGTGCGGAATCAAAATGGACTCTCGTCGTGCTCGGCAAATGCAGAAAATCGATCTGCCCCTGTGATTTCGCGTTGACGCGGCATTCAATCGAGTGACCGCGCAGGACAACGTCGTCCTGAGTGAAGGAGAGCGGAAGCTTTGAAGCTATGCGGATCTGCCACTTGACGATATCGATTCCTGAGACCTCTTCGGAAACAGCGTGTTCCACCTGAAGCCGCGTGTTCATTTCGATGAAGTAGAAGTTCCCGTCACCGTCGAGAAGAAATTCGACCGTTCCGGCATTCGTGTATCCGGCGGCGGAGACAGCGGCGCGCGCGGCATCGAACATGCGCTGTCTTGTATCTTCGGAAAGCACGGGGCAGGGGGTTTCTTCGATGACCTTCTGCCTGTTGAGCTGCAGGGAACAGTCGCGCTCTCCGAGCGTGACGGTGTTTCCGTATTCGTCGGCGAGCACCTGGACTTCGATGTGACGGACGGGCGAGAGGTATTTTTCCATATACACCTCTCCGTCGGAGAACGCGCGGCGCGCTTCCTCCGAGGCGTTGATGAAAGCATCCTCAAGCTCGCTTTCACTTCCGACGAGACGGATCCCTTTTCCGCCGCCTCCCGCTGATGCTTTTATCAGCACGGGATATCCGATGCTTTCGGCAAAAGCCTTGGCTTCCGCAGCGTCGGAAAGAGCTCTCGATCCGGGTATAACGGGCACTCCCGCCTTTATCATCAGCTCTCGGGCATTGTTTTTGTTTCCCATCTTCTCGATGGTGTCACCGTCGGGACCGATGAACACGATCCCGCTCGCCTCGCAGAGACGGGCGAAGGAGGCGTTCTCTGCGAGAAAGCCGTATCCGGGATGAATCGCACGTGCTCCTGTAGCAAGCGCAGCGCTGATGATGTTTTCCTGATTAAGGTAACTTGACGAGGCGCTCGGTCCTCCTACGCAGACACATTCGTCGGCGAGGGCGGCATGGAGGGAATTTTTGTCGGCTTCGGAATATACCGCGACGGTTTTTATCCCCATTTCGCGGCAGGCACGAATCACTCTGACGGCGATCTCGCCGCGGTTTGCACATAAAATTTTATCGAACACTTTATTCTCCTTAGGCAAAACGGGAATTGTATCGGAGCGCCGGCGGAATCAGTCCTTTTTTACTAGGGCAAAAGAGAAATCCGCGCTCACGCAGAGCTTTCCGTCGACAAAGCCTTTTCCGGAAGCGAAATAGAACACGCCCTTCGCTCTTGTAATCTCACACTCGGTCTCGACGGTATCGCCGGGCTTTACGGGATGCTTGAATTTTACGTTGTTCAGCCCGGAAAAGTACGGGGTCACGCTGTCGTCCATCGTGTCGGCGAGAAGCACGCAGGTGGACTGCGCGAGTATCTCGCACAGTATCACACCGGGAACGACGGGATTTCCGGGAAAATGACCGCGAAGGAAAAATTCCTCTCCGGTGATCTTTCTTTTGGCATGAGCCTTGCCGTCAACGATCTCGGCTTCGTCGATGAGAAGCATATCGTCGCGGTGTGGCAGGATCTTTTTGATTTCTTCCTTGTTCATTGAATCCTCCGCATTATTCGATAACGAAAAGTCCCTGACCGTACTCAACCGTTTCCTCGTTCGAGACAAGGACGGCGGTGATCCTGCCGTCACGCTCCGCGGGAATTTCGTTGAGCATCTTCATGGATTCGATTATGCATACGGTATCGCCCTTCTTGACCTCGGAGCCGACTGAAACGAAGGGATCGCGTCCTTCCTGCGGAGCAAGGTACACGGTTCCGACAAGGGAGGATTTCTGCACCGTTCCGTTTGCGGAGCGGGGCTCCTCCGGGGCGCTTTCGTCGGCGGGATCGGCGGGAGCCGGTGCGGGAACTGCCGCGGCTGCCTGAACGGGGTGAGCACATTCTCTTTCGAGCAGGTATCGGACGGAAGTGTCCGTTATGTCGATCTTTGTAAGACCGTATTTGTCTATGATTTCCGCAAGCTTTGCGACGGTTTTGATGTCCATTGTGAATCTCCTTCCGAATAGAGGCGATATTTTATTGCCGGGGCGGCTGTGATGATGCTCCGACCGGGATGTACGGTGTCAGTCGATTTTTTTGAACGCTACGCAGGCGTTGTGACCGCCGAAGCCGAGCGAGGTCGAGGCTGCCGTCGTGATCTCGCACGAAATCGCTTTGTTCGGCGTGCAGTCGAGGTCGCAGTCCTCGTCCTTTTCAAGATAGTTGATAGTCGGGGGGACTATGCCGCCGCATATCGCTTTGATCGCGGCGATCGCTTCAAGTGCACCCGCTGCGCCGAGCATGTGACCCGTCATCGACTTGGTCGAGCTCATGTGGATCTTTGCGGCAATGCTTTCGCCGAGCGCCTTCTTTATTGCGGCGGTCTCGGTTCGGTCGTTGAGCGGAGTGCTAGTTCCGTGAGCGTTGATATAGAGCTTTTCGGGCTCATATGCGACATCCTTCAGCGCGTCGGCAATTGCCTTCGCGCTCATGGCGGCACCCGGATCGGGCGCGGTGACATGGTGTGCGTCGCAGGTCGAACCGTAGCCGCAGACTTCGGCGTATATGTTTGCTCCGCGCGCGACTGCGTGGGAGTATTCTTCGAGAATCAGAGTTCCGGCGCCTTCTCCGAGAACAAATCCGCTTCGTCTTTTATCGAAGGGGATGGACGCTGCGTTCACGTCCTCGGACGCGGTGAGAGCCTGGCAGTTGCCGAATCCGGCAACGGTAAGGGGGGTTATAGCGGCTTCGGAACCGCCGCAGATCGCTGCATCGGCGTATCCTCCGGAGATGAGGCGGTAAGCCTCGCCGACGGCAGTCGTGCCCGATGCGCATGCCGTGGATACCGCAACGCAGTCGGCGTGAGCGCCGTACTTTATTGCAATGTTTCCTGCTGCGATATTGCTTATCATTTTTGGGATAAAGTGAGGCGATACACGGCGCGGTCCGCCTGAGAGGAGAGCCTCATGCTCGGAGCACATCGTGTTGAAGCCTCCGACTCCCGATCCGTAGTATACGGCGAGTCTTTCGGGCGCCACATTGCCCGCGATGCCGCTGTCGTTCATCGCTTCCTCGGATGCGATAAGCGCATACTGAACGAACAGATCGGTCTTGCGCGCGGTCATCTTATCGAGAAAATCGGTGGGATTGTAATCCTTGATCTGTGCGGCGAGCTTGTATTTTATATCGTCGGTGGGGAAGTATGTGATCGGTGCGATTCCGTTCACTCCGGCGATGAGCGATGCCCATGTCTCGGCGACCGAGTGACCTACGGGGGATATGGTTCCGAGTCCGGTTACGACTACTCTTTTCATTTTTATGACCGTAGCTTCCGTTGTACGGAAGCTTCCTTTCTCTGTGGGATCGGGTGACGTTCTGCCGTCAAAAACACCGGACGGCGGCAAAGCGGAAAATTTTTTTGCCGGCTGTCCTTCGGCTTTCCGGCGGACGTTACATTGCGAGTCCGCCGTCGCAGCGGATCACCTCGCCGGTGATATACGCGGCGCTGTCGGAGGCGAGAAACGACGCGAGCGCGGCGATCTCCTCCGGCTTTGCAAACCGCTTCATCGGTATCGCATCGGCGAGAGGTGCGCTCTGCGCGATGTCCTTGGTCATGTCCGTTTCGACAAATCCGGGGGCTATCGCGTTGCAGGTCACGCCGCGTGCGGCAAGCTCCTTTGCGACGGTCTTCGTCATTGCGATGAGCCCTGCCTTTGAGGCGGAGTAGTTGAGCTGTCCGGGATTGCCGCAGAGCCCCGCAACGGAGCTTATGTTGATAATCCTGCCGCTCCTCTTGCGCGCGAGCACGGGATAGACCTGCTTTATCAGGTTGAACGCACCTTTCAGATTCACGGCGATAACGTCGTCGAAATCCTGTTCCTTCATTGCGAGAACGAGGCGGTCGCGTGTGATGCCCGCGTTGTTTACGAGAATATCGACCGTGCCGAATTCGGTGACGACCGATTTGAAAGCCTCTTCGACCGCGTGGTAATCGGAGACATCGCATTTATAGGCGCGGCACTTTGCGCCGCGTGCCTCGACAGATGCTTTGCATTCCTCGGCGGCGCTGTCGTTTGAGGCGTAGAAGAAAGCGATATCCGCGCCGCAATCGGCGAAGTTTTCGCATATTGCTCTTCCGATTCCGCGTGCGGCTCCCGTGACAAGAGCGACTTTTCCTTTAAGCATGGCGTTTCCTTTCAGTTACAGAGCTTCTTTGATATTTTCGATATCTTCATATCCCGATACGCTGAAAACCTTCGCGTCGGGAAGAGTTTTCGATATAAGCTTGGCGAGCGTTGAGCCCGCACCGAGCTCGATGAATGTGTCGGCGCCGTTTCGCGCCATATCGAGAACGGTCTTCTGCCAGCGCACCGGGTGATTGATCTGGTTTTCAAGCAGCGTGCGCACATCGTCCCCGTAAAGCCACGCCGTGAAGTTTGAGTATGCGGGGATCGACGGAGCCTTTATATCGGCGCTTCGGAGAAATTCCCCGAAGCGGGCGGCGGCCTGTGCCATAAACGGCGAATGGAATCCGCCCGATACCGCGAGAGGTATCAGCCTTCCGCCGGCAGCCTTCACTTCCGCGGCGAATGCGTCGCGTTCCGCGGGATCGCCGGAGATCACGGTCTGCTCCGCGCTGTTGTAGTTTACCGGATAAGTGCGGCTGAACTTTGAGGCAAGCTCTTCGATCTTTTCCGCGCCGAGCTTCACAACGGCTGCCATGTACGCGGGATTTTCCGCAGCGGCCTGCGCCATGAGTTCGGCGCGGCGGCATACGATGCGAAAGCCCTCTTCGGCGGTGTACGCGCCCGCATACGCAAGCGACGATATCTCGCCGAGTGAGAATCCCGCGGTCATGTCGGCGGAAATTCCCGCATCGTCCATTGCATAGGATGCGGCGAGAGACGCAAGATACAGGCAGGGCTGCGTGTTTTCCGTCATTTTGAGTTCGTCGGCGCTGCCCTCGAAGCACTGCCCGATCGTTCCGGGACGGACTTCTTCGGCTTTGTTGAAAAGATTTCGCGCTCTTTCGCAGTTCTCATAGAATACTTTACCCATTCCGGCGAACTGCGCGCCCTGACCGGAAAACACAAATGATATTTTTCCCATAACAACTCCTCGGGCGGGGAAGCCCCCGCGGGCAAACTTGATGAAGCGAAGCGTAGACCGAACGTCAGCCTCGGGCGGGGAAGCCCCTGCGGGCAAATGGTTCGCGCATCTTTCTTTCGGGCGCGCGCTCTCACGCATTTCGGCGATTCGAGTGATCGGCGATCGAGCGATTACGCCGCAGCTTTCATTGTTTGCGGCACACACGTTTACGGAGAGAAGCTCAGTCCGCGAATTTTGTTCCGCGCAGCAGCTCTTCCGCCTCCGAGAATATTTCCTCGATGATTTCGGCGGCGCTCTGCTCCTTGTTCACAAGCCCCGCGATCTGACCGCAGAGAAGCGATCCGTTCTTTGCGTCGCCGTCAACGGCGGCGCGGCGCAGTGCGCCCGCACCGAGCATTGCGACGCTTTCGGCGGTCGCCTCGGGCGAATACTCTTCCTTTATAAAATTGCGCGAGAAGGTATTCTTGATCTGACGGCAGGTGTTTCCGCCGAAGCGGCGTCCCGTCGTTACCGTGGATATGTCCCCGGCGGCGAGCACGGCATCCTTGTACTTCTGA
>OLOA01004728.1_pt1 | contig 10032 bp, 5 predicted proteins | sample 1672201 | NCBI WGS metagenome assembly OLOA01 (sample SAMEA3136658, study PRJEB25190) | human gut metagenome
CGCAGCGGGAGGCTGTTTTGTCGACTGAGGGCTTTGTGCGCGTGATCGCGGGCGCGGGCTCCGGCAAGACGCGGGCGCTGACGCGGCGGTTTGCGTATCTGGTGACGGAACTCGGCATTCTGCCGGGGAATCTTCTGTGCGTGACGTTCACGAACAAGGCCGCAAACGAAATGAAGGAGCGGCTATCCAATCTTCTCGGCTCTCAGGCGCAGGACATCTGGGCGATGACGTTTCATTCCGCCTGCTGCCGCATTCTGCGGCGGGACATCGAGCGGATGGGCTTTACCCGGAGCTTTACCATTTACGATTCCTCGGACTCCGAGCGCATCATGAAAGAGATCATCAAGGACATGGAGCTGGACGACAAGACGTTTCCGGCGAAATATGTCCTGGGCGCCATCAGCCGGGAGAAGGACAAAATGGTGTCTCCCGGGGAGATGCTGGACAGGGCGGAGCGCACCGGCGACATCCGGGCGCAGCACATCGCCCGCGCCTACGGCAAGTACCAGACCCGCCTGAAGGGCAACAACGCCCTGGATTTTGACGACATCATCTACATCACCGTTCAGCTTTTGCAGCAGAACGAGGACGTTTTGCAGTATTATCAGCGCAAATTCCGGTATGTGCTGGTGGACGAGTATCAGGACACCAACCATATGCAGTACCTCTTAACATCCCTGCTTGCAGGCGGACATGAGAACATCTGCGTGGTGGGCGACGACGACCAGAGCATTTACCGCTTCCGGGGCGCGACCATCGAAAACATTCTGAACTTTGAAAAGCAGTACCGGGGCGCGCGGGTCATTCGTCTGGAACAGAACTACCGCTCCACGCAGGCCATCCTCACCGCCGCAAACGCAGTGATTGCCCACAATCTGGGACGCAAGGGGAAAAAGCTGTGGACGGCCAATGCCCAGGGCGACCCTGTCCTGGTGTACGAAGCCTCCGACGAAGGCAGTGAGGGCAATTTCGTGGCGGGGCAGATTCTGGCCGGTTCCCGTGGGAAAAACTTCAAGGACTATGCCATCCTGTACCGCACCAACGCCCAGTCCAACGCAATGGAATTTGCCCTGAAACGAAACGGCATTCCGTACCGGGTCATCGGCGGCACGCGGTTCTTTGACCGGGCGGAAGTCAAGGATATGCTGTCGTATCTGTGCGTCATCAACAACCGGGCGGACGACCTGCGTCTGGGGCGCATCATCAACAATCCTCCCCGTGGGCTGGGCGCGAAGACCATCGAGACTGCCCGGCGACTGGCGGAGGCCGAGGGAAAGCCGCTGTACAGCGTCATTTCCGACCCCTATTCCTACGCCCCGCTGGAAAAGTCCGCCATGAAAATGATGCAGTTTTCCGCCATCATCGAGGGCATGGCGCAGCTTCTGGAGGACGGCATGAGCCTGCCGGACTTCTACGACGAGCTGCTCATCCGAACCGGGTATGTGGATATGCTGGAAAGCAAGGACACAGAGGAAAACAAGACTCGGCTGGAAAACGTGCGCGAGTTAAAATCCAGCATAAACTCCTATGTGGAGAATGCGGAAACGCCTACTTTGGCGGGATTTCTGGAAGAAATCGCCCTGTATACCGATCTGGAGCAGTACAACGAAAACGACGACGCCGTGGTGATGATGACCATGCACTCGGCTAAGGGACTGGAATTCCCCCATGTGTTCCTCGTTGGCTTTGAGGACGGGCTGTTCCCCGGAATGCGCGCCATCGGCGACGCGGAGGAAATGGAGGAAGAACGGCGGCTGTGCTACGTGGCCATCACAAGAGCCAAGCAGAGCCTGACCATCACCCATGCCCGTCAGCGTATGATCTACGGACGCACATCGTCGGCGCTGCCCTCCCGGTTCCTTCGGGAAATCCCGGAGGAGTGCATCGTGAAAAAGGGCGGCTATCACCGGACTTCGACAAGCGAACACAGCAGTTATTCGCCCTATGGTTCCCATACTTCTCAGTCCAGAAAGCCCAGAAGCAGCATTCTTTCCGCCGCCCCGGCCGCTCCCGCGCCCTGTCTGGAGCTGAATCAGGGAGACATGGTCATGCACGCGGCCTTTGGCCGGGGGCTGGTGCTGTCCGTGCGGAAAATGGGCGGCGACGCGCTGCTGGAGATCGCCTTTGACGACATCGGCACCAAGAAGCTCATGGCAAAAACGGCCTCGGCGCACATGAAAAAGCTGTAAGGAAGCTCTGATTAAATCGGCAAGAACTGTGAGCGAGAGATTTTTCGTCCAATCGAGGCACCGGAAACGGAGAAATACTGTATGTATTTCCCGTTTCCGATGCCGAAGAGTGGGAGGAAAAGATCCGCTCACAGTCGCAGACGATTTATTCAGAGTTTCCGTAATGCTTTTCGTTTTCCCGCATATCCTCTACAGGAGGGATGGGTATGCGCTGGCGGCTTCGGAGATTTTTTTACACGCTGCTGGTTCTGGCGGTAATCGTTCTGGTGGCGTTTCTGATGCTTCGCAGCCGCTACCGGGAGATCGTCACGGAGCTGGCGGAAACGCAGGTGAAAAACGCCACGTCGGACTTGACCAATGACGCCATTGCCAAGCAGATTGCCAACGGCACCATTCAATACGACCGCATCGTCTATTTTGAAAAGAATCTGGACGGGCGCATCACCGCTCTGAAAACCAACATGAGCGAGATCAACCACCTGAAAACGGATATCCTGAACATTATCAACGACGAAATTTTAGCCCTTGACACCGCGGACATCGGTATACCGCTGGGGAGCCTGTTTCTGCCGGAGTTTTTCTCCGGAAAAGGCCCGGCGATCCCGGTACACATCCTGTCCATCCGCAACAGCGACGCCACGTTTGAAAGCAATTTTTCTCAGGCCGGCATTAACCAGACGCTTCACCAGCTGAACATGATCGTCAGCGTGGATGTGTCGGTTCTGGTCATGGGGGAGACGGACAGCTTTACCATCCATTCGGAGGTTGTGGTGGCGGAGACGGTGATCATCGGCGACGTACCCAGCACTTATTTACAGACCGGAGGATACTATGGATTCCAAAGAGAGAATTGACCAGCTGACCGATCAGCTGAAGGAAGCGGGCTACCGCTATTACGTTCTGGACGACCCGACCATGGAGGACTGCGAATATGACCGGCTTTACCGGGAACTGGAGGAGCTGGAAAGCGCCCACCCGGAGCTGGCAAGGGCGGATTCTCCCACGAAACGGGTGGGCGGGGAAGTGCTGAGCCAGTTTGAAAAGGTGTCCCACCCCGTGCCGCTGATGAGCTTACAGGATGTGTTCAGCATGGAAGAGCTGAACGATTTCCTGGAAAAAACCATCGCGGCAGAGGGCAATGCGGAATTTTCCGTAGAGCCGAAGATCGACGGTCTTTCCGTGGCGCTGGAATATGTGGACGGGAAATTCGTCCGGGGCGCGACCCGGGGCGACGGTACGGTAGGGGAGGACGTGACGGAAAACCTGAAAACCATCCGCTCCATTCCCATGACCCTGACCGGCGCACCCTCCCGGCTTATCGTCCGGGGCGAGGTCTTCATGCCGAAAAAGAGCTTTGAAAAGCTGAATCTGCGTCAGGAGGAACTGGGAAAGCCCCTGTTCGCCAACCCCAGAAACGCCGCCGCCGGGTCGCTGCGGCAGCTCGACCCGAAAATTGCGGCGAAGCGGGGACTGGACATTTATGTTTTCAACGTCCAGCTTGCGGATGGCGTGGATTTTACCGGACATACCCAGTCTCTGGAATACCTGAAAAACTTGAAATTCAAGGTGATTCCACACAAAAAGCTGTCCAAAGTTTCGGAAATTGATGCAGAAGTGCTGTCCATCAACGAGAACCGGGAGAAGCTGATCTGCGATATCGACGGCGCGGTCATCAAGGTGGACGATCTTTCTCAGCGGGAACGGCTGGGCAATACCGCCAAATTCCCCAAGTGGGCTGCGGCCTACAAGTATCCCCCGGAGATCAAGCCCACCGTGGTGGAAGACATTGTGGTACAGGTGGGAAGAACCGGCGTGCTGACCCCCAAGGCGGTGGTGCGGCCTGTCCGTCTGGCGGGCACGACGGTGACGAACGCCACGCTGCACAATCAGGATTTCATCCGGGAACGGGATATCCGCATCGGCGATACCGTTCTCATCCGCAAAGCAGGGGAGATCATCCCGGAAATTCTGGAAGTCGATCTTTCCAAGCGCCCGGAGGGGACGGTGGCCTACCATCTGCCTGACCGCTGCCCGGTCTGCGGCGCACCCGTGGAGCAGGACGAGGACGGTGCGTTCCTGCGCTGCACCGGGGCGGAGTGTCCCGCCCAGCTCAGCCGGAACATTGCCCACTTCGTCAGCCGGGACGCCATGGATATCGACGGCCTTGGCACGGCTATTGTGGACGCGCTGATCGAAAAGGGGCTGATCAAGTCCCCGGCGGATATTTACTATCTGACCCTCGACGACGTAAAGAGCCTGTGGAAAGCCGGTTCCACGGCGGCGAAAAAGCTGCTTGCCGCCATTGAAGCCAGCAAAGAGCAGGACGTCAGCCGCCTGATCTACGCTTTGGGCATCCGTCAGGTGGGCGCGAAAACCGGCAAGGTGCTTGCTTCTGCCTTTAGAAATCTGGACGGCCTGATGGCCGCGTCGGTGGAGGAGCTGACGGAGATTCCCGACGTGGGCGCTGTCACCGCCGAGAATATCTATCAGTGGTTCCGGCAGGAGCAGTCCGCGCATATGGTAGAGCGTTTGCGGCAGGCAGGAGTCAATTTTGAAAGCAAACGGGTGATAACCGACGCCCGTTTCGCCGGGAAAACCTTCGTGCTTACCGGTGCGCTGAGCAAATTCACCCGGGAAGAAGCCACGGAGAAAATCGAGCTGCTGGGCGGCAAGGCATCCGGCTCCGTGTCGAAAAAGACCAGCTTCGTGGTGGTAGGCGAAAACGCCGGTTCCAAGGAGCGCAAGGCAAGAGAGCTGGGAATTCCCATCCTCACCGAGGACGAATTCCTGGAAATGATGCAATAAACAGAAACGCTGCAAAGGATTTTTCCCTTGCAGCGTTTTCATATGTAGATATTGGGGGGCAATCATGCGTAGGTCTTGATGATTCCCAGCGCGATCTCCCGCCTGGTCGTGCAGCGATCCATGGCCTGCTTTTCGATGTGACGGTGGGCTTCGGCCTCGGTCATTTTCAGCTGCTCGATGAGCAGCCACTTTGCCCGGTTCACCAGACGGATTTCTTCCATTTTTTCTTCCACGGAGGTGGCCTTTTCCTCCATGCGCCGCAGGCGTTCTCTTGTGCCGCAAAGGAGCTGCAACGATTGGGACACCGTCTGCGAGGAGGCGGGCTTCGGCAGCACCAGCACGCCAAAAGGGGATACCCGGCCGTTTATATCGGGATAATGCTCCGCCTTTACCAAAAGAAGAACCCCTGCGCCGCTGTTTTCGCATATGTAGAGGGCAAGGCGGGTGCCGAAATCGTCGGGTAGCGGAGCGTTGATTATGACTATGTCGTATTTGCTTTCGAGAAGGCGCCGCCGGGCACTGGAAACGTCGGATACAGCGGTGACCGGATAAAAGCGGCTCTCCGGCAGCAGCGCCAGCATGGATTCGTTGAATTTGGGAGATGAGGACACCAGCAGCACGCTGTAACGGCGCTCGGTAAATTCCATTTGCGCATCCTCCTTATCCCTGAATAATTAAAGTGCGGTTATTTTGTGTAAAAGTCGATTATAGCTTGAGGCAGACTTGCCGCTATAAAGCTGCTGCGCGCTGCGGCTGACTGCGCCTTTTTAAGAGTGCTGGGCAGCATTGCAAATTTTGCCCTGACATCTTCAGGTGCTGTATAGAGGTTAATGTCCGCCGCCTCGGGCAGCGCCATATCCTGACGAATTCCGTCAAGCCCTGCGTATATTATCAGCGCGAAGGCCAGATAAGGGTTGCAGGCAGGATCGGGGGAGCGCAGCTCTGCCCGGCGGTATTCGCCCTCTGCCGCAGGTATACGTATAAGCTGTGAACGGTTCTCGCTGGACCAGGATATGTACCGGGGAGCCTTATTGCTGCCGAAACGCAGGTAGGAATCCTCGGTGGTGTTTAAAAATGCCGTCATATCGGATATGTGTGATAGTATGCCGGCTATCACCTGAGGCAGCGCATCGCCGCCGTCCTCCGACCTGACGGATATATTGATGTGCATGCCGTTGCCGGAGCGGTTTTCGAGGGGCTTTGGCGAAAAGTCGGCGCAAAGTCCGTTGCGGGCGGCAACTGTATTCACGACGCCGCGGAAAGTCACCGCGTTGTCTGCAGAGATCACGGGGTCGGAGTAGCGGAAGTCTATCTCGTTCTGGCCGGGGCCTTCCTCATGGTGGGCGCTTTCCGGTTTTATGCCCATCTGCTCCAGGGTGAAACATACCTCCCTACGGACGTTTTCGCCCTTGTCCTCAGGGGCAATGTCCATATAGCCGGCGTTGTCGTATGGCAGCTTCGTCGGCTCGCCGTTTTCATCCAGCTTAAAAAGATAAAACTCCATCTCGGAGCCGAAGGCGAAGGACACGCCCTGTTCATGAGCGCAATCTACAGCCTTGGCGAGTATGGAGCGGGTATCGGCCTCGAAGGGAGTGCCGTCAGGGTAAGTTATGTGGCAGAACATTCTTATTACCTTGCCCTGCTCTGAAAGCCAGGGCAGGAAGGTTAGGGTGGAGGTGTCCGGGTGCAGGAAAAGGTCGGAATGCACCTCGCCGCCAAAGCCCGCTATGGCTGAGGCGTCGATGGCTATACCGTACCTGAAAGCGCGTCCCAGCTCATCGGGCAGTATGGCTATGTTTTTCTGCCTGCCGCGGATATCGCAGAAGGCAAGGCGCACGAACTTTACGTTCTCTTCTGCCGCGTACTGCATCACTTCGTCTGCGGTGTAATTCATAAGCCCTCCTTAAAAAGTGAAAAACGCTCATTCATATTGGGACACCTTGTCCTTGGATATGAATGAACGCCTTTGCCCATTAATATCGGAATGTTAGCACAATCCCAGACCCGCGTCAATGCTTTTTTGGCTGTAAGGACAAAATTTTAAATCAGCCTTGACATCTGGCGCATATGCGGTATAATGCTTTTTTATAAAGGCAAAGGCGTCTCGGAGAGTGTTTTCCGCGACGCCTTTTTTATTTAAGCTATTAATTTTTTAGTATAAAAGGAGAAACAGAGTATGAATTCGGTACCGGATTATTTCGGAAGCCTGGTGTTTGACGACAGGGCGATGAAGGCAAAGCTGCCCTTCGGAGTGTACGATTCGCTCAGAAAGACAATCGACGAGGGGGCCAACCTGAATACGGATGTTGCCAACGCGGTAGCCGACGCAATGAAGGACTGGGCCGTGGAGCACGGGGCTACACATTTTACCCACTGGTTCCAGCCCCTTACCGGCATAACTGCCGAGAAGCACGACAGCTTTATAGCGCCATCGCCGGACGGCGGCGTCATAATGGAATTTTCCGGCAAAAACCTGATACAGGGCGAGCCTGACGCATCGAGCTTCCCTTCAGGGGGCCTGCGCGCTACCTTTGAGGCCCGCGGCTATACGGCGTGGGATCCAACCTCATACGCATTCATAAAGGATAAAACCCTCTGCGTACCGACGGCCTTCTGCTCCTATGGCGGCGAGGCGCTGGATAAAAAGACGCCGCTGCTGCGATCAATGCAGGCGCTGAATAAGCAGGCCATGCGGATAATGCGGCTCTTCGGCAATACAGACGTCAAATGTGTGCGCACCTGTGTAGGCCCCGAGCAGGAGTATTTCCTCATAGATAAGGATATGTATGAGCAGCGCAAGGATCTGGTGTTCTGCGGGCGGACCCTATTCGGAGCAAAACCGCCTAAGGGGCAGGAGCTGGACGACCATTACTTCGGAGCCATAAAGCCCAGAGTGGCCGCCTATATGGCAGAGCTGGATGAGGAACTGTGGAAGCTTGGGATACTGGCAAAGACAGAGCACAACGAGGTGGCCCCGTCACAGCATGAGCTTGCGCCAATATATACCACCACGAACATCGCAACCGACCATAACCAGCTTACCATGGAAATAATGCAGAAGGTGGCCTCCAAGCATGGCCTGGTATGCCTGCTGCACGAAAAACCCTTCGCCGGGGTAAACGGAAGCGGAAAACACAACAACTGGTCCATAGCTACCGATACCGGGGTGAACCTTCTCACGCCAGGCGAAACGCCCCATGAGAACGCTCAGTTCCTGCTGTTCCTCGTAGCCGTCATACAAGCGGTGGACGATTATCAGGATCTGCTTAGGCTGTCTGTAGCTACAGCCGGAAATGATCATCGGCTCGGGGCAAACGAGGCGCCGCCTGCCGTGGTCTCCATGTTTTTAGGCGATGAGCTCACGGCGGTACTGGATGCCATAGAGAAGGACGAACCCTACAGTGGAGTGGAAAAGACCGTCATGAAGCTGGGCGTGCATACACTGCCCCGGTTCATACGTGATACAACAGACCGAAACCGTACATCTCCCTTCGCCTTTACGGGCAACAAGTTCGAGTTCCGCATGCTGGGCTCATCTGACAGCATAGCCTGCGCCAACATCATGATAAATGCCGCCGTTGCGGAGTCCCTGAGACAGTATGCCGATAAGCTGGAAGGCGCGGAGAATTTTGAGGGTACATTGCACGACCTTATACGCAGCACTGTAAAGGAACACAAGCGGATATTGTTCAACGGCAACGGCTATGACGATGAATGGCTGAAGGATGCGGAAAGCCGCGGACTGTTGAATCTTCGGACTACGCCGGATGCACTGCCTGCCATGCTGGAGAAGAAGAACGTGGATATGCTGATGCGGCACAGGGTTTATTCCAGGGCCGAGATACAGGCGCGCTACGAGATAATTCTGGAGAATTACTGCAAGACTGTCAATATTGAAGCGCTGACCATGGTAGACATGGCGCGCAAGGAGATACTGCCCGCAGTTGCCGCATACGAAAAGGATCTGGCGGATACCCTCGAGGCAAAGCTAAAGATGCTGCCGGAGCTTACGGGAAGGTATGAGAGAAGGACTATAGCAAAGCTTTCCGGGCTTGTGGATGAGATAGATGCTGCGGCGGAGGAGCTTGACAGCGCCGCCATCAGGCTAAAGACCATAAACGACGTTGCGGAAGCATCGTACTATATACGGGACGTTATACTGCACAAAATGGCCGAACTCAGGGTAGTGTGCGACGAGGCCGAGATGCTTGCGGCTGAGAAGTACTGGCCATTTCCCACATACGAAAAGCTACTGTTCGGAGTAAGGTAGAAACGTAATACAAAAGCAGCGCAGCCAGAGGTATTGATGATTTGGCTAATCGAAAACCCCATGTTCCGCATTGGAGCATGGGGTTTTTTGAAAAAAGCTCGGTGGCCTCTCTGCGCCGGGCATAAAGGCGATTGCATGCCGGAGTATTTGTGAAAGCGTCCGTCAGTTCCGGTCTGCATAACTACAGGTATGCTATATTGAATGTATTTTCCAGCAAGGGCGCACTTTCGCTCCGGATTTACCGCTGATCATTTGCAAAAAAAGTGGCCCATCGTGGTGGACGATGGGCTGATACTGTTATTTTACATAATCCACGTGCAGCAGTTCGTGTGTCCTGTCTTTAAGTATGCCGCTGTACAGTTCCTCCATGAGGGGATTTTCTTCCGAGCGGCGTATGAGACACATTCTGTCGTTTCGGTACAGGGACTCGGAGCGCTGTCTTCGCTCACCGGATTTTGCGAACGGCTGGCCTGCGCCGGATACGCAGCCGCCGGGACATGCCATTACCTCCACCATGTGGTAGCTGACCTCGCCCTCTTCTATGCGGTGGATGAGTTTATCGGTGTTTTCCAGGCCGCTGACTATGGCGATCTTTATCTCCTCGCCGTTATGGGTGATGCTGCACTCCTTGAGGCCTGCTATATCGCGGACGCCGGAGTTGGCAATGGAACGTATCGCGCCTGCGGATTTGTCATCGGAGAGCCTTCTTAGCACCGCTTCGGTAACGCCGCCTGACGCGCCGAATATCAGGCCGGCGCCGCTGCTCAT
>OLOA01004734.1_pt1 | contig 10024 bp, 9 predicted proteins | sample 1672201 | NCBI WGS metagenome assembly OLOA01 (sample SAMEA3136658, study PRJEB25190) | human gut metagenome
TCAGCGACAGGATGGTGGCCAGTGCTGCGGCGATGCCGTCGTTGCCGCGGGACACATAGGTGTAAATGGCCAGCGTCAAAGTCTGGGTGCGCACGGTGTACAGGCAGATGGCGGTGGACAGCTCGGTGATGATGGTCACCCAGCTCAGGATGGCACCGGAAATGATGCCGTTTGCCATCATGGGCACCGTGATCTGGAAGAAGGTCTTGGCCTTGGAGGAACCCAGCGAGATGGCGGCTTCCTCCACCGTGATGGGGATCTGCTGCAGGGTGGCCACCGAACTGCGGATCGTGTAGGGCAGGCGGCGGATCACCAGTGCGATGACCATGATGATCATGGTACCGGTCAGGATCAGCGGCTTGCGGTTGAAGGCCATGATCAGGGCAATGCCCACCACGCTGCCGGGGATGATGTAGGGCAGCATGCTGATCACGTCGATCACGTTGTTCACGGTGTTCTTGCGGCGGATGACCAGGTAGGCCACCAGCACAGCCAGCAGGATGATGAGCACCAGTGCGGAAATGCCGATGACGAAGGTATTCTTGATGGCGCTGCCGGCCACCTTCATGGCGGAGCGGTAGCTGTCCAGCGAGTAACCGGGCACAAAGGCCTTGCCGGAGGTCTTGCGGAAGGACTCGTAGAAGATGTACACCTGCGGCAGGAAAGCGATGCCCACCACCAGATAGGTGAACAGATGGATGAGCACATTCAGCGGGCCGTGGGCCTTTTTGCGCTCCACCGGATGCAGGGCATTCATGGTGAAGGAGAACTTGTTGGAGGACCACTTCTGCACCAGGAACACCACGGTGGTGATGACGATGGCGATCACCGAGGTGGCGCAGGCAAAGCCGTAGTCGCCGCCGGTGGTTTCCGAGAAGAAGGCGTTGTAGATCTCCATCGGGAAGGTGCGGTAGCCCTGACCAATCAGCAGCGGGGTGCCGAAGTCGGCAAAGGCGCGCATGAACACCAGCAGCATGGCGGCCAGGATGGTGGGCATGCACAGCGGCACGATCACGGTCAGAAAACGCTTGATGCCCTTGCAGCCCATGCTCTCGGCGGCTTCCAGCAGGGAATTGTCGATGTTCTTCATGGCACCTGAAACGTACAGGAACACCAGCGGGAACAGCTGCAGCGAAAGCACCAGCAGGATGCCGTTGAAGCCGTAGATGCTTGGCAGGGTGATGCCCAGCACCGACTTGATGGCCTTGCGGATGATGCCGGAGTTGCCCAGCATCAGGATCCAGGAATAGGCACCGATGAAGGGGGCGGACATGCTGCACAGGATGATGATGATCTGCAGAAGGCCCTTGCCCTTGATCTCATACATATTGTACAGATATGCCAGCGGCACGCCGATGATCAGCGTGATGATGGTGACGGCAATGGACACCTTGAAGGAGTTCCACAGAGTGATCAGGTAATAGGATTTGCCAAAGAACTTCTGGAAATACTCCAGCGTGAAAGCGCCGTCGATGGTCACCACGGACTGGCGCAGCAGGTTGAGCATGGGGTACAGCAGAAACACCGCATAGCACAGCAGGATCACAAAGGACAAAACCGTCCACATGTCCAGCTTTTTGGTCTTTTTCATGGTACTGCCTCCTGCCCGTTAAACGGCGTTGTCGTTGCGGACACCTTCCAGCAGGTTCTGCTTGCCTTCCGCGTCAAACACGTTGATCTTCTCGGTCTTGATGCCGAGACGGACGACCGTGCCATCCGGGATGATGCTGTCGATCTGGGATTCCTGAATGATCTCGATCTTGTCACCGTCGTCGGTGTGGGCAAAGTAGTGGGTATTCAGACCCAGGAACACGCTGCTGTCCACGGTGGCCTTCAGGCCGGTAGCGTCGGTGGAGGCGTCCAGAATGAACTCCTCCGGGCGCACCGAGATCTTGACGGGCTGGTTTTTGCACTCCTCGGCACGCACATTGTCCAGCGTGATCGAAGTACCGGCATGGAAGTGCAGCACGGGCTTGCCGTTTTCCATGCGCAGCTCACCGTCCAGCACATTGGAACGGCCGATGAAGGTGGCAACGAACAGGTTGGCCGGGCGTTGATAGATGTCCTTGGGGGTGCCCACCTGCTGGATGTCGCCCTTGTTTATGACCGCGATACGGTCCGAAACGGCCATGGCTTCTTCCTGGTCGTGGGTGACGTACACATTGGTGATGCCCACCGTGTGCTGGATCTCCTTGATGACGGTGCGCATCTCCACGCGCAGCTTGGCGTCCAGATTGGACAGGGGCTCGTCCATCAGCAGCACATCCGGCTTGATCACCAGGGCACGGGCCAATGCCACGCGCTGCTGCTGACCGCCGGACAGCCGGTCGGGCATGCGGTCGGCATACTCGCTGATGTGCATCAGCTTCATGAACTCGTCGGTCTCCTTCTGGATGGTCTCCTTGGATTCCTTACGGTTCTTCAGACCAAAGGCAACGTTGTCCCGCACGGTCATGTGGGGGAAGATGGCATAGTTCTGGAACACCATGCCGATGTTGCGCTTGCTGGGCTCCTTGTCGTTGATGCGCTCCTCGTTGAAATAGAAGTCGCCGCCCTCAATGGAATTGAAGCCCGCGATCATGCGCAGCAGCGTGGTCTTGCCGCAGCCGGAGGGCCCCAGCAGCGTAAACAGCTCTCCGTCGCGTATCTCCAGATTCAGCCCCTCGATAACGGTGGTGTCCCCGTACTGCTTCTTTGCGTTTTGAATGGTGATCTTGCTCATAGTCCTCTCGCCTTTCTTGATGCAGCAAGCCGCCCACCGCATGCGGCAGGCGGCTTGCCAAATAGGAAAATTTAGAAGGTGCCCTGATATACCTCGGTGAACTTGTCCACGATCTCGGCCTTGTGCTCATTGACATACTGCTGGTCCAGAGCCACCGTCTTGATGTCGGAGGCGGGACGGAAGTATTCGGGATAGCTGACGTCATCACGGACGGGACGCAGATCCAGATCGTTGCAGAGGATGTTCTGCACTTCCTGGCTCAGCACGAAGTCGATGAACAGCTTGCCGTTCTCGGGGTGGCTGCAGTTCTTGATCAGGCCCACGGTGCCGGGGGTCAGAACGGTGCCCTCCTCGGGATAGACGATGGCGACATTGGCGCCGGAGCGGGCCAGCGAGATACCGGCCTCCTCGTAGGTCAGCACAACGGTCATCTCGCCGTCAGCCACGGACTTCCAGGCGGCGCTGGAGCCGCTGGCCAGCTTGCCGTCCAGATTCTTGATGAGGTCGGAAACAAAGCCCCAGCCCTCCTCGTTCTCCAGCGTCAGGCCGCCGAAGTCGGTGAGGATGGTCTCAATGTGCATCATAGCAGAGGAGGAGGCGGTGGGATCGGCAGAGGCGATCTTGCCCTTCAGCTCGGGGTTCAGCAGATCCTTATAGCCCTTGATCTGGATGTCGCCGATCAGGTCGGTGTTGTACATCAGGATGGCGCTGTCCAGATTGTAGTTGGTGCAGTAGCCCAGCGTGTTGCGGCAGCTCTCGATGAGGTTGGCGTCCTCGGGGCTGACGTAATCCTGGAATACGTGCTTGTACTCGGAATAGGAGGACTCGCCGCCGCCGAATATCACGTCGCAGTAGGGGGCGTCGCCCTCGGCGTCGATACGGGCCAGCAGCTCGCCGGTACCGCCGGTGATGACCTCGACCTCAATGCCGTAGCGCTCCTCGAACAGGGGAACCACCGCATTGACCTGCGCATCCGTGGCAGCAGAGTAGATCACGAGCTTCTTTTCCTCTGCCGCCGTGCCGTCATCGCCGGCAGCGGGCTCGTCCTTCTGGGTGCCGCAGGCTGCCAGAGACAGAGCTGTCGCCAGTGCCAGAAGCAGGGTCAGTATTCTCTTGATACGTTTCATGTTTTCATGCTCCTTTTTTGTTTTTTGCGGGGGTATGATTTTATTATAGAGCCATTAAAAAATGCGAAAAGCAAAAATCATGCACAAATCCGGAACTATTCTACACACCATTCCCGTCGTTTCGCATAAGCCGCACATCCTGTGCATACTGCGTGGGCGAACAGCCGATCTTCTTCTGGAACACGCCCCGGAAATAGCGGTACTCCGAAAAGCCGCAGGCCTCGGCGATCTGGCTGATGCTCCTGTCCGTCTCCCGCATCATGGCCGTGGCCTTCTGCAGGCGGAAATGGGTGAGATACTCCGAAAAGTTGATGCCCGTCTCGCTTTTGAAGCGGCGGATCAGCAGCGTCTCGCTGTAATGGAACTTCTGGGCCATAATGCCGATGGTGATCTTCTCCGGATAGTGCTCCTCCACATAGGCCATGACCTGCCGCACCGGCTGGCTCTTGCCCTGCTGCACCGGCAGCTCCCCCAGCGTCTGGGTGGTATCCGTCTGGCGGGCCAGCTCGTGGGCCATCAGGCGGTGGTGCTCCAGCTTCTGCTGGGCAAAGCGGATGGCCTCCTCCAGCGGGATGCCGCAGTTCAGTCTGGCCCAGTCCGTGCAGTAGATGATGCCCTTCCGGATCAGGGGCTCGTCCTCCGCGATCAGAACCTTGAACATGTCAATGCTCACCTCGTTTCATCCGCAGTGTCACGCGGGTGTATACCATGTATTCGCTCTCCACGGTGATGGTGCTCTCCTCGCCATACAGCAGGGCCAGACGCCGGGCGATGCTCTGCAGCCCGCTCTGGCGCACGTCCTTCTGCGGCGCGGTCAGAGAGCGCCGCACCTCCTCCAGCCGCTGAGGCTCGAAGCCGGTGCCGTTGTCCGTCACCACGATCAGCAGGAAGCCGTCCTCCATCCGCGCCGTCAGGTCGACATGAAGGGCCTGTTTGCGCAGAAATCCGTACTTCACGCTGTTTTCCACCACAGGCTGGATCCACAGCTTCGGGATCAGCACGTCCTCCACACCGCCGGCTATCTCTATACGGTAGGAGAACTGGCCGTTCTGACGGAAGCGGATGATCTCCAGATAGTCCCGCAGCTTTTCGGTGTCGCTGCCCAGCGTGACCATGGAGCGGCTGGTGTCGGTACTGTACCGCAGCAGCGCCGTCAGACGGCGGATCATCTCGTCCGCCCGCTCCGGCTCGCCCAGCAGAATGGCGTAGCGGATATTCTCCAGCGTATTGTAGAGGAAATGCGGATGGAAGCGGGATTCCAGCTGAGCGATCTCGGCGCTGTTGTTCAGCTTCGCCAGCTCCATGTTCCGCCGGTTCAGCTCGTTAATGGTGTCCAGCATGGAGTTGATATGCGCGGCGATCTCCTGAAACTCATCGCCGGTATCCAGCCGGATCTTGTGATCCACATTGCCCTGCTGGATGATGCTCAGCTCGTCGTGGAGCGTCTCCACGGAGCGGGAATTGCGGCTGGCGATCTCCCGGGAGACGCGGAGCAGTGTGAAAAAGAGCACGCCGAACATCAGCACAGCGCACAGGCAGCCGATGATGTAATAGGTGCCCCAGTGCCCCCGCTGCAGCAGTGTGTATACCACAAGCCCGCCCACCGCGGACTGCCCGGCGCTGACCATATACTGCTGGCCGTCTCTGGTGAAGCGGGTCTTTCCCGCACCGGTGAAGCGGTTGAGGTCATCCACCATTTCGGCGTTGCTGGCCACCATGACGGTGCCGCCGGTATCCGTGACCACATAATCGTAGGGCAGGCGTCCCATGGAGCGATTCCATTCACTGCCGTCCAGCAGCAGGAAGGCATAGCCCAGGCCGTCCAGCTGCCGGGCAAACAGCAGCCGGGAACCGCCGGCCGTCATGTAGTAAATGGTGGTATAGACATCCGTGCGCTCCGTCAGCCGTGGGATGACGGACTGGCAGAAGTACAGCAGATGGCTGCTGGGCTCCTCCATGGTGGAAAAGGCCGCGGCGCCGTCTCCGTTCAGCAGGAGCAGGTCACTGACCCGGTGGGAGGAGTAACTGAAGCGGTGGAACTGATAGGACATGTTCAGCTCGGTGATCTCTCCCGTGAGGAAGGACTCCATGACCGCCATGTTGTCCCCGCTGCGCAGATAGTCGGCACAGGACAGGTAGGTGTCCCGGAATGCCTCGGTGAGCTGGCGGTTGTACTCCCGGTTCTCATAGTAGGTGTAGCCCTCGGAATAGATGGCCAGCAGCACGCCAAACAACAGCAGGAACGCCGTCAGAAGCACGGCGGTGCTGCGGGTGATCTGCGTCTTTAGCCGTTCCTGAAAGCGGGGCGCGGCGTCCGCCGCCCGTTTCATCCCGCTCATAGGGGCCGCAGCCCCCGCCGGGCCGCACTCTCCAGCATCAGCGCGGGGTCGCAGCCCGCATCAAAGGAAAACGAGCTGTGAGTATGCATATCCGCCGTTGCAAGCATTTTGCAGCACCTCCGTTGAAGTAGTTGGCTGTATTATAGCACACCGCCGTCACATGGCAAGCAGTTTGTCCACCAACTCCGCTATGGCGTCGTGCTCGCAGTCGTGTTGGAGCACGATGTCCGCCAGCGCCTTGATCTCCGGGACGGCGTTGCCCACCGCGATCCCGATACCGGCGTGCTCGATCATGTCCCGGTCGTTCAGGTAGTTCCCGGCGGCCGCCACGTTCTCCGGCGGAATGCCCTCCATACGGCACAGCTCCAGCAGTGCGCTCCATTTGCCGACGCCCCGGGGTGTGATGTCGATGACACCCGGGTCACTGGACACATAGTCCAGCGCAAGACCGCCTCCGCGTATGGCGGCGACAGCCCGGCCCACGTTGCCGCTGGCCATCATGACCTGCACGCCCGCCAGCGGCAGCTCCTCCGCCGAGGCGTAGACCGCCGGGCGGCAGCGGATGCTGTCGGTGTATTCCCGGACGCCGGGGGTCATGCGGCTGACGCCCATGTAGCCGGCGGCGATGACGTAGAGCACACAGTCGTTGTGCCCCAGACACGCGCCGGCCAGCGCACGGACGCTTTCCGCGTCCGCCAGATGCAGCGACAGCACGGTGTCGTCCGCCGCACGGAGGATCTTGCCGCCGGTGTTGCAGATGACATAGTCTGCCTCCCGGTGGTCGCCGCACATGTTCCACATGTCAAATTCGTTGCGGCCCGAGGCGAAGCACACCACATGTCCCGCCTGCCGGAACCGGCGCAGCGCCTGCCGTGTCTTTTCCCCCAGCCGGTGATCGCGGCCCACGGATGTTCCGTCGATATCCATGGCCAGCAGCATGCGGCCCGTTATTCTCTTATCCATCGGTCACAGCGCCTCGCAGCCGGGCATCAATACGGGAACTGGCGGTAATAGCGCCGGATCTCCATGGGATGGCGGTTGATCTGCTCCATGTGGGCGTCAATGCGCTGGGTGACGGCATGGGTCACCAGATGGGAAATGTCACCCCGGAACGCAGGGCTGATGCCGGTAAGGGGGTAGTCGGCAGCGTCGATAATGGTGTAATTGCCGCAGACTCGGGGCAGGAAGTTCTTCACACGCTCCGACAGCGGACGCTGGGCGTCCTCGCCCATAAAGAGGGTCACGGGCGTGTCCTTGTCCACGACCTCCAGCGTACCGTGGAAGAACTCGGCGGCATGGATAGACTTGCTGCGCAGCCAGTGCTGCTCCTCCCAGTAGCACATGGCGTAGGAGTAGGTGGAGCCGTACTGGTTGCCCGCGCCCACGAAATAGTGCATGGCGTCATTGCAGTGCCGCTCCGCAAAGGTCCGGCCGAAGTCGTCCGCCGCCTTCTCCGTCTCCACCAGCGCCTGGGGCAGATAGCGGTCATACTCGGCGTACTGCTGCTCGTACTGGGGGAAGTCTCCGGCCAGCTGCATCAGGCGGTCCGCCAGCATGAAGAACTTCAGCTGCTCGTTCTGGGGATAGCGGATGGCGTAGTCGCTGAGCTTCTCCAGCGGGGTATCGGCGGTGTCCACAAAGCCGATGACCACCGCGCCCTGCGCCTTGGCCTTCTCCACCGCCGCCACCACCTCCTGCGTGGTGCCGGTGACGGAGGACAGTACGATCACCGTGTCTTTGCCGATGCGGCGGTTGCCGGTGGTGTTGTACAGCGCGGCGTTCTGCGCGATGATCTCCATGCCGCTGTACTCCTGCACATGGTTCTGAGTCTGCAGCGCGGAGGCGTAGGTGCCGCCGATGCCCAGATAGCAGATGTTTTTATAGCCGCGGCCCGCCACATCCGCCGCGATGCCCTCGATCTCCTTACGGATGGCCAGCGCACCGGCCACGCTGTCCAGCTGCTTCTGCTCGTCAAATTTTATCATAGCTTCCTATCCTTTCTGTTTCAGAATGATCCGATCATTTTTTGTAGCCCGACGGCTACCGTACATTGTTATCATAGCATAACGCATACGGCCACGCAAGAAAAAAAACTGCACATTTCAGGAAAAAAGCTGTCGGTTTTGCATATGCCGGCAGCGGAAGTCTTGCGTGGATTTTGTGATTTATGCTATAATTCTGTCACTATCGGACAAGGAGGTCAGTACAGAATGGAGCTGGGACTTTTTACCTGCGGCTACCAGTATACGAATATAGAGTCGGCCTTTATTGACGCGGCGGCCTTCGGCTATGATTTTATCGAGCTGTGGGGCGGACGGCCCCACGCATGGGCGCCGGATATGGACGCCGGACGCGTCGCACAGCTGCGGGAGCTTTCCGCCCGGTACGCCGTGCCCATCCGCGTCTACACGCCGGAGCACAACGGCTATCCCTACAACTACATGCTGGGGGACGAGGGACAATGGGAGGACTGCATGCGCTATCTGGCCCGCAGCATGGAGGTATCCTCCCGGCTGGGTGCGTCCCGCACGCTGATCTCCGTGGGGCACGGCGGCCATACGGAGCCGGCGCAGCGCCGGGCGCGGCTGCTGCGCTCACTGCGCCGGCTGGCATCGGAGGCGCGGCAGGCCGGGCAGGTCATCCTGCTGGAGCCGCTGTCGCAGTTCGAGTCCAACACCTGCACCACCGCGGCGGAGCTGTCAGAGGTACTGGCAGAGCTGAACGACCCCTGCGTGCTTCCCATGTGCGACGTGGTGGCCTCCTTCGTACAGGGGGAGACAGCGGAGACGCTGTACCGGCTCACCGGCGGGGCCATGGCGCACCTGCACATTGCGGACAGCGACGGCCGCAGCGAAAACCATCTCCTGCCGGGAGACGGAGTACTCCCCCTGCGGGAGCAGCTGCAAGCGCTGCGGCGGGCCGGATATGACGGCGCAGCCACCATCGAGCTGGTGTCCATGTATACGGACGATCCCACTTATTACGCAAAATGCGCCATAGAAAGGGTGAGAGAGCTGCTATGAAACGGATCGGATGCGTGGGCGATAACTGTGTGGATCACTACCGTCAGACAGGCGAGGATCATTTCGGCGGCAACCCCGTCAACGTGGCCGTCTACACCCGCCGCCTGGGCGGCGATATCTCCTATGTGGGGGCGGTAGGGACGGACGGACGCGGCGCAGCCCTGCTGGACGCGCTGCGCCGCCGGGGCGTGGATGTCAGCCATGTCCATGTGGACGAGGGCAGTACCGCCGTGACCTATGTGGAGCATATCAACGGCGACCGCGTTTTCGGGAACTACGATGAGGGTGTCATGGCCCGGTTTGCCCTGACGGAGGAGGACATCGCCTTTCTGGGTGGTCACGCGCTGGTGGTCAGCGGCCTGTGGGGACACGCGGAGGGATATCTGGCCCGTATCCGGCAGGCCGGTGCGGTCACAGCCTTCGACTGCTCAGACCGGCCGGAGGATCCGGCAGCGCAGACGGCGCTGCCCTGCACGGACATTGCCTTCTTCTCCGACGACGGCTCAGACGATGAAGCGCTGCGGCAGCGGCTGCGGCAGCTGGCGGCGCTGGGACCGCGCATCGTGGTGGCCACCCGGGGGAGCCGGGGCAGCATGGCCTATGACGGGCAGCGGTTTTACGGGCAAGGCATCGTGCCGTGCCGGGTGGTGGACACCATGGGCGCGGGCGACAGCTTTATCGCCGGGTTCCTCCACAGCTGGCTGGAGGGTCTGGACATCCCCGGCTGCATGGCCGCCGGAGCGCAGTGCAGCGCCGTGACGCTGGGCTATGAGGGCGCCTGGTGATGGCATGGACGGTATAACATAGACAGGG
>OLOA01004747.1_pt1 | contig 9993 bp, 9 predicted proteins | sample 1672201 | NCBI WGS metagenome assembly OLOA01 (sample SAMEA3136658, study PRJEB25190) | human gut metagenome
GGGCGCTTGCGGAAAGGTGCAGGGCAGAAGTGAATAAAAGAAAGACGCGCTACGGAAAAACTTCCGTGGTGCGTCTTTTTTGTAACCTTTTAGCAGAAAGCAGCCCTCGACGTGTTCCGCGGGCGGCGGACGGTATACTCCCAAATGACCCGGCGGGGAGACAAGCCCCGCGCGGGAAACCAGCAAAGGAGGAACCGTACATGAAAAAACGTCTGTTGGCTGTGCTGCTGGCCTGCTGTATGGCGGCAGGCATGGCCAACGCTGTGTTTGCGGCGGATGAGCTGCCCGCCACGGCGGAGTCTGCGGCGGCGATTGCGCCCGCCGACCCGGACCCGCCTGCACCGGAACCCGAAAGTGAGGCGGAGCCGACCCCGGCGGCTGACCCGGACCCCGACATTGAGGCGGAGCCGACCCCGGCGGCTGACCCCGCGGCAACGCCCGAGACCGCACGCACCCTTGTGATGGAGACGCTGCTCGCCGCGCCCGACCCCGCAGCGCAGACTGCCGTTGTCACAAGCGCAGAGCTGGTGGACAGCATTCGGACCGACGGCTGCTTTACAGCGAAGGTCAACGGCAGCACGGACAGACTCGACGGCGCTGTGTACACCTGGTACCGCAGCAAGGACGGCACCAACTGGGAGGAGGTCCCGCAGCAGCTCTGCTCCGGCGATGCGTGGAACATCACGCCGGGCAGCGAGCACCGGCTGAACGCTGCGCTGGATGCCTGCATTGCCGGTGTCAGGGATGCGGAACGGCTGTACTATAAGGTCGAGGTCACCGGCACCGACGGCGCAAAACTCACCGCCGCGGCCATGCAGGTGCCCTACTGCATCCAGCTGCAGAACGGCAGCTTTGAAACGCCGGATATTGCCGGGCTGAAGGCGTATCACAACAAAAACAACAATACGCCCGCATCCCGGCTGTATTATTCCCCGGACGGTGGGACCGGCAGCTTCTTTACCCAGTACCCGTCGGGGGAAGGGGGCATCGTCTGGCAGACCACCGGCGTGGCCAGGCACTGGAAAACCGGAAGCGCCGGCCTGTACATTGAGCTGGCGGACGGCTCCAACCGCAGCTATAACGGCACGCGGAACTACCCCGAGGCCAGCTACAGCATTGACGGCGCTTACGACGGCCGGCAGTTTGCCGAGCTGAACTGCGAGGCCTACGGCGCACTGTATCAGGATGTGCTGACCGCGCCCGGCACCACGCTGCACTGGTCACTGGCCCACCGCGCCCGCGGCAGGGGTATGCAGGACTCGATGGCGCTGCTCATCGCGCCGGTGGATGTGGCAGCGCAGATCACCGACATTCTGGCGGGCGTTTCCAGCGAGGACGACAACAGGGGACTTCTGGTGCGCGCGGCGCTGGACCGGACCGTGCAATACAACGGCGAGGAGGTCCCCATCCGCAGCTTCATGGTCGGCGGTGAGATCACCGACGGCAACGACCAGTGGGGCGTCCACAGCGGCGACTATACGGTCCGGGTGGGGCAGTATGTCAGCCGGTTCTTCTTCCTGGCGCTGTCCAGCGGCAAGGGGGACCGGCGCGAGGGCAACCTGCTGGATAAGGTCTGGTTCAGCACCGAGCCTGCGCCGCCCGTGGCCGGGCACGCCAACCTGACGCTGCGCAAGACGCTGGCGGGCAGCCTGACCGCCGACGAGCTGACCGCCGTGCGCACGGGGCTGACCTTCACCGTGACCCGCTCCGACGGCACGGCTGTGGCCGTCATAAGCGGCGCGGATATGACCGTCGGCACCGACCCGGCCCAGTGCAGTTATACCATACAGGATCTGCCTGTGGCGTCGGAGAGCGGCACACCCTACACCTACACCGTGACCGAGACCGCCCACGCCGCCCCGGCGGCGGTGCTCTATTTGGCGAGCCGCGCCGCCGTCAACGGCGACGCGCTGCAGCCCGCGGGCGACCCGCCGACGCTGGCCAACATAACGCTGCTGCAAAACGGCACGACCTACGCCGATTTTGAGAACACCTACGCCCGGCAGACCGGCAGCCTGCGGCTGACGAAGGCCGTGGACGACACGGCCCTGCGCGATGAGGCCGAGGCCGTGACGAACACCTTCACCGTCGGCAGCCTGCCCATCGGCAGCTATACGCTGGTCTATGACGACGGCACGGCCCGCACCGTCACGCTGGACGCGCCCGGCGCACTGACCGTGCCGCTCAGGGGGCTGCACAGCGTAACGGTGGAGGATGTGCCCGTGGGCAGCTACACCGTGACCGAGACCGACCACCCCGACTTAGCCAGCTGGTACTGCACGACCACCGCCGCCGCCGCCGCGTCCGGGACGGTGCAGGTGCCGTCCGGCGGCGTGGGGGAGGTTGTCATCACCAACACCTACGCGCCGTTCCTGCGCGTCACCGTGACCAAGCAGGTCACGGGCGGCATGGGCGACACGCGCCGCGGCTTTGCGTTTACGGCGGCCATTGACGGCGCGGCGGTCACCGCGGATACCCCCTATGTGCAGCCCTACGGCGGCGCGGCGCTGACCGCGGACGGCTTCACGATCCCGCACAAGGGCAGCATCGTCATCGGGCATCTGAAGCCCGGCCAGACCGTGACTGTCACCGAGGAGACGCTGACCGACTACGAAACGACAATGGACGACGGCAGCAGCGTCACGCTGGGCAGCAGCTATACCGCGACCCTGACCGGCGACGCGGCGCTGACCTGCGTCAACAATAAGGACGGCGTGCCGCCCACGGGTCTTGCGCAGGACGCGGCCCCGGCAGTCTGGCTGCTGGCGGCGGGCGCGGCGCTGGCCGTGGTCTGCCGCCGCCGAAGGGAGGCTGCACCGTGAACGAGACACAGCGCCGCCGTGCGCTGGCGGACGTGAAGGAGTTTTTTCTGCGCGCCGGGGCGCTGGCCGCACTGCTGCTGGTGCTGTTCGGCGTCGTGTTCGGGCTGGCGATCCAGCCGGACGACACGATGTACCCGCACCTCAAGCCCGGCGACCTGCTGCTCTACTACCGGCTGCCGCGCAGCTTTGCAGCGGGGGAGGTGGTCGTCTTTACACAGGATGACCGGCGCTGCACGGGGCGTGTTGCGGCCCGCGGCGGTGACACCGTGGAGGTGACAGAAAACGCGCTGCTGCGCATCAACGGCAGCCTTGTGGCCGAGCCGGACATTTACGAGACGACCCCCCGCTACGACAGTGACGTGACCTACCCCCTGACCCTGGCCGACGGCGAGTATTTTATCCTCTGCGACGCCCGCGAGGGTGCGCCCGACAGCCGCCGGTACGGCCCGGTGACGGCAGAAAATATCGCCGGGCGGGTCATTGCGATTGTGAGGAGGAATGAGATTTAGAGACTATAGGGAGGAAGGATGCAGAGATACACTCGGCCCTCATCCGGCCTCGGGCGGGGCCTCGGCCACCTTCCCCCGCAGGGGAAGGCACCCAGCCCCAAGCCTTCCCCCGCGGGGGAAGGTGCCGCCGCAGCGGCGGATGAGGGCCGACCTACCGGAAACTACCCACATAACCATACACCACCCCGAAAGGAGCACATACTTATGAACACCATCAAGATTTCCGCCGTTCTGACCGCTGCTTTGCTCACGGGTGCGCTCTCCGCCACGGCGTTTGCGGCAGAGACCCTGACCACGACCACCGGCAGCATCACCTTCCGCAAGGCCATCGACGTGACGAACGCCGCGGGCGCGGGCGGCATCACGGGCACGATTGCCTTTGACGTCACCGCCGCCGACGAGAGCGACCTGCCCGACGACGGGGAGAAAAACTATGTCGGCAGCGTGGATCAGCTGGACGGCAGCGACATCATCGCCACGTTTGCGGCGGATGACAGCGGCATTGCCAACAAGGAGAGCGATGTAAGCGTCGGTTTTGACACCTCGAAGTTCGAGGCCCCCGGCGTCTACTACTACCACCTGACCGAGCGCGACCCCGGCATCCACGGCCTGACCGCCACGACGGCGACCTACCTGCTAAAGGTGCGCGTTGTCAACGACAATACGTCCGATCCGGACGGTACAACGTTCAAAATCGACTACGCTACGCTGACCTCGCTCGATGACAATACCAAGAGCGACCTTATCACCAATACCTACACGACCCACGGCCTGACCGTGACCAAGGCGCTGGCGGGCGACTGGGCCGACTACACCGACCACTTTATCTTCACGCTGGAGATCACCGACCCGGACGCAGACCCGGGCCGCATGGCGTCGGTCACGGTCCAAACCACAAGCGCGGCGGGTGTGACGAGCGACGCCGAGGTGAAGCCCTTTACAAACGGCAAGGTCAGCTTCTCGGAGACGATCCGGGGCGGCGATGTGATCGAGGTGACCGGCCTGCCCACCGGCGCGGCCTACACGATCACCGAGAGCGGCCTGGATGCTGAGAAGTATACGACGGCCTGGACGCTGGACGGCGAGACGCTGAGCACCGAAAGGGCCCTGCCCACGCAGACGATGGGTGCCGCCGACACGGCCCTGACCGTCACGAATACCCGCAGCTCGATTGCCCCCACCGGCCTGCTGCTGGACGCCGCCCCCTACGGCGCGATGCTGGCGCTGGCCGCGGGCAGCGGGCTGGTGTTCTTCCGCAAGCGCCGCCGTGAGGATTGATGTTGGACCGCGCGGCGCGGCTGGCACGCCTGGGCACACGGCTGGTCAGTGCGCTGGCCGGGCTGCTGATGCTGGCGCTGCTGGCCTTCGGCGGGTTCGCGCTCTGGCAGGACGCCGCGCTGCGCCGCGGGGCGTTTGTGGGCGCGGAGCTTTTGCAGTATAAGCCCGCCGCACCGGCTGCCGACAACCCGACGCTGGCCGGGCTGCAAACCGTCAACCCCGACGTCTGCGGCTGGCTGACGGTGGACGGCACGGGCATCGACTACCCCGTTGTGCAGGGCGCGACGAACATGGACTACGTCAACCGCGACGTCTACGGTGATTTTTCTCTGTCGGGCGCGATTTTTCTCGACAGCCGCTGCGCCGCCGACCTGACCGACCCGTACACGGTGATTTACGGCCACCACATGGACAACAGCGCGATGTTCGGCGATGTGGCGCGGTTTGCGGAGGCAGACTATTTTGCCGCGCACCCCGCGGGCAGCATAAGTCTGCCCGACGCCGCCTATACGATCGAGCTGTTCGCCTGTGTGGTGACCGATGCCTACGATACCGCTATTTACACGCCGGAGCGTTACCCCGACGACGTGGGGGCGCTGCTGGACTATGCGGCGGCGCAGGCCGTGCAGCAGCGGGACATCGGTGTGACGGCGCAGGACCGGCTGGTGGCGCTTTCGACCTGCGCCGGGAGCGAGACAAACGGGCGGGTCGTCGTGCTGGGGCGGCTCTGCCCCCTGAAAGAAGGAGATGAAATGCAATGACCTTTGGCAAAACGGCCCTGCGGTGCTGGCTGCCCGCAGCGGCCCTGCTGCTGGCGCTGCTCTGTCCGCTGCCCGTGGCGGCTGCGCGGGCGGGCACGGCAATCCCCGTCAGTGTCCGCACCGACGGCGCGGCGGCGGACGCCGTCTATACGGTGGAGCTGACGCCGCTGGACGCGGCCCCCGCGCCTGTGCAGCGTGCCCTGACCGTAAAAAACGGCGGCACCGTGTATTTTACGGGCTTTGCCTTTGACGAGCCGGGGGATTACCGGTATCTGGTTGCCGAGCGCAGCGGCGGCGCTGCCCACACGACCTACGATGCGCACAGCTACACGGTCGCGGTCCGGGTGACGGGCCGCCCGGACGGCGGTCTTGCCGCCGGGCTCTGGGCCGTGCGCAGCGGAGAAACCGCGAAGGCCGACGGCGTGCTGTTTGTGAACCGGTATGACCCGCCGGAGACCGCCGCGGCAGCGGTGACTGCGTCAGCCGCGATGGCTGGCACACGGACCGTGAAGGCTGCCGCTCCGGCGGCGCTGCCGCAAACCGGGGACGGCTTCCCCATAGAAGCGCTGGCCGCCGCGTTTTGCGCAAGCGTCATCGGGTTTGGAACGGCGTGGAAAAGGCGGTGAACCGGGAACGGCAGCCCCCGCCCACTGCAAAAGGGGAGGGCTGCCGCCCTCCCTTGCCCCTCTCGTCCGCAACCCATTTGTGGCACCCCGTAGGGGCCGGGCATGCCCGGCCCTCCACCTTGCCATTACCGCCCATGTATCTTTTGCCCCTCCGGCCTGCTTTGCAGCCGCCCGCTCCCCCTGATCTGAAACACAAAAAAATCGCCCCCATCCGGTTGCGGCTCCGGATGGGGGCTTGGGGTATCGGTTTGTGTGAGGAGGAATCATGTTCCAGAATTACGGTTGCGGCTCCGTAACCCTGTGCCTATATACTACCGGATAACTGCTAAAAAACTATGTTTTTCCTATGAACAATTTGTAAATTACCGCGCAGCCGGGCCCAACGCCCCGGCTGCGCCTTTTTTTGTTTGCATTTGGAAACGATGCAAAGGAAGCTGGCGGGAGTGATGTAATTGCAGAGAGGTAGGGGCCGGGTATGCCCGGCCCCTGCGGTGCAGCAAAATAAAAACGGGCAGTCACCCATTTTGAGTGACTGCCCGTTTGGCTTACATTCAGATAACGTTATACTCCTTCAGCAGCTTCTCCACTTCGGTGCCCTCGATCTTCTTGAGGGCCTCCTTCATGGCGAGCTTGCCGACGAGAGGCATCTCCATATCGGTGATCTTGCGTCCGTCGCGGAGCTTGACCGTGGCGTCCAGCAGGCAGCGGATGTCGTAGACGCTGCCCCAGACCTCGGGCACGCCGCGGTCCACGTTCAGCAGGGTGTAGACGGCCTCCATGCCGGTGCGGATGGAGTACTCGGTGGTGAAGATCGTGTCGCGGGCGGTCTCGGCAAACTGGCCCAGGAACGCGAAGTTGACAGCGCCCTCGGGCACGATGTCGGGGCGGTCACCCGCAGCGCGCGGCATAAAGAACGCATCGATATACGGCATCATGCAGGGCACGGTGTTGGCGCTGTTCGCGGCCATGTCCTCGATCTGATCCTCGGGCACGCCCAGGTGGTACAGCCACTCCATGCAGATCTCCTTGCCGGTGCAGTCGCGCATGGGCTTCTTGATATAGTTGCCGGGCTTGTCGGTGAACAGGCTGTAGACCCAGACGCAGAGCTGATCCTTGGGCTGGTCGCGGAACTGCTGCTGACGGTTCAGCGTCCAGCTCAGCAGCCAGTTGGAGTCGGTGACCGTGACAATGCCGCCGGTGACGACCTTGCCGCTGAACGGGTCGCGCTTGCAGATCTTCTTGATATAGGGCACGATGCGCTGGTCCAGCGTCGTGACGGTGGCGCTCATCCAGTTGGACAGCTCGGGGTCATAGCAGAACTTGTCGGGGTGGCCGAAGCTCGGGTCCTGCGCGGCGATCTTGCGCCACAGGTCCCAGCCGCCGCCCTCCTTGATTTCGGGCTTGAACTCGGCGGGGGTGTCCTGGCTGCCCAAGGTGGAGTTCTCGACGCAGCCGCCGTTCGTGATAAAGACGAGGTCGTTCTCGGTCAGGTCGATGGAGCTCTCCTGACCGTCGTGCAGGATGTCGATGCGGGTCGCCTGCTTCTTGCTGCCCGCGCAGTCGAACGCAATGTTCGTGACCTTTGTATCGTAGTGGAACTGCACGCCGAAGCCCTCGAGGTACTTGACCATGGGCAGGATCATCGACTCGTACTGGTTGTAGCGGGTGAAGCGCAGCGCCGTAAAGTCGGGCAGACCGCCGATGTGATGGATGTAGCGCTGCAGATAGCGCTTCATCTCCAGTGCGCTGTGCCAGTTCTCAAAAGCGAACATCGTGCGCCAGTACATCCAGAAGTTGGAGTTCAGCACCTCATCGTCAAAGAAGTCGGTGATCTTCTTGTCGTACAGGCCCTCGTCGGGGGTCATAAAGAGACGCATGATCTCCATGGCGGCCTTGTCGGACAGACCGAACTTGCCGTCGGTGTGGGCGTCCTCGCCGCGGTTGCGGGTGGCGCGGCAGAGGCTGTAGTTGGGGTCGGCCTTGTTCAGCCAGTAGTACTCATCCAGAACGGTGTGGTTCTCGTCCTCGATGGACGGGATGGAGCGGAACAGATCCCACATACACTCAAAGTGGTTGTCCATCTCGCGCCCGCCGCGCATGACGTAGCCGAGGTTCTCGTAGTGGTAGCCGTCGCAGGCACCGCCCGGGATGGGGTCTTTCTCAAGAACGTGGACGTGCTCGCCCTTCATCTGGGCATCGCGGACGAGATAGCACGCCGCAGACAGCGCCGCCAGGCCGGAGCCGACGATGTAGGCAGATTTGCCGTCCACATTGGCGGGCTTTTTGGGGGTGGCAAAGGCTTCATAGTTACCGGCGGAATAATACATAAGAGTACCTCCTGTGATGATAAGGCCGCGTGCTTGTCGGGGAGCGGCCTGTGATTTACTTGGTATGTCTGTAGTATACCCGGCGGGCGGAATGGTTACAATCAGCAAAAAATCCCCTTTGATAAGAATTTTATCAAAGAGGACGGATTGTATAGATTGTGGCAGAATTGTTAAGGCGGCGGTTTGCGGGGGAGTTACTTATCGATCCGGCACGCCTCCAGAGCCTTTGTAATATCCCCGTGGATAAGGGTCGATACCCGCTCGATGAGGGCGGCGGGGTCGTCCTTCATGCCGGTGCGCACCCATTCCAGCGTCAGGCCGACGAAGGCATACTTGTAAAAATTCGCGATGAACTCCTTGTCCTCGGGGCGCACGGTCATCCCGGCAGCCTTCTCCTCGACGACGCCGATCATCAAATCGTAGGTCAGGCGGTAGAGGTAGTTCTCGATATGCTCGCGGCTGATGGAATGATAAACTTTGGTGACAAAGACCTTGTCCTTCTGCACGGCCTGCAGGATCTGCAAAAAGCCCTGCTGCCAGGTGTCGTAGGTCTTTTGCCCGGCCAGCGCACGGGTCGCGCTCTCGATGCAGGCCCACTCGACCAGATCGTAGATGTCCTTGAAATGGTAGTAGAACGTCATGCGGTTCACGCCGCAGTGTTCGGTCAGGTCGGTCACGGTGATTTTGTCCAGCGGCTTTTCGGCCAGCAGGTCCTTTAAGGATGCGACCAGCGCGCGCTTTGTCATTTGGGACATGGGTGCGTTCTCCTTATTATAAGCGTTACGGCGGATGCGGGGCGTCGGGGACGCCGCCCCCTGCAACCGTAGGGGCGGATTCCATATCCGCCCGCGGCCGTTTGCGGCAATATCATTATTATAAAAGAAGATTATGAATTTTTAAACCCCTGCACCCGCTCCCATAGCGTCACGACCCGCTTGCGGGCCATGCAAGAAAAAATTGCGGAAAGGGCGAAACTGTGGTATAAAAAGGATAATAAATCTGTTAAGGAAGTGTTCCCCATGCCCGAAATGCTTGATATTGTCGATGAAAACGGTGTCCCCACCGGTCAGAGCGTGCCGCGCACGACGGCCCATGCCGAGGGGCTGCGCCACCGCACCAGCCATGTCTGGATCGTGCGGCGCAAAAACGGCAGGGTGCAGGTGCTTTTGCAGATGCGCTGTGCCGCCAAGGATTCCTACCCCGGCTGCTACGATATTTCCTCTGCCGGGCACATCCCGGCGGGCGCGGAGTTCGTCGGCTCGGCCCTGCGGGAGCTGCGCGAGGAGCTGGGCGTGACCGCCGCCCCCGCCGACCTGCACGAATGCGGCCTGCGGCGGTTCCGATTTGAGGCTGAATTCCACGGTAAACCGTTCAAAGACAATCAGGTCAGCAAGGTGTTCTGCCTCTGGCTGGACCGCGAGGCCGAGGACTTTGCCGTGCAGAAGTCGGAGATCGACTATGTAAAATGGTTCGACCTGGACGAGGCCGTTGCCGCCGTGGAGCAGGGCACGATCCCCAACTGCATCTTCCCGGAGGAGCTGGGGATGGTGAAGAAGTTTGTGGGGCAGACCGGGGGCGGCTGCTGACGCTGACTGCGGCGGGGTGAGGGCACCCCGCCCTACGTACAACGTTTAAGAGGGATTGTAGGGCGGCCTGCCCCAGGCCGCCGC
>OLOA01004757.1_pt1 | contig 9980 bp, 8 predicted proteins | sample 1672201 | NCBI WGS metagenome assembly OLOA01 (sample SAMEA3136658, study PRJEB25190) | human gut metagenome
ATCATGACAGGGCGCAAAAACCAGATCAGAGTGCAGCTTGCCGAACGCGGGAATCCGATTGCCGGAGACAAAAAATACGGTGCCGCAACAAATCCGATACACCGCCTCGCGCTTCATGCGTCTGAGCTTGAAATCATGTCCCCCTCGGGAAAGCATTTCAGATTCCGCGCGCCGATCCCCGCATCGTTCGCCAAGGCGATAAAATAATCCTATATAAAATCAGCCTCCGTGCTTTATACGGAGGCTGATTTTATATTTTGTTGTTTTTTCACCGAACGGACTCATCGGCTTCAGGCGTTGACACGCGGACAGGATGAGCGGCGCTTTCGGGGTTCGCGAGCGGAATAACCCCGTCAGGCGGGATCCTTGGGAAGAGCCGCGGATACAAAACTTCCTATTCTGTCCGCCATGCGCAAAAATCCCGCATCGTTCGGATGAACTCCGTCAACCGTACAAAGATCAGCGTGAGGTCCGTTGAACAGAGATGCTCCGTCAATGAAATACACGCTGCGGTCTCCCGCGTTTACTGCATTCATATAAGTACGGAACACAACCTCGCGGCACCGGAGCATCTCATTCTCCGGCGGTATCACCGATATTCCGTAGGCATGAGGTCCGCCGTAGCCCTCTTCAAAGGTCGGGCGGCTTATCATAATGACCGGCAGATCCGGATGAGATGCGCGTATCTTTTTGAAGAATGCCTCATGTGTACGTTCAAGGTGCTCGGGATTCGGTGCGTTATGGTCGTAATCCATGACGAACACGCTCATATCGAGCGAATTTATATAATCGGTGATCGCCTCCTCGGCAAGTGCCGAGCCGGAGAAGCCGAGGTTTATGAAATCGCAGTCAAGATCGTTTGAAATTATGGCTTCATAAGCGTTTCCGGGACGCGAAGCGCAGGCGCCCTGCGTGATCGACGATCCGTAATACACAACGGGCTTCGAATAGCGGTACGGCGCGGAATGCTCAATGCGGCTGCCCTCGGCGACGCCGATATAAAGATTCTTTACATCGCTGTATGTCGGGAAATGAAGCATGACATCCTTCATTCCGGGAACCTTGAATCGGGAGATCGCCTCGTAATGATCGCCGAGCGTCGGCATGAAAGTATCGTGATAGACGTATTTCGCTCCGCATTTAACATAAATATCGAACGCGCTCGAGCCGGTTCTCGCAAAATGGCTCATATCTGCCATCGAGGGCATCTCCGCATAGATCGCAATATACTCCGAATCGGTCGAAAAACGAAGCCGTCCGCCCGCCGTATTCGACGAAAGTGCCGCAACGGATGTGCTTGTCGCTGCCGCAACATCCTCCGGGACACGCCTGTAATGATCAAGCTTGCGCGGGCAAAGAAGTCCGAAAATATCGAAAACCCCGTCTCTCGCTTCGCGGTAATATGCGTTTTCGGGACAAATTGCGCTTTCAAAACCAAGATTAGTCTTCATATTAAACTCCGTTTTCTATAATTTTCGACTGTATATGGCACAATCGCTTTTTCATTTTGCCTCTTTGAGTTTTTCGTGCTTTGTTCTTGTTTATTTTCATCTTAATGGTAATTTTGCCCTATTGTTTACGGAAATTTTTGTACAATATTTTTTATTAAAATATCTTGTAATTTCATGTTGATTATGGTATTATTTTACTGTCAAAATATTACACAAGGATGGTATACAGCAATGCTCACCAACACTAAAATTTTAATCGCAGACGAAGACCTTCGCTCAAGACGTTCGATAAAGGACGCGCTCGTGAAAAACGGATACCGTTTTGTGGAGGAAGCCGAAAACGGTGAAGAAGCAATACTGCTTATAAACCGGATACATCCGGATGTGGTCATAGCGGATGTATGGCTTTCAAAGCTTGACGGTATCGGATTGGTTCGTCAGGCAAGCGCATCGAGCTTTTCACCGGATAAAGCTCCGGCATTTATAATCGTATCGATGATCGCAAATCAAAGTATCTTCGTCGAAGCGAGCCGTGCCGGTGCAGTGCTTTGCCTTCCAAAGCCCATAGACACCGAGAGCCTTTCGGCTCACATAGAAACGATAGTCAAGCGTCGCGCCGACGGAAGCCTTTTCGCATCGTCAAACGAAATTCCCGACGTGGAGACTCAGGTCACGAAAATAATACATCAGATCGGCGTTCCCGCACACATAAAAGGATATCAGTATCTGCGCAGTGCGATAATAATGGCGATCAACGATTCCGAGATCATCAACTCCGTAACGAAAATACTCTATCCGTCCGTTGCCAAAAAATATTCGACGACGACCTCGAGAGTGGAGCGCGCGATAAGGCACGCAATTGAAGTCGCGTGGGACCGCGGAGACATAGACACGCTGAACTCATATTTCGGATACACGGTTCAGCAGGGGCGCGGAAAACCCACAAACAGCGAATTCATCGCAATGATATCCGACAATCTGCGTCTTAAATATAAGATAAGATAATCAGTCCTTTTCCGTAGCCGCATCGATCGTATCGCCGTCGGTCGTCAGGACGATATTCCCGGAAATGTCCGTGCGGTAGACTCTGCTTCCCAAAGCATCGAGCCGATCGAGAACCTTTTGCGACGGATGACCGTAGGAATTGTCCGCGCCGACCTCGATAACGGCGATTTCCGGGTGGACGGCGTTCAGAAACGCCTCGGTTGACGAGGTTTTCGAGCCGTGATGCCCCACCTTCAGCACATCACTTCTCAGCTTTGACGAAGGATATTCTTCAAGAAGAGCTTTCTCCACCGCCGCTTCGGCATCTCCCGTAAACAGAAAGGTCACACCGCCGAAGCGCGCGTGGACGACCGCGCTGTAATCGTTTGTATTCTCATACGACTCTTCAAGCGGCGAAAGTATCTCAATTTGCAGATCTCCCACGGAGTAAGTGTCCCCCGGAGCGGCGATATGTGCGTCAACGCCCTTCTTCTCCACAGAATCGAGAAGGCGGGAAAACGCAGCCGACGACGAAACCGCGTCGGGCATGATCAGGTTCACGACCTCAAGCGATTCTATGACCTCGGACGCGCCGCCGATATGATCCTCATGCGGATGGGTGAGGATCATATAATCTATCTTCTCGGTATATTTTTCAAGATAGGCGACAAGATCGTGTCTCGAATCCGTCGTGCCAGCGTCGATCAGGATACAGCCGCTCTCCGTGCGGAGAAATTCCGCGTCTCCCTGTCCGACATCTATGAAATGCACTTCGCATTTCCCTTCCGCGGACGGAAGAAGAAATTCGTTACGGAATATGCAGAGAATCGCCGCCGCACACAGAATAAGTGCTCCGACAAGCGTTTTTGAGGGAATTTTTCTTGATCTCATTGTTTTTTCTCCGCTCGGCAAACTTATTACGTTATGCCAATTATATACCATAAGCCCTGCTTTTTCAATATAAAAAGAACATCCGGATTCATTTTTTTCACTTTTCGGATAAAATCGTGAAAATTCCCGCGCAATATGAAGTTAACGGTTGAAAGAAAAATCTTTTTGTGATAGAATATCTTTACGAATATTCTCCGAATCTTTTCGGAATAAGAAGCAAGGAGTACATATGAAAAAGGCAAAGGGTTTTATAGCTGAGTTCAAGGAATTCATATCCCGCGGAAACGTCATTGATCTTGCAGTCGGTGTTATAATCGGAAGTGCCTTCACTGCCATCGTCAATTCTCTTGTAAACGACATGGTAATGCCGCTTATCGGATGGATGTTCGGCGGAATCGATTTTACCGATCTGAAATATGTGATCACGCCCGCGAGCGACGGAGTTGCGGAAGCTGCCATACGCTACGGAAACTTCATACAGTGTGTGGTGAACTTCATTCTCATATCCTTCGTGATATTCTGTGTGGTAAAGGTAATAAACAAGTTCCACAAGAAGAAGGACGAAGAAGAGGCGAAGGAAGAGGAAGTAAAGGAAGACCCGGAGGACATCGTTCTTCTCCGCGAAATAAGAGACTCCCTGAAGAAAGACTGAATGTCAAAAGTGAAACAGGCGGCGCACTGCGGTGCGCCGCCTGTTCTTTTATATTCCCGACGAAATTCACGTCCTTGCGCAGGCTGACTCGCGGATACGTTATTGCGTCCGCATAACGCACCCTGAAGCATCAGTCGATAATCGTGTACACCGAGTCGTTCTCATCCATGCTCAGTGCGTCGGTCTTTGCAAAATCATCAAGTGAATATGATGTTATTCCGACAGTATTATAGATATAGAGAAAGTTTCCTATATAAAGCCCTCTCATAGCATCGTAGGAATATTCTTCTCCGAAGGAGATAGTCGCCTTTTCGACAAAGCTGCCGTTCTCGTAAGCGTAAACAAGATATTCTCCGCTGCTTCCGGGGAAAGCGATAATGTTCTTTCCCGCATTTATAAGGATCGCATGATGATTGTATGAGGCTTCGCTGTAATAGATGCCCGGAAGTATAAGCGTTGCGGTTTCGGTGACATTATTCTTATCGCTTATATCGAACATTGAAAGCTTTACGTTGCCCGCGGATATACCGCCGAACTCGTTTGTATAGGTATCGTGTCCGAGTCCGAAAAGAAGTCCGTCCGTGTATTTGTGGAGATAATCGGAAAAGCCCGGAATCTTCAGTGCGGAGAGCACCTTCGGTGCGGTCGGGTCGGAAAGATCGGCACAGAACAGCGGGTCGGTCTCACGGAAGGTGACAAAGTACACCGTATCCCCGTCAAACCTTGCGGAATATATCCGCTCGTCCTCCGCAAGTCCCTCGATGCTTCCGACGGTTTTGAGATTTTCATCGAGGACATAGAGTGAATTCGAAGCTGCGGAACCCGAGCCGTCGTTGATCTCATAGGCGATATCCCTATCCCGTGCGGATGGGGTATAATAATACATCTGCGCGGGAACACTCGTCACAAGGCGGAAGTATCCGCGGTATTCGTCCATGGAAAAGCTGTTCAGGACGCTGCCCGGAACCTTTCCCTCTGCGGCAAGCGAAAGCTCCTTGTCCGTGGTTATTTTCACGATAACGGTCTGCGTTATCGATACCGTTCTGCCGTCCGAAGCTTCCTTGAGATCATATTCGGTGCGTGCAGCGTAGATCGCGTTCGCGCTCTGATACATATCTCCCGCGCCGTATCCGAGAAGCGACAGCTTCGAGACTATCTTCGCCTCGGAAACATCGACCGAGCACACGTTCAGATATTCGTTGAAATCTCCGCCGTCCTTCTCGCAATAGATGTTTTCCGGAGCCACAAGAGCTTCTTCTTCTCCGGTATATATCTTCGGAACATATGTTGCCGGATCGTTTTTGACTATTCTGTCGTAATAGTAATCGGCGGCGATAAGATACAGAACATTATCCTTCATTCTCGACGAAACGATATTTCCGCTGACGCAGAATGTCTTTACAAAAGACGGAGAAGAAATATCCGAAATGTCGTATATCGCGGCGCACGTTTTTTGGTCAGCGCCGTCATAGCTTTGGAATATCGCAGTGAGCCGCCCGTCGGAAATGTAAAGCTGATATCCGTAGGCGGACGAGTTGTCGCCTATATCGGGAAGCGGGAATTTCGATACATTCCCCATCTTACCGTTTTCTGCGGAAATTATATAGATGTGTTTGCGGGATACCGCGTAAATATACCTGCCGTCCGTCTTTACGACATCCGCTTCGGCGATTCCTTCAACCTGCACGTTGGTATCCGAAAAATCGTCCGAGGCCTCAGTGGTGAACACTTCATTGGCGATTGCGGCATCTCTTTCTGCTGCCCCTTTTGTATCGTTGCTTTTACTGCCGAAAAGCGATTTGTATAAAGAAAACCCCGAGTTCTTTTTGATTTTCAGCTTTGCATAAACATCGGCATATCCGTCGAAGGAGCAGAGATTATCAACATAGTTTGACGCTCCTTTTCCTTCCGTGCCGATCGGCAGCACCGACCTCGGCGGAAAAACTCCGCTCACTCCGGCGATGATCGCGGCGGCAAGCACAAGACACACACACGACAGCGTGGTTGACGCCGCGAATATGCGCTTTCTCCGGCGCGATTGTTCCTTTTTGGCCTTTGCAAGGATGTCGGCTGTTCTTTCTTCATATGTTTTCATATCCGTAACCGTCCTTTTCGAGAATCGCCCTGAGCGCTTTACGTGCTCTGAAAATGAGATTTTCGGTTTGCTTTTTCGATTTTTTCATAACATATGCCGCCTGATCCGCCGTCATATTTTCAAAATAGACTAGATACAGCACCGCGCGGTAATTCTCACACAGCTCCGACATTGCGTCGTGCAGGTGTCTGTCGCGCTCGTCCCTGAGCAGACGCGAATCAAGCTCGGTCATGTCGCGCACGGTTTCTATATCCTCACTCGGCATTTCCCCTCTGCGCGACGCCTTTCTGACATAGTCCACGGCGAGGTTATGCGCGACCGCGAAAAGATACGATTTCAGGCTCGAATCACCGCGGAATGCGCGCTTTTTCAGCGCAATCTGCACGAACGAATCCGCAACGATCTCCTCGGCGGTCTGGATATTCTTCACCGTCGGGCAGACAAAATACAAAAGCTGATCGCTGTATGCGCTGACGATCTCTCCGAGCGCGTCCTCATCACCCGAAGTAAATCTCCTGTACGCCTCGGTCATTGTGTCGTTAAAGCTCACCTGTCCACCTCTTTTCATCGGCTTTCACCCTTTAGTCGTTTGTTTTCCCGAAAATACTCACCCGATACGGAAATTTTTTCAGCCTTTTATAATCAGTATGCCGAAATCTTCCGCAAAAGTCAATAGATGCGGAGAAAAATACCGAGCAAAAAATCGCTTTGTTCATAAAATACGCTATATTTCGGCGCGAAATATGATATAATATTAACTGACTATTGTGACGGAGTGCGCGTCGCTTCGGACAGAAAATCTTCTAAAGGAGGGCAGGACCGGTTCGGACCGGTCCGGTATTCAGATTTGGAACGTATAATCGAATATTTGAAAAGAAGTCTGAAGATCGCATGGAAGAGTATCTTTTTTAATTTTAAGCAGTATATATTCTTCTTCATTGCAATACTTATCGTTCAGATGTTCTACGGAGTCATGACGATCTCCACGTACAACAACACTCTTGTCGAAAGAGAATTCGTAAAGGAGTACTACGACTATCATGTGCTCGTGACCAACCTCAACGAGGATCAGGCAAACATGATAAAGTCGAACAAGGGTGCGATCTTTACAAACGACATCTATTTCAAGGTGCTTGAAGACAAAACCGCTTCCTACACGAACAGCAACGGCGACAAGCGCTTTGATATGTACCTCGAGCTCAACGGAAACCTATCCGACAGCTTCAAGAAATTTGAGGACGACTACCAGAACGGCATTCTCGCTTCGACAAAGCAGAATGATTCCGACCAATTCTATGTGTACAAGTCGCCGCTCATGAACGTCTCAACGAATATCTTAGCAAACAACGCGGTCTACTATACGATATCCGCCGTGCTTCTTGCCCTCTCGATATTCCTTATGATGATGCTCTACAACATCCGAGTGAACCAATACAAGTTCACATACGGTGTCTATATGACCTTCGGTGCGGACTTCAAGATGCTGTTCAACACGGCATTCTGGGAAATGTTCGTCATCATGGTGCTCACGTTTATACCGTCGGTCATCTTCTCGACGCTCATCGTATTCATCATGTACATCCCTTCGGGATTCGGCTTCACATTCTCTGCTATGGTGTTCCTGAAGGTGTTCGTATTCTCGCTCATCGTCGTAACGGTAGCGGTATTCTTCCCGATGCGTGTCATGGCAGTTCGGATGCCTATGACCCTTATCGTTACGCAGGACAACTCCAACCTCGTTTCTTCTCCGAAAAATTCGGTCAACATTTTCAAGAGAAAATTCCCGACCTTCTACGAAACGCTTTCAAGCTGGCGTTTCCGCAAGTACAGCGCAAACCTTCTTCTCACTGCTATCGTATTCTGCGCTATATTCATAATGGGTCTTTACCTCGCGGATATCTACCGCACCGACCTTGAATACAACCGTGCAGAATACACCGTCGATCTTTCCGCAGGAGCGATCGATTATGACGATGTAATGAGCGAGGAACTTTACTCCGTAAACGGTGTCAAGGCTGTTGAGGCCGCCGGAAACTACGTTGAGGCTACGAAAGCTTCTTCGGGACCGTCCCACATCCTCGTTCCCGCGTCCAAGGTCAAGGCACTCAAGGGTGGACTTATCACCTACGACGGCAAGGATTACAAGGGCGAAGGCTCGATGAAGGCAACGAACAGCGTTTTCTACAACGGTGTTACCGCCGAGCAGCTCAAGGTAATCGAGCAGCTTTACGCTTACGACGGAAATCTTCAGGATGTTCTCAAGGAAGGCTACGTCATCATCGGCGATTCGCTTTCCAACATGAAGACGTTCAAGTACAAGGTCGGCGACACGATCGAAGTTGCAATCCCCGTGAACACCTCTGGCGCGATCGACGACAAGCTTTCCGGCAAGCAGCTTCTCCGTGCCCAGATCGAAAAGTACAAGTATCAGTACAAAACCTTCACCATCGCGGCTATCCTTACGGATATCCCGTCGAAGGAGCTTCCCATATATTTTAACACGGACGACTATGCTGCAGTCACCGGCGCAGAGTTCTCCGCTCTCAAACTCAACATTTATGTTGATCCCGATATGTCGCCCGCCGATGTCGCCGAAACCGAAAAGGCTCTGCGCGTATGGGCTCAGGACTATGACAGCGTCGGTATCGAATCCTCCTACAATCTCACTACCAAGAACATCGCATACGACAAGCACAGAAGCGAGCTCTACATAACGATCTCGATAATGCTTCTTGTGATCTCGCCGATCATGTGGTTCTTCTCTCAGACGCTTTACTATCTGAAGCGTGAATCCGAGTTCAACATTCTTCAGGCTCTCGGTGCAAGAGTCAGGGATATCCGAAATATATATGTACAGGGCGGTCTCCAGATGGCAGGGCTTTCACTCATCGTCAGTGTTGCGCTCAGCTTCCTCGGAAGTTACATTCTCTTCTATGTATATAACGTAATCATCCCCAACTTCTTCACTCCTCAGGGTGCCGTTGCGGTGCGCTACACCTTCTATATGCCCTGGTACGCGATACTTACTTCCGTTCTCGTATCCGTGGCGTGCGGATTCCTGTCCGCTTACCTGCCCTACAAGAGCTACTACAAGAACCGCTTCACTCTTGAAAACGGCGGCGCAGGTTCGATCGAAGAATAATTCGGAAATCAAAATCTAATGAATTTAAGAGGAATTGAAATATGGCAGAAATAATGCTTCAGACAGACAGCCTTATAAAGCAATATAAACAGTCCGACTCCGTTATCACCGCAGTAAACCGCGCAAGCATCAAAATCCCGAAAGGTGAGTTCGCGGCAATCATCGGTACCTCCGGTTCCGGTAAGTCCACCTTCCTTCACCTCTGCGCAGGTCTTGACAAGCCCGATGCGGGCAGCGTAACGATAAACGGCACGGAGATCACCAAGCTTTCGCACGACAAGCTCGGACGCTTCCGCGGCGAAAACATGGGATTCGTTTTCCAGCGTCACAACCTCATTCCGCAGTTCACCGCGCTTGAGAACATCCTCATCCCGACCATGATGTGCAACAAGCCCGACATGAGCTATCAGGAGAACCTCCGTCACCTTGTTGAGACCCTCGACCTCGGCGACCGTCTCAGCCACCTGCCGAGCGAGCTTTCCGGAGGTCAGCAGCAGCGTGTTGCGATCGCCCGCGCGCTTATCAACAATCCCGACATCATCATGGCGGACGAGCCTACCGGAGCTCTTGACAGAAAGAACGCCGACGAAGTTCTCAACCTTCTCTTCAAGACCCGTGAGGAATTCGGTCTGACCCTCGTCATGGTTACCCACGACCTTGCTATCGCCGACCGTGCAGACCGTATTTTCCGCATGGACAACGGCGAGCTCAAGCTTGAGCGTGATTATCAGACCGGCGGACGCACCGAATAACCGAAATATAAAA
>OLOA01004759.1_pt1 | contig 9975 bp, 10 predicted proteins | sample 1672201 | NCBI WGS metagenome assembly OLOA01 (sample SAMEA3136658, study PRJEB25190) | human gut metagenome
TAATAGCTTATAAAAAAATTAATATTAATGAATATTTAATAAAATTACAAAATCATAGTGAAATAAAATTATATGATGATACAATAATAAAATTTGATTTACTTTTATTAAAAGAAATAGATGAAAATAAATTAAAAGAAATAATAGATTATAATAACACTTTATCTGCATATTTCTTAGCAATAAAGTATTTGACAAAAAAACAAAGATGTAAAAAAGAAACCAGCGATTATTTAATAAAAAAAGAATTTTCCAAAAATACAATTGAATTAGTTATTAAAAGATTAGAAAAAGAAGGATATATAAATGATATAAAATATGTAAATGCTTATATAAATGATCAAATTAATTTAACACTTAATGGCCCTAATAAAATTAAACAAAATTTAAAAAAACTAAATATAAAAGAAGATATAATTAGTGAAAGAATAGAACAAATAGATGATGAAATATTTACTCAGAAGATTGAAAAAATAGTTGAAAAGAGAATTAAAACAAATAAAAAATCTAATCAAATTTTTAAGAATGAATTAAAAAATTATTTATTAAATCAAGGATATTTAAAAGAACAATTTTCTAATATAGTAAATAATATTAATATAGATGATAATACTAATTTTTTTAAAAAGGCTAATATTCTTTATAAAAAATTAACAAGAAAATATGAAGGAAATGAATTAAAAATGCAATTAAAAAATAAATTATACATGCAAGGATTTTCCTTAGAACAAATCAATAATTATATAGAAAGTATAACTACAAATTAATGGTGAAATGTATGAAAAAATTATATATAGATTTTGATGGAGTGATTTTAAACACAATTGAAAAATCATATGAAATATTAAAGAATAAAAACATTAATACCAAAGATTTTATAGAAGTAACTAAATTTTATCGCTCACTAAATTGGAATGAATTTATTAAAGAATGTAATCAAATTAATGATTCTATTTTATGCCTAAAAAAGTTAATTGATTCTAAAATGTTTGATGTAAATATATTAACCCATGTAAATACTAAAGAAGAATCTATTGCAAAAAAAGAATATTTAGAACAATATTTTAATGATATAAAGTTTATAGCTGTAGATAGAAATATTGCCAAAACTGATGCTGTAGAAGCTAACAATGCTATTTTAGTTGATGACTTTAAAGAAAATTTAATTGATTGGGAAAATCATGGCGGAATAGGAATCCACTTTGATGAAAATTTAAAGAAAAGCAAATTTAAAGTGATTAATAGATTAGATGAATTAATAAATGTTTTTTCTTCTCAAGAATAGATAATTTTAGTATAATAATCTAGTAATGAGGGATTTTATGAAACAAGAAAATATTAGAAACTTTTCAATAATAGCACATATAGATCATGGTAAAAGTACTTTAGCTGATCGTATTTTAGAACTAACTGGTAATGTGTCTAAGCATGACATGAAAGATCAATTATTAGATAGTATGGATTTAGAAAGAGAAAGAGGAATAACTATAAAACTAAATGCTGTTTCTCTAAATTACAAATATAATAATGAAGTTTATAAATTACATTTAATAGATACTCCGGGTCATGTTGATTTTTCTTATGAAGTATCACGTAGTTTAGCTGCTTGTGAAGGTGCGATTTTAGTTGTTGATGCAGCTCAAGGTATAGAAGCGCAAACGTTAGCTAATCTTTATTTAGCATTAAATAACAATTTAACTATAATACCTGTTATAAATAAAATAGATCTTCCCAATGCTGATATTGAAAAAGTAAGTCAAGAATTATGTAATGTTTTAGGTTTTAAAAAAGATGAAATTATATTGTGTAGTGGGAAAACTGGCCAAGGTGTAGACGATCTTTTAAAAGCTGTAGTTAATAGAATACAACCACCAAAAATAAATAATGATGGTCCAACAAGAGCATTAATATTTGATTCATATTTTGATGCCTATCGTGGAGTTATTGCTCATGTTAGAATAGTTGATGGAACATTAAAATTACATGATAAAATCAAAATGATGGCTACAGATTTTGAATGTGAGATTGTAGAGTTGGGAGTTAATACTCCAAAAGAAATAAAAAAAGATAAATTAGTTAGTGGTGAAGTTGGATGGATATCTGCTAGTATCAAAGATATAAGTAAAGTTCATGTTGGTGATACTATTACATTATCTTCAAAACCAGCAGAAGAAATGTTACCGGGATATCAGCCAATGAAACCAATGGTTTATTCTGGATTATTTCCAATAGAACCTAATAAATTTACAGCTTTAAGGGAAGCTTTGGAAAAACTAAAATTAAATGATGCTTCATTAGTATTCGAACCAGAAACTTCAGATGCTTTAGGGTTTGGTTTTAGATGTGGCTTTTTAGGATTATTACATATGGAAATAATAATGAGTAGAATTGAAAGAGAATTCAACATTGATATAATAGCAACATCGCCATCTGTTATATATGAGGTTACATTAACTAATGGAAATGTCTTAATGATAGATTCACCAAATAAAATGCCGGATAGAGCAACAATTGCTGATATAAAAGAACCTTTTATAAAAACTAATATTTTTGTTCCAAGTGAATATATTGGGCCCATTATGGAATTGTGTCAGGATAAAAGAGGCATTTATGAATCTATGGAATATATTGATGAAACAAGAGTTAATATTCATTATAAACTACCACTTTGTGAAATAGTTTATGACTTTTTTGATAAACTAAAAAGTTCTACTAAAGGATACGCGTCATTTGATTATGAATATTCAGGTTATGAATCTAGTAATTTAGTTAAGATGGATATTTTACTTAACGGTCAAATAGTAGATGCATTATCTACAATTGTACATAAAGATTTTGCTTACAATCGTGGAAAGACAATAGTTGAGAATTTAAAAGAATTAATTCCTAGACAAATGTTTCAAGTTCCAATTCAAGCTTCCATAGGATCTAAAATAATAGCTAGAGAAAATATTTCTGCTATGAGAAAAAACGTTCTTGCAAAATGTTATGGTGGAGATATTACTAGAAAAAGAAAATTACTTGAAAAGCAAAAAGAAGGTAAAAAAAGAATGAAAATGGTAGGTAATGTTGAAATACCACAAGAAGCATTCTTATCAGTATTAAAATCAGAAAAATAGTTTACATACCATTTACTATTTTGTTTACAAAATGTTTATAAATGTTATAATTAAATAAAGTTGGTGGTTTATATGAAAAGTGCTTATATTCATATTCCTTTTTGCAAATCTATATGTTCTTACTGCGATTTTTGTAAAATGAATTATCAAAAAGAATGGATAGAAGTCTATTTAGATGTTTTAAAAGAAGAGATTGAAGAAAAATATGCAGATGAATATTTAGATACTATATATATTGGAGGAGGAACTCCTTCTTGCTTAAGTAAAGAAGAATTAAATAAGTTATTTGATATTATTAAAATATTTAACTTAAATGAAGAATATGAATTTACTTTTGAATGTAATGTAAATGATATTACAGAAGAATTACTTAATATATTAAAAGAAAACCAAGTTAATAGATTAAGCATTGGCGTAGAATCATTTAACAATAATAATTTAAAATTAATTGAAAGAAAGCATACATTTGAAGATGCATTAACTAAAATAAACTTAGTAAAAAATTATGGATTTAATAATATTAATGTTGACTTAATTTATGCATTACCTGAAGAAACTTTATCTACTGTAAAAAAAGATATTAATCAATTATTAAAATTAGATATTCCTCATATTAGTACTTATTCCTTAATAATAGAAGAACATACTAAGTTAAAAATAAAAGGAATTAAAGAAATTGATCAAGATTTAGATGCTAAAATGTATGAATATATTGTAAAAAAATTAACTAATAATAATTATAATCATTATGAAATAAGTAATTTTGCCAAAAAAGGCTATGAATCTAGACATAATTTGACTTATTGGAATAATGAGTACTATTATGGATTTGGCTTAGGTGCGCATGGATATGTTCATGGTGTCAGATATGAAAATACAAGATCTTTCCATGATTATTTAAACGGAAATTATATTTTAGAAGAAAATATATTATCAAAACAACAAATAATGGAAAATGAACTAATGCTAGGCTTGAGAAAAACAAAAGGTATTAATTTAAATGAATTCTTTAATAAATATGATATTAATTTACAAGATGTTTTTGATATTAAACCATTATTAAAAACTAAAGACTTAATATATAAAAATGGCAATATTTTCGTTAATCCATCAAAACTATATGTCATGAATGAAATTTTATTGAAACTCATATAGAAAGTAAAGTACTTTCTTTTTTTGTTTTCTTTTTTAGTTGACAATCAATCGGGGGGGGGTATCATATTACTATAGATAAAAATAGAGGGAGTAGTAATATGGTAGAGAAATTAAAAAAGATAAAAACCAAACAAATAGTAATGTTTAGTGTACTAGCATTTATGCTAGTATTAGTTGTAGGAACAACCTATGCTTATTTTACAGCAAAAGTAATAGGAAATGATGAAGCTAAAGATAATCAAGTATATGCAGGAATAATGAGTTTAAAACTAGATGGAACTCAAGAATTAAATGCAAATAATATGTTACCAGGAGCAAGCAGAGAAATAGAGTTTAGTGTGGAAAACACAGGAACACTAACAACAACATATGAACTAGATATGAAAAATGTATATAATGATTTTGTAAACAAAGATGAGCTAATTTATACTCTAGAACAAGATGGAACAATTATTTTAAATGAAACAGAAGCACCAAGTAAAGATGATGCCATATTACCAGCAGTAGTAATAAATCCAGGCGAGAAACAGATATATAAATTAAAATTAACATTTAAAGAAACTGGGAAAGATCAAAATAATAACCAAAATAAAACATTTACAGGAAAAATTCAAATAGATAGTGCAGATAAAAGTAATTATCTAGCAGCAAAAATATTAATTAGTAATTCATTTGTAGGAAGTGATAGTGATATACCTAATGCCAATACAAAAAGTAATAACTACCCTACTAGTGGAGAATTTTTAAATACCTCAATATATACTACAAATGTTCAATATAAAAATTTAACGACAGCACATTCATCTATAACAGGCAATAAAATAATAGGAGATGGATATAGAATAGATCAAAAAACAGGGAAATTTTATTTAACTAATGCCAAATTAGATCAAGCATTTACTAAAGACACAATTGGTAAATATTATTGTGCAAAAATTCGCTATATTGCTAGTAATTCAGCAGGACCATGTTTGAAAATAGTTCGTATAGAAGAAGTAAAAGAAAGTGACGCAACAGCCAATTATACAGAAAAAGAACCAGTAGAAGATACAACAGAAATGTCTAGTAATCAAGATAAAATAGTTGGAGAAAGCTATACATTTGATGCAAATACAGGAAAGTATAAAATAACTAATCCAATAACAAATGTAAATTATGGTAGTGAATATGTAAATTATTATACATGTAATACTGCAGAAGAAACATGTACCACAATGTATAAAATAACTAAAGTTGAAGAAGGAAAAATAACATCATCTTTAAAATACACAAGATCAGCCAATATTAATAAAGTAACAAAAGGACAAGTATATACAGCTACTTTAGATTTAAATGGAAGAAAAAGTGGGATATTTAGTACAAATGATGATGAAGGAAGAAGTTATTATTTTAGAGGAGAAATAACAAATAATTATGTATCATTTGCAGGCAGAAAATGGCAGATAGTAAGAATCAATGGAAATGGATCAATAAGATTAATAAGTGAAGAAAGTATAGGAGGAAGTGTATTTACAAATATAACAGATAATATAAAAGCAGCAGGGTATACATATGATAATGATCATATTTGTACTAGTGAAAACCAATGTACAACAAATAGTGGAACAAGTAGTGTAATAAAAGAATATTTAGAAGAATGGTATAATTCAAACTTAAGTAATTATGATCAAGAAATAGAACTAGAAAACTATTGTAATGATACGACTTTTAGTGAAACGACTGATAATACATCATTTGGAATTAATGATAGAATGGCTAATGGAACGCCAACCTTAAAATGTCCAAATACAAAAGAGACATATGGTGGAAGTTATCAACTAAAAATAGGATTATTAAGTGGAGATGAGATGATTTTTTCAGGATTAGGTGATAAAAAACGATATGGATTTTTAAATAATAAAAATAATTATTGGTGGTATATGTCACCAGGATATACGTTTGCGTATAATGATTATATATATGTTCGTCAATATAGCAATGCTACTCATTCGGGGGGTCAACGTGATTTCCAACAAAATGATGATCCTGTTTTTCCCGTAATAAACTTAAAATCAGATATTCAAATAACAGGTGGGGATGGAAGCAAATCTAATCCATATATAGTAGAATAATATTAGTAAAAAATAGTAAAGTGTACTAAACAATAGTACGCTTTTTCTGCATTCTTTGATATAATAAAAATGAAAAGAATATTATTGGGGAATAAAAAATAGGGAGGATTTATGAAAGAACAAGAAAAATTAAAAATTGAAATTCTTGATAATCAATTTTTAAAAGAAAATGGAAAATTTGACAAACATAACGCGGCTTTATTCGCAGGCAAAATTGCAGGTATTTGCTATAGTAAAAATGGTTATGAAAAATTAAAAAATGAAAGTGTTAAAAGTACTATTAAAAGAGTAGATTTAACATTAAAAAATGGGCATCATAGTGTTTATGATCATGTTAACGTTAATTTGAATATTAAAAATATTCCTAAAATACTAGCTATGGTCATTAATAATGAAAAGCAATATACAACTAGTGAAAAATCTTTAAGATATACTAAAGTTAGTAATGATAGTAATATTATTAGTGATAAAGAAATTAAGCTTTATAATAAATGGATTGATATTTTTAAAATTAAAATAAATAGTTTATATAATTTAGATAGTAAAAAAGTTGAAAAACTAGCCATGGAAAATGCTAGATATTTAGTAACAGTTTTCATGCCAACCGAAATGATTTATACTACTTCTTTAAGACAAATTAATTATATTGCTTCATGGATGACAAAATATATAGAAGAAAACCAAAATAGTAATGATTATTTTAATCAAAGATTATGTAAATACATGAAAGATTTTGTTGATGAATTAGAGTCAATTGATCTTTTAATTCCAGAACTTATGACTAATGAAAAAAATCGAAAATTATCATTATTTAATGATAGTATAATAAATAAAACTGAAATATTTGATGAAATATATTCAACTAATTATAAATGTTCTTTTGTTAGCTTAGCCCAAGCTCAACGTCATAGAACAATTTCTTATCAAATGCAATTATTAGATAAAAAAGAATATTTTATTCCACCAATAATTCAAAATGATAACTATATTACAAATGAATGGTTAGATGATATTAATTCTTTAAAAGAAATCAATCCTCAAGGAGAATTAGTATTAGTCAATGAAAAAGGAACATATGATGACTTTATATTAAAATGTAAAGAAAGACTATGTACTAATGCTCAACTTGAAGTAATGTTAAATACTAAAGATACTTTAGAAAAATATAAACAAGCATTAGAATTAAATGATAATTATCTTAAAAATGATATTATTAATTATACTCATGGTGCTAGATGTACTTTTAAAGATTATAAGTGCCCAAATGATTGTAAATTTAAACATGGCAAAACTTTAGAAAGGAAAATATAATAATGGAAAAAGGTAAAATAATTGTAATAGAAGGAGCTTGTGATGGAATAGGAAAATCTACTCAATTTTCAAAGCTTATTAATCATTTGCAAGAAGATAATATAGAATTAATTAATCATCATTTCCCATCATATGGAGAATCACAAGCTGTAGGAGTAGAAGAATATCTAGAGGGTAAATATGGATCATTAAATGAACTTTCGCCATATTTTGTAACATCTTTATATGCTAATGATAGAATAATTACTTGGGAAAAAAATTTAAAGCAAGAATATGAAACAGGTAAAACTATTTTATTTGATAGATACACAACATCTAGTTTAATTTATCAATCTGCTTTAATAGATGATTTAGAAGAAAAGAAAAAATTTATAAATTGGGTAATAGACTATGAATATAATAAACTTGGTTTACAAGAACCAGATGATGTAATATTCTTAACTGCACCATTTGAATTAGTTACTAAAATGCGTACTAAACGAAATCAAAATGATGGCATAGACAATGATATTCATGAAAGTAATTTAGAATTTATGAAAAAAGTATATGATAATGCTAATTTTATAGCTGACTATTTATCTTGGAATAAAGTTAATTGTGAAGAAAATAACGCTTTAAGATCTATAGACGATATTCATAATGAAATTTATAAATTAGTTAGAAAAAAATAAGTATATTAGAAAAAAATAAGTAAAAAATAGTAATTAGGAGGAATCATGAAAAAAATTCTTTTAATAATTGCTATTTTTTTAATAAATATTCCCGTAGTACTCGCTGAAAACAGTGCTTATCTAAGTGAATTATCTGTAGGACAAGGAGAATTATCACCATCATTTGATAAAAATAACAATACATATACAATTGATATCGATGATGATGTAACAAAACTAGATATTAATTATACATTAGAAGATGATAATGCTACAGTTGAGATTTTAGATAATGATTTAATAACAGAAAAAAATCATACAGTAACAATTAAAATCTCCAATAACGAAGAAATTCAGATCTATAAAATATTAGTAAATAAAATAAAAAATGAGTCAGTAGATAAAAAATCTGCTGACTCAAAATTTTTTCAAAAATTTTTTTCAGATTCATCACACCCCTGTATTTCTGTCATATTATGTAATATACAATCAAAAAAAGGAGGATTAATATGTTTACGCGTAGATACAAGAAATGCCGTTGCATAAATAATACTGCATGTTGCAATACAGCTAATAACATGCTTGAAGACAAATGTAATGATGTTTGTCCTTGTAATTATGAAATGAATGTTGCGGACGAATGTGAATGTGGATTTGATGAGGAGTATGAAATGAATGTATTCCCTGAAAATCCTATGTTAGCTCAAAGTTATGTTCCTTGGCAATACATGGATAAAACTTTTAAACCTTGTATAGGCTTAGAAATGGGAACAATCTTTCCAGAATTGGTAAGTCCTTATATGCCTTGCCAATCTATGAGGGTAAATGAATTCTTAGAGGCAACAAATACCATTGGAAAGGGGTGCAATAAATGTCAATAAACGAAGATAGAAACTGTGGCTGTAATAATACAGAAAATGCTGTATCAGCTAACAATATGAATATAAATTACAGTTGTGAATGTCAAAAAGAAAGAACTGTTGATTGTGAAGAAAGAAGAGAAATGATGCAAGAAATCAGATGTTGTGAATTTGCAATAACTGAACTTGCTTTATATTTAGATACTCATCCAGATGATGAAAAAGCTCTTTGTTTACACAGAAAATATTGTAAACAAGCAAAAGATTTAAAAGACAAATATCAAAAAGTTTATGGACCTCTTACCATTAATTACCCTTGTAACAAGTGGAGATGGTTGGAAGAACCATGGCCTTGGGAAAGGGGGAATTTTTAAATGTGGACTTATAATAAAACATTACAATATCCAATTAATATAAAATGTACTGATCCTCGTTTAGCAAAAGTAATTATTTCTCAATATGGTGGACCAGATGGAGAACTTGCTGCTTCTTTAAGATATTTATCTCAAAGATTTGGTATGCCTGACCAAAAAGCAAAAGCTATTTTAAATGATATTGGTACAGAAGAATACGCTCCATTTTGTTATCAATAGTTGATATTTGATAACAATAAATGGTTTAAATGATAACATTTTGGAGCTAATTCGTAAGAACCAAAACCTTATCAAAAAAATTTTTGGAACTATTTTTGAGAATATATTTCAATGGCTAGTTCCATGCCAAATGTATTATGGATACTCGTTTATGAATTTTAAATTTCAAGGGCTCG
>OLOA01004760.1_pt1 | contig 9973 bp, 7 predicted proteins | sample 1672201 | NCBI WGS metagenome assembly OLOA01 (sample SAMEA3136658, study PRJEB25190) | human gut metagenome
ATCTCGGTTCTCAGCGTTTTGCCCTTCTGCGATATGAAATCCGAAACGGAAATCGACAGCTCGGCAGCATCGTTCTCCGAATAGAGATAAAGCTGTGTGAACTCGATCTCGTTCTTCGCAAGGCGGAGCGTCGCCGTCGTCTTGCCGGAGGGCTTGCCTATGTTGCGGTTTATCTTATCGAGGTTGTTTCCGAAGAGAAGCGACAGCGTCGAATCCTCGTCGGGTGCGATCTGCGCCTCCTCGGTATAGACGATCTTCACGGGGCCGAGCGTAACGTCCCAGCCGGAAAGGTGTCTTATTATGAGGACGAGATCGGTCATGTTCTCCTTGCCGTTCAGGTCAACGTCGCCCGTGTCGGCAACGCGGGTGATATCCCAGCCGGAAAAGACGCGTATAAGAGTTATGACGTCCTTCATATCTACTCTGCCGTCGGAGTTGAGGTCTCCGTAAATCAGCGCGGTGAACTTTTCCTCGCCGCCCGAATAGGCGCAGGACACGACCGAGCCGGAGACAACGGATTCATCCGCGCCGAGAGCCCTGCCGTCTGCGGCGGTCACGCTAATCTTCGAAGGATCGTTCGTGAACTCCGCCAGAAGCTCGGACACCGTGGGGGTGCCGCAAATGCGTCTGAGCGTCATCGTCGATCGGTCGATGACGACGGTGGATTCCGCTGCTGCGGTCAGCGCATCGGAATAGTCCTCGGCTGCTCCGGAAGGTGCAAAGAACGAGATCGCGCCGAGACTTACGGCAAAGGCGCATACGAGAGAGATGATTTTTTTCATATGTACTCCTCCTTTTATCTGAAGACGCGCGCCGCGGCGGCTGTGCGTCCGAACGCCGTCAGGCGTTTATTCGATTATGAAGCTCGAAACTCCGTCCATAACATATGTAGGGCGGTAGGGGTAGGAATCGATATCCTCGCGCCGCGTGCATCCGGAAAGGACAAGCACCGTATCGACACCGGTTTCGATTCCTGCAATTATATCGGTATCCATGCGGTCGCCGATCATGACCGCCTCGGCGGAGTGGCAGCCGAGTATCTTGAGCCCCGTTCTCATCATGAGCGGGTTCGGCTTTCCGACGAAGTATGCGCTCTTCGAGCATGCAAGCTCGATCGGCGCGATGAGCGCGCGCGTCGCGGGGATTATTCCCTGCTCGGACGGACCCGTCATATCGCTGTTTGTGCCGATCAGACGCGCGCCGTTCTGCACGAGTCTGACCGCGTGAAGTATGTTCTCGTAGTTGTAGTTCACGGTTTCGCCGACGATCACATAATCGGGATTCACGTCGTTCATGGTGACGCCGACATCATAGAGTGCCTTTACAAGTCCGGGCGCGCCGATAACGTACGCCGAGCATCCGGGCGACTGCTTCGCCACGAATTTCGCGGTGGCGAGCGCCGATGTATAGAAATGCTCCTCGCTCACGGACAGTCCCATGCGCTCAAGCTTCTGCTGAAGCTCGAGCGGCGAGCGCTCGGATGAGTTCGTGAGGAAGAGAAAGTCCTTTTTCTCCTGATAGAGCCACTCGACGAATTCGCGCACTCCGGGAAGGATGCGGTTTCCGTGATAGATAACTCCGTCCATGTCGCATATAAAGCCTTTTTTGTCTTCGAGGCAGCTTACGATTTTTTTCATTTGTCGTTCCTTTCTCCCGTCGGGGAGGCGGCACACATCTTTTACCGCCGATTTATATCTGTATTCTTCTGCAAATATATTGTAACCGATTTTTTCGTCTTTTGCAAGAGGGAAGAAAGCGGAAAATGAATATATTTCTTCATGCTTTGCGCTGTTTGCGCGCTGTTTTCCGCATGTGCCGTGAGCGCGGCGCCTTCGGGGATCCTTCCGCAAATGTACAAAATCCGCGCGGGGACGGGCAAAGGGAGGACGGGAGAGGGGATACGCCGGCAGAGCGAGGCGGTTGTGCGGCGAAAACGGGAGCAAGATCGGGAGAGGCGGTGGGGCGGAATCAGCCGCCGGATCGGGAAAACAGCCGCCGCGCGGGCGCGATCTGCACTTTTCCCGCGAATTACGTTGTTAAAACAACGTAATTCAAAATCGATTCCGCCGAAATATACCCCTGCGGCGAGGCAGTCCGGTTTTACCCGGTGCAGACGGGATTTCGGATCCCCCCCGCTGCAGGACAAGCGGAATCACAGAATGAAGTGAAAAACGGCACGCACGGACATCCGGTAAAAAAAGCGCCGTGCGGAAGGGGAAAGCCGAACACGGTACGAAACGGGGTGCGGCACGCAAGATGCGTGATATAGGGCGAAAGCATCTTTGCAAGAGCGCACGGCAAAACGGAAAACGGTGCAGGAACGCAGGCGGAGCGGCGGACAGCATCCGGCGGGGCGCGGCGGGGCGCAGCACAAGACTTTCCGGTTCTCCTCGCCGTTCAGCCTGCAGGATTTCCGAATCGCCGCACTCAGCCGAGCGCGGCTGCAAGCGCCGACACGTTTTCCGTCATAAGGGATATATATGTGGCTCCGGCGGCAAACTGCTCCGCCGTGAGGTTGTGGCACGCATTGAACTGAAGCACCTTCGCGCCCGTTTCCTCGGCGATCGCCTCGCATATCTCGGTTTTCGAAAGCTCTATGTGGAACACCGCGGGGATGTTCTCCTCCTTCACCTTCCCGATCAGGAACGCGACTGCGGCGGGGCTTGCCTCAACAGCCGACGAGCAGCCGGGGAACGCGGCGTAATAGTCGAGCCCGTACTCCTTCACAAAATACAGCAGCGGAAAGCGGTCGCCGAACACAACCGTCCGGCGCGTGCCGTTCCCTGCGACCTCGCGGAACGAAGCGTCGAGCTTTTCAAGCTCCGTGCGGTATTCGCTCTCGTTCGCCGCGAAGGTGTCGGCAAGCTCGGGCGCGCGCTCCGCAAGAACGCCGCGAAGTGCGGCGCATATCGAGATCACATTTACCGGGGAGGTCCAGACGTGCTCGTCGTATTCGCCGCGGGTGTGCCCGTCATCCGGATCCGCGCCGTCTCCGTGAGCCGGCGCATCACCGTCTTCCACGTGATCATGGTCTTCGTCCGCGCCCTCGGGAATTTCCTCCTCGCGCAGCTTCACAGCGTCCGTGAGGCGGAATATCCTGAGATCCTCATTATCCGCAGAGGCGATAACGCCGTTTGCCCATTCGTCCGATTCGCCGCCGACGTAGACGAACACGTCCGCGCGGGCGATCGCCGCGATATCCTTCGGCGTCGGGTCGTAGGAGTGGGACTCCCCGCCGGGCGGGAGAAGCATCACGATCTCGGCATCGGTTCCGCGGCAGAGCTGCCTTGCGAAATCGTAGCACGGGAAATTCGTACACACGACCGTGAGACGACCGTCTTTTTCACCGCCGCTGCCGCACGACGTGAGCGCGGCGGGCGAAAGAAGGAGCAGGACACCGAGCATCGCACAGATCAGCCGCCGCGCCGGGGAGCGGGACTCCGGGGTACGGGAGATGCGGCGGTGTGCGGAATGTGCATCGGGGGACGTGCGATGAAAACTTTGCAGCCCGGCGGCTGCGGTGCGCTCCGCCTCGCGGCGGCAGCCGGGGGAAAAACGGCTGTGCGCTCCGGCTTTTCGTTCGCCGCGCACGATCTTTTTCAAAGCGGAAGATAAACCGCGCATCATACCGACTCCTTTCCCGCGCCGTCCGCGCACGATCCGCAGTATCCGAAAAGCATCGTCTTTTTTCCGTCCACGGTGAAATTCCTGCCGAGCGCGACGGAGGCGATCCTCCGGCTCTCGTTCTCGTCGAGATGTATGAGAAGTCCGCACGACAGGCATTTCAGATGAAGATGGCGGAGGCACGGCTCGCCCGTCATCGCCTGATAGTACGCACCGCGCTCGCCGCCGCGCGGGATACGTCTGATCTCTCCCTCGTCGCAAAGACGCGCGATAAGGCGGTAGACCGTGCTTTTCCCGGCGCTGTGCGAAACCGCGGCGCAAAGCTCCTCCGCCGTAAACTGCCGTTCGGCGTTATTCTTCATGAATTCACAGAGCGCGCGGCGCGCCTCCGTGTCGTAGGTTTTCATCTTCCGTTTTCTCCTTTGTGCGGGGCGAATTTGAGAGTTACTCTCATATTATACTATGCTTTCTCCGACGTGTCAACAGCGGAATTTTCGCAAAATGCGGTACGCGCCGACGCGCGGAGACGGCGGCGGCGTTCAAATCGCGCGCCGCCCTCTTGATTTTTTCCGGAGTTTATATTATAATGAACGTGACATTTGCAGAAAACGGCTTCGGGCACTTCACGGAAAATGCATATCCGGGCGGTGCGCGTGTGCGCTTCCCCCGGGGCGGTCCGCTTTTCCCGTTTCCGTTTACGGTACTTTCGGCACGGCAGCGCCGCGTGCGCCGCCGATATTTCCCGCACTCCGCAGTATATCAGACCGACAGGCCGCCGCGCGCGGCGGAAAAAATATATGTGGTTGATGAACATATAGATGAATTGAAAGGTGATTTTTTAATGAAAACGAATAAGCTTCTCATAACTATTCTCGCCGTGTGTATGCTCATACCTTCGGTGATCGCGGTCGTCAGCTATTCGACAAGCGACGGACGAAAGATCTCCGCAAAGGCGGCAAGCACGCTGCGCGTGTCCGACATCAACGGAAAGGAATTCTCCTTTGAAAAGACAGGAGATGCGGAAAAGGACAAGATCATAACCATTTTCCGCGATATGCTCGACAACTCGGAAAAGGTATCCGCTCTTCCGGATGCTCTTTCCGGCGTGCCTTTCTACAAGGTCGTGTTCACCGCGGACAAGATCGACACCGTGTATCAGTTCTGGTTCTCGAAGGACGACACCGACACATACTACACCATGTCGGACGGAACGACCTACCGCGTGAACAAATCCTTCGTCGAGCCGTTTCTCTCGACCGACATCGCGCAGAGCCTCTATGTGAACTCCGTCGTGCCCGTCATGACGCTCTCGGGCGAATACTCCGTTCCTCCCGTATCCGCGGGAAGCGAAGCGTCGTCGTGGATGTACAAAAATCAGTCGGGGCTTTTCGTCTCCGCCGTAATGTCGGACGGTGAAAAGCAGTCCTCCTACGATGTCGAGGGCGGACTTGCCATGTCGTTCGACCGTGAGCCGGACAAGTTCACCGTGACCGTGGTCGGCGCGGACGGCACCGAGCTTTTCAGCGATCTCTACACGAACATCGCGTCGGCGAACATCCCCGAGGGCGCGTCCGTCTCCGTCAGCGCAAGTGCCGTATGGTATGAGGACGAAAGCCGCGATTACTACGGCACGCTCAATTACGAATTTTCCGCAGTCGTTTCCGCTCCCGCCGAATTCTATCCCGGTGTGACCTCGCTCGCGCAGGGCTCGTTCGTCTCGGTGACGGCGATAAACGTGAAGAATGCGGACAAGATCTCACTTTCGTCGAAGCCCGACATCGGCTACACTCCCGTCTGGTTCAAGGACGGCGATTACGTCCGCACGCTCGTTCCGTTCTCCGCCGATCTTGCGGTCGGAAAGTACGAGCTGACCTTCACATATGCGGGCGCGTCAAAGACGGTAATGATCGAGCTTACCGACGGCGGATACCGTCCGAGGGAATACACCGTTGACGATGCGGTAATGCAGAAGGCATACTCCGACGAGGCACTGAAGACGTACAGGGACGAGCTTTCGAAGCTTGTCTCCGAGACTGCGGACACACGTCTCTGGGACGGATACTTCCTCGCAAATCCCGCCTCGGGCGCGCCGATCTCCGCGGGCTTCGGTCACATGTTCAATCTCACGAACAAATCCGTGTCGTTCCGTCATGAGGGCGTCGATTACAAGTGTGTCGAGGGCACGGCGATCTCCGCGTGCAACGCGGGCAAGGTCGTATTCGCGGGCGAATTCGACTACACGGGACGAATCGTCGTGATCGATCACGGCTACGGACTCAAGACATGGTACTGTCATCTGTCGTCCTCGACGGTGAACGTCGGCGACGAGGTGAAACGCGGCGACAAGGTCGGAACGGCGGGAAGCACCGGATTCACGAATCAGTCGGGCGTGCACGTTTCGATGACCGTTTTCGATCGCACGGTTCTCCCCTACAGCACATGGGAGGACAACACGGACTTCACCAATGCGGGGATCGCGCTCGGTATACCGATGTATGAAAAGAAGTAATTTTGATTTTCTCATAGTCGGAACGAATTTCATATCCGACAATTTCACCGATGCCGTGCGCCGGCTTGACGGGGTCGGCATCTCGGCGGTGCTTTCGCGCAGAAAGGAGACCGGCGAAGCCTTTGCTGCGCGCTCCGGCGCGGAGCGCATATTCACCTCGTTGAACGAGGCGTGCGCGGCGTATGAGGAAGGGGCGTTCGATGCGGTATACATTGCGTCGCCGAACGCGCTCCACATTCCGCAGTCGGAGTATTTTCTCGGTCACGGGATAAACGTGCTCTGCGAAAAGCCCGCCGCCGCGGATGAAATATCGCTTGAGGCGGCGATCGCCGCTGCCGAACGGAGCGGAGCCGTATTCGCGGAGGCGATGCGCCCTGCGCACGATCCGGCGATCGCACGGATAAGGTCCGCACTCGGCGAGACCGGACCGATACGCTCGGCGCGGTTTGAATTCACGCAGTATTCGTCGAGGTACGACCGCTTTCTTGCGGGCGAGCGGGTGAACACCTTCGACCGCACGCTCGGGAACGCGGCGCTGCTCGATCTCGGGGTATATGCGATAAGCTGTGCACTCATGATCTTCGGCGAGCCGCAGGGGGAGATCGTATCGCGTTCCGCGTTTCTCGACTGCGGCTTCGAAGCGTCGGGAAATGCCCTGCTTTCGTATCCGGGGTTCGTGCTTTCGGTCGTGTATTCGAAGGTTTGCGCATCGGGGCAGCCGTCGGTGATCGTCGGCGAACGCGGCTCGATAGAGATCGATCGGCTTTCGGAGCCGAAGAAGGTCGTGCTGAAGCTGCGCGGCGGCGGTGAGCGCGAGCTGTGTCCGGGTGCCGTGCCGAACAACATGGTGTACGAGATCGAGGATTTCGTTCGCATATGCCGCAATTTCGGCGATCCGCGGCAAAAAGCGGAGTACGAGAGGTATCTCGACCTCACGCGCGCGCAGTGTCGCCTGCTCGGGCGGATCGAAAGATCGTCCGGCATCCGCTTCGACTGACGGGAAAACGGGGAAACAGGGGAAACGACGCGGGAACCTTTTAAAAAAAGGTTCCCGCACCCTCCAAAACCTTTCAACCGAACGGTATCGGTGTAAGCCGTTCTCTCGGAAGGTAAGCGGAGAGGTATAGCTTGACTTCACGGACACGGTCTTGCGTCGCTGCGGATTAACAGAGGCGGCAGGGAGATTTTTCTTCCTGCCGCCTTTTTGACCGCATCACAAAATTGCGTTTAATTCAAATTTGACGGTTGACACCCGCAGGCGTTCTGTGATACACTGTTTCCGATAAACCGACCATGCGTCTGTGCAGGGATTCGGAAAACTTATTTTTCGGAAATCGAAAGGAATAGACTTACATGAAACTTGTTCTCGACAAGCCTGTTACAGTTGCGCAGGGGCTCACCCTCGAAGAAGCGGACTGGGGTCCGTGGCAGTTTCCCCAGCTCCTGAAGAGAGAGGACGGCGTACTTTTCGCAAGCATCAACCTCGGTCCCGACAACTGGGAATCATACGGCGACACTCTGTGGTACAAATCCTCCGACAACGGTCGGACGTGGACGGACAGCAATCCGTCCGAAGCCGCCACCGCTTACCCGAAAGCCAAAAACGGAGACGGCTTTATGGCGAAGGACAGAGGCTACATCGACATTGACCCCAAGCTTCTCGAAGGGATCGAACCGAAACACGTTCTCAATTTCGACGACAAGCCCTTTTTCGACTATTATCTTTACTCCGATCTTCGCCCCGGAACGATTGACACCTCGGTAATGTTCATGAGGCTGAAGAAGGGCGAGACGGAGCAGGAGGGCTTTTGCCCGAAGGTCACGGACAATCCGGGTCTTTGCATCGTCCGTCCGTCGGGAACGGACAAGCTTCTTCCGAACAAGATGTTCGGACGGTTGAGAGTCGCGCCCGACGGCAGTCTCTGGCAAATGCACTACGACAGAGGCTTTTTCGACGGCAAGTTCTGCGACACGTTCATCGCATACTACTACCGCTCGGACGACAACGGCGAAACATGGTCCCTCGTTTCCAGGCTCGATCCCCGCACGAATCCCGGCGCGTGCTACTACTGCGAGCAGGATATCGCATGGATCGACGACAGTCATGCCGTTACCTCTCTCCGTGCAAACGGGCTGTACACGGCAGTGTCCGACGACGGCGGATATACATGGTCAACTCCGAAAAAGACTGCGGACTTCGGCGTAGATCCCGCGCTGTGCGTTCTCAAATGCGGCGCGATTCTCATGACCTACGGCAGACCGGGATTCCTCGTCCGTCCGTGCTTTGACGGCAAGGGCGAAAAGTGGGAAGAGCCCATTGAGATCATCTCAACCGGAAACAACGCATATAAGATGAACGATCCGTCGAAGGCGGGAAATGCTTCCGAGTGGGGAACCTGCTCGTATTCCGACATCGTTCCCATCTCGGACAACGAAGCACTGATCGTATATTCCGACTTCTACGTTCCGGACGAAAAAGGAATAAAGAGAAAATCCCTCATGGTAATAAAGGCCACCGTAACGGACTGAGGACGCACGTCGTTTTTCTCATCCGATGCGCGCGCCGTTTAACCGTGAATACAAAAGAGCCTCCCGCAGCGGACGTTTCCGTTTTGCCGCGGGAGGCTTTTTCAATGTCTTTTTTTGCGGATTTCATCTTTCGTCCGGCGCTTTGTCAGTCGGCGTCCGGGTTCTTCTTTCGTCCGATCACGATCTGCGAAAGCACGATCCCGCAGAATATCAGCACGCAGCCGCCTATCGCAGGGGGCGTCATATTCTCGTGCAGGATAAGCGCGCCGCCTATCGCCGCCCAGACCGATTCCGTCGAAAGAACGATCGATGCGGCAGTCGGGTCCGCGTCCCGCTGACCGAGGAGCTGGCAGGTATACGCAACTCCGCTCGACATCACGCCGCCGTAGAGTATCGGCACAGCCGCGGCGCGGATCGCGTCAAGGCGTACCTCCTCGAAGATAAACGCGCAGATGAAGCCGAGGATAGCGCATACCGAAAACTGTATGCACGAAAAGCGGATCGCGCGCACACCGTGACCCGCGCGGTCGAGTGTGATTATGTGCGCCGTCCAGAATGCCGTACCGATGAACAGGAGCAGATCGCCGAGCCCGAGCGAACCGTAGGAGCCGCACAGGAGATAGAGACCGCCGACGGTCAGCGCCGCGCCGATCCACACGTTGATCCCGGTTTTCTTTCCGCAGAAGGCGTAGACGATCGGCACAAGCACCGTATAAAGTCCGGTGATGAACGCGCTCTTTCCCGCGCTTTGCGTGAACAGTATGCCGAACTGCTGAAGATTGGCCGCACTGAAGAGCACGACTCCGGCGATAACTCCGTACATGACCGTGCGCTTTCTCTGCTCGGGGGTCGATTTCCCCCGCTCGAAAATGAGGATGACGGGGACGAGGGAGAGCGCACCGACGGCAAAGCGCACGGCGTTATAGGTGAACGATCCGACGTGTTCCGAGCCGGCGCGCTGAGCGACGAACGCGAAGCCCCATATGATCGCCGTCAGGAGCAGGATGAGTGTGCTTTTTACTTTTTTGGATTTCATTTTTTGACATCCGGAGGGCCGACGGTGCGGTCTCCGGCTCCTTTCGGGGCGAGAATATGAAGCGGTGATTGCGGTGAGGCGGGGGGAGATTAGCACGGCATTCGGAGAATGCAACGGAGACTTTTCCCATGAACACGGGATAACGTTAAGCTGTAACTGTACGTTCACTTGCCATATCTACGAGATTAGCATGGCATTCTCCGAATGCCATGCAGGAGCTTTATATGTTGGGACTTCGTCCCAAACCCAAGCGGGGACTCCGTCCCCTGCACCCC
>OLOA01004761.1_pt1 | contig 9972 bp, 8 predicted proteins | sample 1672201 | NCBI WGS metagenome assembly OLOA01 (sample SAMEA3136658, study PRJEB25190) | human gut metagenome
TAAAAGATCAGAAACATCTGCGCAGAAGCTCTTCAACATGCCTGTATTATAGCATCTTACAGGCATAACATCAAATCACTCCGACAGCTTGAAAAAAGCATTATTTTTTCTCAAAAATTAAAGATTTCATGGGCTTTTTAGAGTTATAAACTCTAATTTTTTTATTTTTTCAATCAGTGTATACATCAACCAGCTTAAGAATATCCAGAAAACAAGCCCTTTTTCCAGTTGAAAGTACCCCGGGATAGCTACAAAAAAAGATGCAAAATAAACGATTTTCCACGATTCTATCCAGTACAATAAGATTAGAAAAAGTAGCAACTCTGACGTATACGGAATTAGTAGTAAAACTGATATCAGCATCCCCGGTTGACGGTGCAGATGCAGTGGTAAATGTAACGATCGTCAGAAATACCACCACAGGAGGAAGAAAACATGAGTAAAGAATACGGCTATGCCAGAATCAGTACACCGAAGCAGAATATCGACAGGCAGATAAGGAATATCTTAGCTGCACATCCACAGGCACACATGATTAAGGAAGTTTTTACCGGAACGAAATTTCAGGGAAGGAAGGAACTGGACAAGCTTTTACGGACTGTGCAGCCTGGTGATACGATCATCTTTGATTCCGTCAGCCGAATGTCCCGTAATGCAGAGGAAGGCTTTCTATTGTACCAGGATCTTTTCAATCAGGGCATTAACCTGGTGTTCCTGAAAGAGCCACACATCAACACAGACACGTACAAGAGGGCTTTACAGGGCGGTATTCCGGCCACAGGAACCAACGTGGATTTTATCCTGGATGGCGTGAATAAGTACCTTCTGGCATTGGCAAAGGAGCAGATCAGGCTTGCATTCGAACAAGCTGAGAAGGAAGTACAGGACTTACACCAGAGAACCGCAGAGGGAATCGAGACAGCCAGGTTAGCAGGTAAGCAGATCGGCCAGAAGCCCGGAACACACCTGGTTACAAAAAAGTCCGTGGCCGCGAAAGAGATCATCCTGAAACATAACAAAGCCTTCGGTGGATCACTGAATGATATCGAGACAATTCGACAGGCAGGGATCACCAGAAAAACGTTCTACAAGTATAAGAAAGAACTACTGTCAAATACTGTTGCTTAAATCCAACGTACGGGAGAAATAAGCCTCTGTTTTCGAAGCAGTCAAAGAAGTGTAGGCCAGGAGATGCAGCGACCAGATTTGAGCCATACAGTGTGATTTGCTCCTTACCTGCACGGGTACTGCCTCATGAATCACTACAAAGATACAAAGAAACGAAATGCCTAGACAGCTTATTACGGTTGTCCAAGCATTTTTTGTTATCGATTATGTTATGGCTCAAGATCAGAAAAAATGAGCTGTATGTTGGATATTCAGGAGTATCCAGATTTGGATGAAATACTGCCTACGGCCCCGAAAATCATTTGTTGTATCTGGAAGAAACAACGATACGGAGACATTTGAAATGATGTTATCGTACGCGCGCGGGCAGTGTTGAAGTCCTGCTGGTTTGTCTGTTTATCCGCTGTAAGTTTCCAACATGTTACTACAAAATATCCGCAGAAATCCTTTACTACATACGAGAAAATCATCATTTGCGAAATTTTTGCACTCTCTAAGGCTTGCAAAAAAATTTCGCATTCCATCAAAACTCATTAAAAAATCACGATCATCTTCTCTCGTATTCACCTCTATAAGCTCTGGTCTGTGTCTGATGGAACATACTTACAAACATCCTGTATCTCACAGTTCAAAATCCGGCAGAGATCATTTAATGTTGTTGTGTTCACTGGCTTATTTTTCCGCAGTTTATCAATGGTAGCACTTGAAACATGATACCTGTTAATAAGCGTATATGTGGATTCTGATGATTTCTTTAATGTATCCCAGAATGGACTATAAACTATCAACGCGACCTCTCCCTTCTGTATTTCAGAATACGGGATAGTCTTATTGTTGACTATAGTCATTAAAATAACTATAATATAGTAAAATTATTTCATTCCAAGGAGGATCACAGAATCATGGATATCATAGATCAGCTTTACAACTCACATGTAAGCACAGCCGCACTGAATACTCTGGATCAGTACCGGGCACATAAGGATCAAGCTTTACAAGGTTATCATACTCTTAAAGAACAGCTCACAGACGATCAGGCGGCTACTCTCGATCAAGTCATGGATGAGAACCTTAATCTTCTGGCAGACGAGTTGGAGCAGAATTTCAGAAACGGCTTCTGTCTTGGAGTGAAGATGATGTGTGAAGTGTTCGGAAAATAAAGGATCAGCTAACTGCTTCGGGTCCGTAACATCCTTTACAGAATCCCTGATCTTACCAATGGCCTCAGCCCCTTTATTCATGGCAAGATCCTGAAGATTATCCTTCAAATCACCACTGGCATTACTTAATTCCGGGAACTGCTGAATCAGATCTGCCATATCAGAATTCTGGAATGTACCGTTTGTTACGGACTCCATAGCAGACTGGATATTCTTCATGTCAGACTGGAAGTTATCTGTTACAGTATCAATGTCAGTGGCAGTATCTTCTATGGAATTCTTGAACTTAGAAGCGAATGTGGCAGATTCCTCTGGAGTTTTCTTCTTAGCTTCCTGTGCTGCCTCGAAGTTTTTCTTAGTGGTTTCCTCATCCCATTTCATCTGCTTAGGATTATAGTTGTTGTCCTGGAGATAATCCCAGAAGTTCTCAAGCTCTTCATCCGTTTTACCTTTGAAGAAATCAGACTGGCCAAGACCATCCTTACCGAATATGTCCTCAAGATTCTCCTTAATACCTTCCAGATTCTTCTTATCTGGATCTGCAATAGACATGATACTATCCTTGAGATCATCCGCAGTGAGTCCGGCATTGCTCATTGCATCTTTAAGACCATCTGTATCATCGATCATCTTCTGGATAGCATCTGTACCACCGGATTTACCTGCGGCAATGAGTTTATCCTTCAGATCTGAGAATTGAGAGAGTGCAAAGATGTTATTCATCTTGTCGGAAGTGGTAGAAGTGGAACCGACAGCTTTCTTATAGTTATCCGTAAGTTGTTGCACTCTTTTAGCAGTATCTTTTGCAGATTCGTCTATGAGATTACCATTATCATCCCAGAGATCCTGAGCTTTATCAGAGATATCACTTACAGAATCCGTTAAATCGCTTTCAGTTGCTGAAATTTTCTTTTCAATAGATGCTAATTTCTTTTTGAACTTTTCAGGGCTATAACTACCTTCATTACTAATAAGTTCTTCTCGTTCGGCTTTCTGGCGGTTCAGTTTTTCAACCATATCATTGGCTTCATCAATATCATCCTGATATTTTACACCACCCGTAAGTAATCCCCTATTATACCAATCTCTTTTCTTGTTAGTGTGAAGTCCACTTTTTTCAAGAGCATCCTTAGCGTCTAAAGCCTGCTGTCTCTGAGTTGCGTCAACTATATTATCCTTGACTTTTAACTGAGATTCCATTAAAGAATTCTTTGATGCTAGATTTTCAAGTTCTGCCTGTTCATCTGTAGAACGATTCTCTTTTGCATTGAGTTCGTAGTATCTCTCTTTGTTTGAATCATATTCTGACTGAAGTGAATCACGTTCAGATACTGCATTGTCGTATTTTTGTGAGGATTTTTCATACTTTTTGTTTGCGTTATTGTTGGTCAGAACATTATCCCATAAGGATTTACCAGCATAAACAGCAACACCTGCAAGAAGCGCCGGAATGGCCACTCCAGCTACAGAAGCAAGTACCGCAGCGAGACCACCACCAAATGATGTGACACCTCCTACAAGATTGCCAATTCCAGAAGAGAGTATATCTCCGAGAGATGAAGATTCTGCTTTTGCACCTTTAGCTATATTCTTCTTTACCGCATCAGCGTCAATATTGTTAAAAGCTCCTCGGAAAATATCCATTATTCCATCAGAAATAACAGAACTTCCGTCAGATTTCGTATTTAAATGTCCGAACCACTTGGCAGCCGAATCTTGATCCCCAAACATTTTTAAAGCATCAGAGATAGCATTTGTATCTCCATTTTTCATTGCCTTTTTTAGATTTCCGATTTTACTTAATGACTATAGTATGATAAAATTTATAGTATAATAATAGCAATAAAAAGGAGGAATTCTGTATGCTTATTAGATGTCCCGAATGTGGTAAAGAAGTTTCTGATAAAGCGCCTGCCTGTATTCACTGTGGGTTTCCTTTAAACGATATACATATACATAAAGAAAATACTTGCCTTGTTGATGGAGCAGAATATGATATGACAGAACTTAAAAATTATTATGCGAAATTAACTGATTATGAAAAAGGGGAATTTTATAGAAGAATAAAAAGTCAATACGAAGGTAATCTTGAAATTTTTCCAAATGAAGCAACCAATATTTTAAGAAATATAAACGAACATTTTAATTGGTGGAATGATTCTCATAATCACGGTAAAGGTTATTTAAGAGATAAACTTGCTCTTGACTGTATCGACCACAATTTCCAATACTTCGAATTCAACACTGCCGATATTCCAGATCCATCCAAAACAGTTCGCTGTCCAAAGTGCGGATCAACGTCAGTGACAACTCAGGAGAGAGGTTACAGTATTATGTGGGGAGTGTTAGGATCAACCAAAAAGAAGAACCTGTGTCAGAAGTGTGGCTATACCTGGTGGCCGGGTGCGAGGAAGTGAATGATTATTTCACCGGAATGTCTGCTGCCATATCAGTGAACATTTTCGGTGCTTCTTCATTTGAGCGGATATTTACTTTTGATACTACGAACCTGTAATCAAAACTGGATGTGCAGGAATCTCCTTTCTTTATCTTATTTTTCGTAAAAAGTGTACTCAAGTGTAATCAAAGTCAAAACGCTGAAACCATTGATTTTACTGGATTTCTGGCATGTTACACACGGGTTCGATTCCCGTACTGGCTATTCTAAAAAGCAGTTAGAATTATTCTAACTGCTTTTTTCGTTATTCTGAAAATAATAAAAAAACAGGAAGCATAAAAAAGTCCCTCATTCTTCAGATGCTCCCTATCACATTCATCTCGTATAATGATATCTGCAAGCCAGTATATAAACATTTTCATCATCTATCTGATAAATCAGCCGGTCCTTATCATTAATACGTCTTGACCAGAAACCTGCCAAATTTCCTGTCAAGGGTTCCGGTTTACCGATCCCCTGATTGCCATTCCTGCATATATCCTCTATCAGCGCATTGATCTTCTTCAGTGTCTTTTTATCTTCGGTCTCCCAGTAAACATAGTCTTCCCATCCGTTCTGCGTGAATACCTTATTCATCATTCAACCTCTTTCAACTTATGAATACCTGCTTTTCCTTCCTGTAACTGTTTCTTTGATTCCATAATCCAGTCATAATTTGCGCGATCTTCCATAAGATAAAGATTTTCCATAAGATTGTTGTAGGATTCTTCCGACATCATCACCACATTTCTGTTGTTTTTACGAGTAACGATCATGGTTTCATAGTCATCTGTAACCTTATCCATATAATTTTTCATATTTTCCCGTAAATTCGTATAATTTACCGCTAACATATACGCCCTCCTTTTCTGTACAGTATTCTGTACTTTTATTATACGTACATTATATACAGCTGTCAATAATCTATACAAAACATGGATTTTTTTGCATTTTTTTATTTTCTGTTTTATAATTTTCCCTGAAAAAATACTTATGATAAGGGGTGACTTCTCATGCATCACAAACTTTCTTTTCGCAGAAAACTGCAGGCGTTTTTTCTTTCGCTGCTGCTTGTTCTGCTGACAGCCGCAGGAGTTCCCTCTGCTGCTTATACAGCTGAGGCTGCTTCTGCTGACACGACAATGGCTGTCCATTTTCTGGATGTGGGACAGGGACTTTCGATCCTGGTACAGTCGCGGGGAGAGAATCTTCTGTATGACGGCGGTGACCGGGGACATTCCAGTTTCGTGGTTTCGTATCTGCAGAAACAGAATATTTCTACCATCGACTATATGATTTCCTCCCATTATGATGAGGATCATGTGGCTGGTCTCGTAGGATGTCTGGACAGTTTTTCCGTAAAAAATGTGATCGGCGCGGATTATGTGCAGGATACGAAGATCTATCAGTCTTTCGAGAACAGTGTTGCCTCTCAGGGACTGACTGTGCAGCATCCGGAACCAGGAACGGATTTCGCCTTCGGAAGCGGGAAATTTACGGTTCTTTCTCCCCAGTCTATCAGCAGCAATGATAACGATAATTCTGTTGCGATCCGACTGGAAAACGGAAATAACCATTTTCTTTTTACCGGGGATGCAGAATCTGCCGGGGAGGAAGCGATCTGTGATCTGGGACTTGATCTTTCCTGCGATGTGATCGTTCCGGGGCATCATGGTTCTGCCACTGCTACTACCTGGGATCTGCTCCAGGAGACAGTTCCGGAATATGCAGTGATCAGCTGTGGCGCCGGTAATTCCTACGGGCATCCGCATAAGGATACTATGGACAAACTTGCCGATATGGGAATCCAGGTGTTTCGTACGGATGAGCAAGGTACGGTTATCGCGGTCAGTGACGGAAATAATATTGAATGGAACCAGAGTCCGTGTAATGATTATTCTGCAGGTGATGAATCGGATACCGGTACGCAGCCTTCTTCTGCTTATGATAATTCCGGTGCATCCGGCTATGATTCTTCCGATGGGGCGGCTTCGGATTCTCAGGCTGAAGTGCAGGCTGATCCGGAACCGGTCGGGGATATGGTATGGATCTCTGCTACCGGAAGCAAGTATCACCGAATCCCCAACTGCGGAAATATGAACCCGGATAATGCTACGGAGATGACGCGCGCGCAGGCGGAAGCTGCGGGGTATGGGGCTTGTAAGAAGTGTTATTAAAAACGGCAATGTGTTTCGAACATGCTGAATGTCATGCGGCATTGATATACTATGGATAATTTTTAAGAATATTATTTAAGGACAGCTGTATCATACATTGATATGATATGGCTGTCCTTTTCTTTATGTATCTTATTATTTTCTCTTCTGTAGGGTCCTGGCTTATGCCCGGATAGATTTCGACTCTGTTGGAATTGTTCCTACATCATTTTTCAATATCCTCCGCCGGTTCGGCCGGTACGAAGACTCTCTTCTTTTCTTTCTTCTCTTTTTTTGCGGCTTTGGCCCGCTCGGTGGCTTCCAGGCAGAATTCCATCTGGGAGTTTATCAGGGTTTTTCCCCGTTTATCCTGTTTCTCATAGAGACCGGAGGGCTTAAGGATATGCGCTTTTACATTGTCACGGAATTCCAGATCCAGCACATGTTTGATCTCGTCCTTGATTCCCTCATCTTCCACAGGGAAAACGATCTCCACACGACGATCAAGATTACGTGGCATCCAGTCTGCACTTCCCATGTAGATCTCATCGGAACCACCATTATGGAAATAGAAAATGCGGCTGTGCTCCAGAAATTCTCCCACAATTGAACGGACATGGATATTTTCACTGATTCCGGGAATTCCCACTTTAAGACAACAGATCCCACGAACCAGAAGATCCACCTGCACGCCACAGGAGGAAGCATAATAAAGCGCTGCCATAACAGCCGGATCACAAAGGGAATTCATCTTGGCTTCGATATGTGCCGGAAGTCCTGCTTTCGCATGGTCTGCTTCCCTTTCAATCAGTTTCAGGAAACGGTCTTTCATCCAGATCGGTGCCACGATCAACCGGTTCCAGCGTTTTGGTTCGGAATATCCGGAAAGCATATTGAACACTGCAGTTGCATCTTCCCCAAAATGCTCATCACAGGTAAAGATACCACAGTCTGTATAAAGTTTTGCTGTAGAATCATTATAATTACCGGTAGCCAAGTGTACATACCGGCGGATTCCTGTTTCTTCTCTTCTTACTACCAGTGTGATCTTACTGTGAGTTTTCAGTCCAACCAGACCATAAATAACATGGCAGCCTGCTTTTTCAAGCATTTTGGCCCAAACGATATTATTTTCTTCGTCAAAACGTGCTTTCAGTTCTACCAGCACAGTAACCTGTTTGCCATTTTCTGCTGCCTGTGCAAGAGCTGCAATGATCGGCGAATGACCGCTGACACGATAAAGGGTCTGCTTAATTGCCAGTACATCCGGGTCTTTTGCCGCCTGTTTTACAAAATTCACCACCGGATCGAAGGTCATATACGGATGGTGCAGCAGAATATCCTGCTTACGGATTGCTTCAAAAATATCCTCTGTCCCCATCAACGCCGGCACCGGTTGCGGAATATACTTCTTCTCTTTATATTTCTCAAATCCGTCAATTCCATATACCTTCATCAGAAACGTCAGATCCAGCGGACCATTAATCAGAAACACTGCATCATTTTTAATGTCAAACTCCTTCTTCAGAATCTTCAGAAGCTGCTTCTCCATGCCCTCTTCTACTTCCAGGCGAATGACTTCTCCCCACTGTCTCTTTTTCAGCTGTTTCTGAATCTCATTTAAGAGGTCTGCTGCCTCATCCTCGTCGATCGTGAGGTCCGCATTCCGGATGATCCGGTAGGGATCGGCGCAGATCACATCGTAATTGAGGAACAGCTGGCCGATGTTCCGCTCGATGATCTCCTCCAGAAGGATGACCCGCTTCTCTCCGTCTTTTCCGTCAGGAAGATGCACCAGACGGGGCAGCACAGAGGGAACCTGCACCGTGGCGAAATCCAGTTTTTTCTCGGGGTCGTCTTTTTTCGCAATCAGGGCCCCGATATTCAGGGACTTGTTCCGGATCAGCGGGAACGGGCGGGAAGAATCCACGGCCATCGGTGTCAGCACCGGATAAACGTTCTCCTCAAAATAACGGTCCACAAAGGCGCCCTGCTCTTTCGTCAGATCCTCGTGGCTCACCACAACCTCCAGGCCGTTCTGTTTCAGCGCTGGAAGCAGGGAACGGCTGTAGGTGGAATACTGCTGATTCACCAGCTCATGGGCCTGCTTTAAGATCAGCTCCAGCTGCTCGGAGGCCGTAAGCCCCGCGAGGTCTTTTTTCGTATAGCCCGCATGGACCATATCTTTTAAAGAAGCCACGCGGATCATGAAAAACTCATCCAGGTTGGACTCGGTGATGCTCAAAAATTTCAGCCGCTCAAAAAGGGGCAGATTCTTGTCTCTCGCCTCGCTTAACACTCTCTCGTTAAATTTGATCCAGCTCAGTTCCCGGTTCGTGTAATAGCTCGGATCCATATACATGCTCAGTTCTTTTTCCATTGCTCTTCCCTCCCCTTATATATGTTTCTTCTGATGAATCGAAGTCCGGATGCTGAAAACCTCCTCGAAAAAGGCTGCTTTCTCGGTGAAAAGTCCTCTCTCCAGCGTGATGTCCTCCGGCGTATCCACCTGAATGATCAACTCCTTGTCTTTCAGGCTGACCTTGACATTTTCAAATTTCTGCTTGTGGCTCCGGTCGCAGGCATTGGCCACTCGAAGGATTGCCGCCAGCTTGGCCACCGTAAGATATTCGGAACGGTCGAGATCGGTCTCCCGGCTCAGCTCCTCGTAATACGGAAATTCCGTGGTATTGAATTTGACAATGTAGGCGATGATCTCCCGCTCTTTTCTCGAAAGACCGATGATCTCTGTCGCCATGATGATCTGGTAGGAACACTCCGCAACATTTTCCATGCTGATATACTTTCCGCAATCGTGCAGCTGAGCTGCGATCTGCAAAAGCAGCCGCTGCCTTGCTTCCATCCCATGGATCTTACGGATACTGTCAAAAATAGCAAGTGCTACATCCGTCGTACCCTGGATGTGGCTTTTGCTGGTAGAATACCGCTTTGCAATATTCCTAGAAGCCACCAGGATATCATTTTCAAAATTATGGCCGCTTTTAATAAATTTCTTCTTTTCTCCGAAATCATAGGCGATCCCGTCCAGCAGTGAAACTCCTGGAAGCCACAAAGACTCTGCATGAAATGC
>OLOA01004764.1_pt1 | contig 9967 bp, 11 predicted proteins | sample 1672201 | NCBI WGS metagenome assembly OLOA01 (sample SAMEA3136658, study PRJEB25190) | human gut metagenome
GAACGGTGAGACTTGTGCTCTGCGCGCTCCTCTGCGCGCTCAACTTCGTGATAATGCTTTTCGGGGAGCTGTCGGGAGTTATGGACCTCACGGCGCTTGTGATAACGTCGGCGATCAGTATGTTTGCCGTTATCGAAACGGGCGGCGTGTACCCATATCTTCTGTGGGGCGTATCGTCCGCTCTTGCGATTTTGTTTCTTCCCGCGAAGCTTGCCGGATGCGAGTACTTCTTCTTTGCCGGGATATATCCCGTCGTCAAGCATTTTGCCGAGCGGATGAAGCGTCCGCTGTGCCTCGCCGTCAAGTTCGCTTTCTTTAACGTGATGCTGACCGTGTGTACGATCATCTCCCAATTCGTGCTCGGACTCAGCCCCGACGACGGACTTGTGTTCGGCCGGCTCATATACCTTGCGGGCAATGCGATGTTCGTGCTCTACGATCTTGCGCTGACCTCGGTGACGTCGTACTATCTTCTGCGGCTTCGCCGCCGCATACATGCCGATCGGATATAGAGCATGAGCTTTGTCCGTGAATAAATTCGCCCGATATGCGGGAAAATAACGGACGGAGGCGGAATTTTCACTCCGCCTCCGCGGCAGAAAAACGCCTGTGTGCGTTTTTTTGTTTATCGCGGACCCCGATGATTTATCGGGAGTATGATGGCACAAAATGGCACAAAATGACTTAAAAATACAGGCGGACAAAAAGCTTTTTTCTATTGAAAATACCGCCTCCTTATGATATAATAGCGCTGCGGAGATTTTGTCGTATATTGACTTGCTGATGCAGCATGAAGGGAGACGGGGAATGGGTGAAATGAACAAGAAAAAAGACCTTACGGTTGTTATTGCGATAGTTTGCGCGGCGGTTCTGGCGGCGGTTGTCTTCGGGATCGCGGCGCACGGAATTTCTTCACGGAGAGAAACACCCGATACGTCGATCGGCGGCAGTACGCTGCAGCCCGATCCGACGGTGAAAACCACCGATTCGGCATCAGCTCCCGATGCTTCCGACAGCGAGCCCGTGACTGCGCCTCCGACCGAAAAGAATACACAGACCGTGCCCGAGCCTCCGACGACGGAATCGCCCGATACTCTTGCACCGTTCGTTCCCGATACCGATTATCGGTATCAGAATCTCCCGGAGGCCGCTCCGGCGGAGCTTTCCGCACTTTCAAAATCGGTGTTTGTCGGCGATTCGCGCACCGAGGGACTCGCGCTCTATACCCGTCTGCCTTCGTCCGGCGCGCGGATATACACACATGTCGGAATGTCGGTGAAGAAAGTATTCTCCGATAAGGTTATCAAGGTCGGCGGTCAGAGCATGACAGTCATTGAAGCGCTGAAGTCCGATCCGACGTTCGACCGCGTATATATCATGCTCGGAGTGAACGAGCTCGGCTGGATCTATACGGAGGCTTTCATAGAAAAGTACGGTGAGATAATCGACACGGTGCGCACGATAAATCCCAACGCGAAGATCATCATTCAGTCGCTGATCCCCGTCAGCGCCGATGCGTACAAGACAGACCCCATGCTCCGGAATTCGAAGATTGAAGAATATAACAAGGCGCTCGATGCGATGTGCCGTGATAAAAACGTGTGGTTCCTCAATGTGGCGGAGATGTTTTCCGGAAACGGCGGAGTTCTTCCCGCCGATGCCTCTAACGACGGAGTTCATCTGAAAAAGGCGTACTGTGATCATTGGCTCGACTATATTCTCTCGCATATGGGCTGAGCCGAAGTGCACCTGCGCCGGTGTCGGCACACCCCTTCGGCGAAGCGGCAGCTCACGTTTATCCGATCACCTTTCGTGAAGCGCGATCGGGAGACGGCGGCAGAGTTTTTTAAGGAATGCTTGCTTCGCCGCGGCATATGCCGGGAGAGTACGGCACCCGACCGAGACGGGATGAATCTGCATGAGCCGCAGCCGGCGAAGCCGCCGCTTTCACCGCGGATTCTTATAAGGATTCACGGAATGATATCGATATCCGAAGCCGCGCCGAACGAGGCCGCGAGTAACTCATGCCGCCCCGGGCGGCGGAACGGAGATTTTTATGAAAAATATAAAAGCTTTTCTTTGCCTGACGCTTGCACTCTGCGCGCTCGGCTCGTTTGTGTCCTGCAAAAACGGCGGTGACGGCGGTGAAAGCACTGCCGCTCCGACGGAGAATCCGGCGCAGACCTCGCCCCGCGAAACGCTGAGTGCCGAGGAGATTTGCGATAAAATGAAAAACGGCGTGGAATTCGGAATCGACATCGAGTATGTCGAGCCCGAAGCGGTCGAATTTATGTATCAGGGGCTTCCTGAGGGGACGAAATGCATCGCATACGCGGCGGGCGGCGCGAGTGCGGAGGAGCTTGCGGTGTTTACCGTGCAGTCCGACGCGGATGCGCAGAGCGTGAAGTCGCTTCTCGCCGAGCGCGTGAAGGAGCGCACGCAGGCTTTTGCAACCTACAAGCCCGACGATGTTCCGAAGCTTGAAAATGCGGTTATAGAGTCGAACGGCGGCACCGTCATATTCTGCGTGAGCGGAAGCTGGAAGGAAGCGTCCGCGCTTGCGAAGGGGCTTCTCGGATAAAAAGTGGAAACGAAAAGATTTGCGAAAAACGATTCCGGATTCGTCTGTACCCATTGCGGACGCGAGATTTCTCCTCTCGGATATTCGTCGAGAAATCACTGCCCGTACTGCCTTTGGTCGCGTCACCTTGATGAAAACCCCGGGGACCGCGCGTCGGAGTGCGGCGGAGACATGGAGCCGATCTCGGCGGAGCCCGACAGCCGCCGCGGATACATAATAACCCACAGATGCACGCGCTGCGGTGCGGTGAGAAGATGCCGCGCGGCGCTCGGCGGCGAAGGACAGGCCGACGATATTGATCTTATAATCAAACTGACGGTCGCCCGTGACTGAGCGGCGTGGAAGGCGTCAAATGAAGAATTACGGTACGCTCAAATATGCTTTTCTGAAGTCGCTTCCGGTGCTTTTCGGGTATCTCTTCCTCGGAGCGGCTTTCGGGATAATGATAGTTCAGGCAGGGTACGCCCCCGCCTGGGCTTTTTTCTGCAGTCTGACGGTTTACGCGGGGAGCGGCGAGTTTCTGCTTGTGTCGCTGCTTGCATCTGCCGAGTCTCTCGCAACGGTTTTTGCAATGTCGTTTTTCGTGAACAGCCGTCACATATTCTACGGGCTGACGTTTATCGGAAAATTCCGCGAAACGGGGAAAGCTTATCCGTATATGATATTCTCCCTGACGGACGAAACGTATTCCGTCCTCTGCTCGACGGAATACCCTGCGTATGTCGATAAGGGGCAGTGCATGTTTTACATAGCGCTGCTCGATCATATCTATTGGATTGCGGGATCGGTGATCGGCGCCGCGGCGGGTGCGCTCATTCCGTTCGACTTCAAGGGAATAGATTTTTCGATGACCGCGCTTTTCGTCGTCATTCTCCTCGAACAGTGGAAGAGCGCGAAAAGCCATATCCCCGTGTACTGCGGCGCCGCATGCGCAGTGCTCTGCCTGATCGTGTTCGGCGCGGATTCGTTTATCCTCCCGTCGCTTGTGCTTACCGTGCTTGTCCTGCTGGCGCTGAAAAAGCCGCTCGAAAAGGCGGCGGAGCGCTCGGGCGGGATGTGACGCTCAAACGAGATCATGCGCAAAATCGCCCCGGAGAGGGATTTTGAGAGTTTTTCGTGAAATTTCGCGCGGCGCGTCCGATCTGTGAGGTACGGACCGCGCGCTGCCGCCGGAATAAACCGTGCAGCAAAATGAAAATAAAAATCGAGGAATAAAAAATGCACGCTTCCTTCTGGAATTCGGTACTTATAGTGGCGGTCGCCGCCGCTGCGACGTTTCTTACGAGAGTCATCCCCTTTGCCGCCTTCGGCAAGCGGAAGATCCCGCAGACGGTCGATTATCTCGGCAGGATACTGCCGTCGGCGATCATCGCCACGCTTGTCGTGTACTGCCTGCGCAATGTGGATTTTATCTCCGGATATCACGGCGCGGCGGAGATAATCGCAGTCGCGGTGATCTGCGTGCTTCACCTTTGGCGGCGCAATACCCTTCTTTCGGTCGGCGGGGGAACGGTCGTTTATATGATACTCGTTCAGGTGCTTGCCTGATTTTGCGGGACGGCGAAAATTCGCCGCCCCTTTTTCGTGCGCAGACCGCGCGTCATGAAAAAAGCGAGAACAATGCGTGTGTCAGCGCCGCGGCGCCGTAAGCTATGGCAAGGCTGAGCGCGCACACGCCGAACGTGAGCTTTGCCGACGACGTTTCGGAGAATATCGCAGCACAGCAGGACACGCACGGCGGATAAAGGAGAATAAAGACGACTGCAGCCGCCGCATTTGCCGTCGTGAATCCGATGCTGCCGAGCGCGGCGGCGAGGGAGGCGGGTGAGACTTCGCACAGACCGAATATCACGGCGCAGGACGAGACGACGATCTCCTTTGCGAAGAATCCCGCGGCAAGCGCAAGCGTAATCTGCCAAAATCCGAGCCCCGCTCCGCAGAGCAGAGGAGAGAGAAGTGTGCCGATCGCTCCGCCGAAGCTTTCTTCGGCGGAGGCGGCGCGCCCGCCCGCGCCGAAATTCAGAATGAACCACAGGAGTGCGGACGCGGCGAGGATTACACTGCCCGCTTTCCCGATGTACGCCCCCGAGCGGCGCAGCGCCGTGCGAAACACGTTTCGCACGATCGGCATGCGGTAGTCCGGCATCTCGATCAGAAGAGCGTCGCCGCCTCTTATGCCCGAACTGAGACGCAGCACGGCAAGGGACACGCATATCCCGAGAAGGTAGAGCGCGATTACGGCGAACCATGCGTATTTCCCGAAAAAGGCGGATGAAAATACCGCGAGGACAGGAAGGCGCGCACTGCATGAGATATACGGCAGAGCGAGGATCAGCCGCCGCCGTCCGCGTTCGCTGCCTGCGGTGCGCGATGACGCGACCGCGCCGACGGTGCAGCCGAATCCGAGAAGAAGCACGATGAATTCCCTTCCGGAAAGCGCGCATTTCTGCATGAGAGAGTCCGAAAGGTATGCGCAGCGTGCCATGTACCCGCAGTCTTCAAGTATCCCGAGAAGAAAGAAAAGAATGAACAGCACCGGAAAGAAGGACGCCGCCGCACCGACTCCCGGGATTATCCCGTCGCAGACGAGATCGACAGTAAATACGCCCGTACCACCGCCAAAGGCGGCGCGGATTAGTTCGGAGAGAGCGGCGAACGACGCGGCGAGAAGCGATTTTGCGCGATCCCCGAGAAGAAAGGTGAGCGCGAATACCGCCGACATTATCAGGATGAAGAATACCCTCCCGAGTACGGTATGGCAGAGCACACGGTCGGCACGGTCTGTGCGCGCTTTCGCGCTGTCCTCACCCGACAGGCACTGATCGAGAATTGATGATATGAAAGCGTACGCTTCCGCGTCGTCGGCGAAAGTACGCGCGGGAGGCGGAGACACGCTCCGTGCTTCGCGCCGCGCCGCCTCCGTGAGCAGACCGAGCCCGTCCCCCGAAAGCGCGCAGATCGGGATCACCGGGATCCCGAGAAGAGCCGAAAGACGGCGGCAGTCGAGTGACAAGCCGCGCTTTTTCAGCGTGTCCGTCATGTTTACCGCGAGAATCATGCCCTTGCCGAGCGAAAGCAGATTCAGCGTGAGGAAAAGACTTCGTTCAAGAGATGCGGCGTCCGCTATGTTGATGATCACGTCGCATTCGTCTCCGGTTATGAATTCACGCGCAGCCTTTTCCTCCGCGAGAGGCGAACGAATGTCGTATATCCCCGGAAGATCGCATATCGCCGCCGTGAAGCCGTCCCCGCGAAAAAGTCCGTCCCGCCGCTCGACGGTCACGCCGGGCCAATTTCCCGTGCGCATCCGCCCGCCGGTGAGCGCGTTGAACAGCGTGGTTTTGCCGCAGTTCGGATTTCCCGCGAGCGCCGCCGAAAAATCCGCCGTCCTCCCGGCTTCCGGCTTGCGCATGCCCCGGCACCCGGTGCCGCCGCACCGGAGGCTGCGGCAGTCCGCACATCGTGAGCTTTTCATCTTTTCCGACCTCCTTCGGCGGACTTGCGCAGTCCTGCTCCCGCTCCCTGCGGGCGCGGGGGCGTGCCGGGGCATGATGCGGAGACGCACCGTTCGTCGGACGGAGGGGATGCCGGGCGAAGGAATACGGCGGAGGCGAGGCGTGCGCCGATCGCAATGCGCGACGACCGGACGTAAATTTCCGCAGTGCCGCCGCGGCTTCTCCGCAGGAGAAAGATCGCCGTTCCGGGGACAATGCCGACGGAGGCGAGCCTCATTTTCGCACTCTTTTCGCATGATACGGCGTCTGCCGTGTACATTCTTCCGGGGATCGCGCTTTTTAAGGTCATAAGCAGCCCTCCGTGATGCCTGATGCATGATTTTGCCGCACAGGCGATTTTTATGTTGAACTTTGCCTTTCGATATGCTATACTAAATATGTATGCTGCAGATTGCGGCTTTATCAGAAAAAACGGTGATCCTATGACAAAGATTACAAAATCGGCGGACGAGACCGAAGCGCTCGGCGCGTATATCGCATCTCTTCTCGACAAAAAAACGTCGTTTGTCGCACTTTACGGCGAAATGGGCGCGGGCAAGACCGCGTTTGTGCGCGGGTTTGCCTCGGTCATCTCACCCGGAAGCCGCGTGAAAAGCCCGACTTATACCGTGGTGAACGAGTACAGGCGCGGGGAGATTCCGCTTTTCCACTTCGACCTCTACCGCCTTTCCTCTCCCGAGGAGCTTGATTCGCTCGGCTTCGACGAGTATGTCTCGTCGGGTATCTGCATTGCGGAATGGCCGGATATGCTCGGTGACGACCTTCCCGAAAACGCGGTAAAGGTGTACATCCGCCGCATCGGGGAAAACGAACGCGAGATCACGGCGGAGGGAATCGAGGATATCGCCGACGCGGACGGCGGCGACTCCCGGAGATGAAAAAGAAAGGTGAAAGCTTTCGATGAACGGTGCGGATAAGGAAATGACGGTGCTCGGAATAGATACGTCCTCGGCTTTTGCCTCGGCTGCGCTCGTGAAAAACGGGACTTTGGCAGCATCGTTTACGCTGAATGCCGGGCATACCCATTCGGAGACGATTCTCCCGATGATAAAGAACGTGCTCGGCGCGTCGTCGGTGACGGTTGACGAAATATCGCTCGTCGCATGCACGACGGGGCCCGGCTCCTTCACGGGAGTGAGGATCGGGGTGTCAAGCGCAAAAGGACTGTGCGAGCCGCGCCGGATCCCGTGTGTCGGTGTATCTGCGCTTGAAGCGGCATCGTACACCGCAGCGGGGACGGACGGAATATGCGTTCCGGTCACGGATGCGAGACGGGGCAACGTCTATGCGGCGGCGTTCGACGTGCGCGGCGAAAAGCCCGTGCGTCTTTTCGAGGATACGATAATCCCGATCGGGGAGCTTTGCGCTCTGCTCGGGCAGTACGGACAGACGGTGTACTTCGTCGGAGATGCGGCGGAGGCGCTTTCCCGTGCGGCGCACGAATGCGGACTGCATTCTCCCGCGCTGTCCCCGTGCATGAGAATTTCACAGACGGCATCGGGAGCATGCTTTGCCGCGATCGACGCATGGAAGTGCGCGTCGGATAAAGAAAAATTCGAGGCGAAATATCTTTCGCCCGTGTATCTCCGCGACGGACGGATATCAAATCCGGGCGGGGAAAAATAAGGTCGCGCCGTCGTGGCGCTTCGCGCTGCCGCCGATGGACGGGGATGCGATGCTCTGATGTGCGGCAGGTACGGAAAATGAATTAAGGAGCATACGGAACATGAACGAGATAAAGCTTTCGCAGTTCAGAGGAGCGGACGACAGAGAACGCTTTGCCGCAGCGCTTTCGTATATGAGAGAGCGCCCCGGAATGACGCTTTTCGTCGAGCCGGGAGAATATGTGATAACCACTCCTCTTGCGAGGGAGACGATGAACAATGCGATAACGGGCAAATTCGGCACAAATCCGGAGGAAGTGATGTTCAAACCGGATTTTCGCTACGACCGCGGACTTGATTTCAGCGGACACATAAGCAGCCGCATTATCGCGGACGGCGTGACGCTTATGATCGACGGCTTCATGGAGCCCGTGTCCGTGCGCGACTGCTCCGGAGTTGAGATCGTCGGACTTACGATCGACCATGTGAGAAAGCCGTACACCAAAGGAAGGATCATTTCGTGGACGACGCTGGACCGCGACGAGAATACGGCGGAGATCCTCGTTGACTTCCCCGAAAACTTCCCCATCAATCCCGATATAATCTATCCCCGATATTGCACCTATGTGCCCGAGAAGGAGCGCTTCGGCAAGGATTTCGGAATAAGATCGTTCACCTATATCGACGATCACCGCGCGCGTTTCGTCCTTGAGCGCTCCGACAAAAGCTTTGTCGGAAACGAGCTTTACCTGTGGCACTCGTTCCATTCGCGCCCTGCGATACTTATCGAGAACGCAAAGGACACCGTGCTTCGCGACGTGACGATACACAGCCAACCCGGCATGGGTATCGTCGGACAGAAGGCGGAGAACATCCTCATCGAGCGTCTGAGGGTAATTCCCTCCGTCGGAGATCATATCTCGACGAATACAGATGCGACGCATTTTGCATCCTGCCGCGGACTTCTTCGTCTTGACGGCTGCGAGTTCGAGGGTCAGGGCGACGATTCGATCAACGTGCACACATATTACTATACCGTGATCTCCCATGAGGGAGAGCGCTGCCGTCTTAAGATCAAGGCGCCGACGGGAACGCACGCGCAGTCGCTCGATTATCCCGAAATCGGGGACAAGCTTGAGCTTACCGATAAAAAGACGCTTCTCAGCGTCGGCGAATACCGCGTCGTCGATTGCCGTCCCGATTTTGAAGGATTCTTCTGCGATGTCGTGCTTGACCGCACGCTTCCCGATGACCTCGACGATTACTTCATCGCGGACCCCGACGAGCTTCCCGTGCTCGAATTCGTGAACTGCCGCGCGCGCAATCATTACGCGCGTTCAATACTCATAAAGTGCCGCAGTGCGCTGATCGAAAACTGCACCGTATCGGATGTCTTTGAATGCGCGGTCAAGATCGCGGCGGAGGCATGGTGGCATGAGGGCATCTCCACGGCGGATGTCACGGTGCGCCGCTGCCGCTTTATCAACTGCGGACGCCGTCTTACCGAATGCGGCGGAGTTTATGTGCGCATGGACTGCGAGGACAGCACCACCAAGGCGCACGGACTTGTCACGATCGAGGACAACATTATCGAGTGCCCCGAGGCGCACCACGGAATTGTCGTGAAAAACACGAAGCAGGCGATCGTTCGCCGCAATCACATCGTGTCGGCAAAGCAGAATTGCTGCATAGAGCCCGGAGTCGAGGTACTCTGAGCTCGGACGGACGAAGCGCTGCGTATCTGTGTGTGCCGGCGGTGAATACGCAGATAACAGAGGCGGGGGATTCCCGCAGGCCGTGTGCGCTGCCGCGTTAATCGGAATCAGCAAAAGCAGTAAAGGAAAAAACAGATCAAAATGCAAACTTCACAGAATAAAATGGGCACGATGCCCGTAAACCGACTTCTCCTGACGATGAGCCTGCCTATGGTTGTGTCTATGCTCGTTCAGGCTCTTTACAACGTAGTTGACAGCATGTTTGTCGCTCAGATCAATCAGGATGCGCTTTCGGCGGTTTCGATGGTGTTCCCGATACAGAACCTAATGATCGCTTTCGGCGTCGGGATCGGTGTCGGTGTCAATGCGCTGCTGTCGCGTTCCCTCGGACAGGGGGATTCAAAACGGGGTACCCGGTCTCGAGCTGCTGTCGGGTGAGGAAGCGCGCCGACGGGAACCGCAGCTTGCAGCAGAGGTCGTCGGTGCTCTATACGCCCCCACGGCCGGGATCATCAGCCCGTGGGAGTTCGCCCTGGCCCTTGCCGAAACGGC
>OLOA01004775.1_pt1 | contig 9945 bp, 3 predicted proteins | sample 1672201 | NCBI WGS metagenome assembly OLOA01 (sample SAMEA3136658, study PRJEB25190) | human gut metagenome
TGCACAGGCAACTTTGAAGAAGAGAAAAGATGTCTTAGATGAGGCAAATAAGGGTGTAGAGTTGGCTCAATCCAATCTTGAGGTTGCCAAGAAGAATTTGGGTGAAAAGACAAATGTTTTAAAAACAGCAAAATCGGATGAGTCTAGTAAAAAGGGTTTATATGATTCTAGTAAGAGTAGCTTGGATCGTTTAAATGCGAAACTTTCTGAATTAAATAAGGATGTAGAAGCAGCTAAAAATAGTGTTTCTACAAAAGAAAATGCTTTATCAAGTGCTCAGAAGGCTTATGATAGTGCGATTCAAAAACAGAGTTCGGTTAATACATTAAAACAAGATATTGTTAGTAAAAAATCTGTAATAGATAGTTATCAAAAGGACATTCAATTATTTAAGGAAGCTATTTCTAAATTAGATGCATCTATTAAACAATTAAAGAATGAAGAAGTTACGATAGAAACAAGAATAGCTGAAATTCAAAAAGTAATGGATGCATATGATAAACTATGTGCAAATCCAAATGGAGTTGTGGATGTAGTAAGTAGTGATGATGAAATCATTAATGGTTTGTATGATAAATTGAATTTTATGAAGGAAGCTTATAATGCATATTTAAAAGCTGTTGATGAATTTAATAAAGCAAATGCTATCAATAATCAAAATAAAAAAGAATTAGATATTGCAACAGAAAATTATGATAAGGCTAAGGCTGAATTGAAAAAGGCTCAGGATGAACTAGATGCTTATTTAAAAGTAACGGGTACTCCTGGATGGCATAAATTAGATAATGATTGGTACTTTGTAGATTTAAATGGTAATTTAGTGACAGATAAATGGCAAGGAAACTATTACTTAGAAAGTGATGGTAAGATGGCCACAAATAAATGGATTGATAATTTCTATGTTGGAAGTGATGGTCAATGGATTGAAAATAAATGGATTCAATCTGGAAATCAATGGTGGTATAGACATGGTGATGGTACTTGTACTACAAATGATTTTGAAACAATTTCAGGACAAACATATTACTTTGATACAAGTGGCTATATGGTAACAGGATGGAAACAAATTAAATCTAATTGGTATTATTTTAATGCTTCTGGTGCCATGGTAAAATCTTCTTGGCAAGGCAATTATTATTTAGAAGCCGATGGTAAGATGGCTACGAATAAATGGATTGGCAATTACTATGTAAATGCAGACGGATTGTGGCAACCAAGTGGATGGATTCAGTCAGGAAGTCAATGGTGGTATAGACATTATGATGGTACTTGTACTACAAATGATTTTGAAGTGATTGGAAATCAAACGTATTATTTTGATGCAAGTGGCTATATGGTAACGGGTTGGAAACAAATTGGTTCTAATTGGTATTACTTTAATGTTTCTGGTGCTATGGTAAAATCAGCTTGGCAAGGTAATTATTATTTAGAAGCTGATGGTAAGATGGCTACAAATAAATGGATTGGCAATTATTATGTTGGTCCGGATGGTGCTTGGATTTCAAATTATAAATAGTGTAAATTGGGGTTAAATTTGTTTAACTCCTTTTTATTGTAAAAATGTAATTTGATAATGAAAATATATGTTTATGGATGTACAATTAAGCCATAAAATATTTCATGTAAAGGGTTACATTTATGAAATATACAATCGTGGAGGGAAAAAGGATGAATAAGAAGGATTTAAAAGCTGTCTTGTTGGCTTCTGCTCTTGGTGGTGCTGCTTTTGTGGCTCCTGTTATGGCAGAAGAAAATTCACAGGATCCAGTGGATGTGAATGATCAAACAACACAAACAGTAACTGCAGATGAAAGTACAGAAGATGTTCAGACAACTCAAACTGTACCTGTAGAAACAAACACAGTCAAAGATGGCTGGAGTGATGATGGTTACTATTATGAAAATGGTCAGAAAGTTGTTTCTCAATTTAAGACAATTGATGGTAAAACTTATTATTTTCAAGATGATGGTTCATTATGTCGTGATGGGATTTATTCTATAATATCAGATTATAGTCCAAGACAATATTATTTTGATGCGAATGGTGTGATGCAGACAAACTTTGAGTATAACAAGAAATATTTTGGTGCGGATGGAAAAGCTGTCCTAGATACCTGGTTAGAGTTTGATGGTAAATGGAGATATTATAATGGACTTGGAGACTATTATGTTGGAGCGTTTTGGAGAATTGATGATGAAAACTATGCTTTTGACAATGATGGTTATGCATTGACTGGCTGGCAAGAACTTTATGACAGTTGGTATTATTTATCAAATCAAGGTAAGATTTTTACTAATCAATGGGTTGATGGAGACATGTACTATGTAGATTCTAATGGGAGAATGTTAACAGATAGATGGATTGATAATTCCACTTATGTAGGTTCTGATGGCAAAAAAACGGTCAATAGTTGGGATGATTCGGATGATGTAGGTCTTAGATATAAACTTGGCGATGGTGATGTGTATGCCCAGGATGTTATGGTTTTGATTGATGGAAAACTATATTATTTTGATTCGGAAGAATATTTGATTGTATCAAGCAATTTTGTTTATAAAGATGTAGCGTATATGGCAGATGAGAATGGTGTTGCCACATTATTGTGTGGGCCGGATGAATCAAAATGGTTTCAAATTGGTAATGGTTGGTATTATGCAAAAAACGGTGAAGTTTTAATGAATGCACTTGAAAATATTGATGGAAAATATTATGCATTTGGTCGTTATGGAAGAAATGTTCGTTCCGATACATTTTTATATTTTGATGTAGGTTTGCAAAAAGACACTATGTACTATTGTTACAACGATGGTGTTGTTGAGATGAATAAGAAAAATACATGGTTTAAAACAGAAGATTGCAGATATGTATATTTTGGTGAAGACGGATTAGAACATGGTGGATTTACTCAAATCGATAATAAAACGTATTACCTTAATAGTGATGGATATTTAGAAATAGGTGTATTTGATGGTTCTGATACATATCCACGTAAGTATTATGTTTCAGATGAATCTGGAGCTGTTGATTTAACACCGGGTTGGAAGACTTATTTATTTGAAAAGTATTATGCCAAAGAAGATGGTTCTTTATACATGGATAGTTGGATTGAGGTAGATGGTAAAAAATACTATATTTCTTCAGATGGTACTGCAATTTTTAATAGAAAATACCGTATAGATGGTATACTTTATTATTTTGATACAAATGGAGTTTTAATAGATAGTCTAGGTGATTTTGAGGGTACTGTGAATTTCCATGGAACAACATATTTAAATAAAGATGGCGATAAATATTACACTGGTGAATATGAGGGATATTTCTATGAATATGGTGTTCGTGTCTCTGGAGAAGTAAAAAATGGGGATGATTCATATTATGTTGATATAAATGGAAATATTAAAAAAGGTTGGATCAAAGAATATTATGGCTATCTTTATGCAGATCCAAAAACAGGTATTTTAGTAAATGGATGGCAAAAGATTGATGGTAAATGGTATTATTTTTCCGGAAATATAATGCGAACGGGCTACGCTAGAACAACTGATGGATTATACCTTTTTGATGAGAGTGGGGCTATGGTCAAAAAGATTGAAAAGGGTACTTGGTATCAAGATTCTTATTCGAAAATGTGGAAGTATGAAGGTGCTGAAGTAGAAGATGATAAGTTTATTTTAAATGGAACCACATATTATGTAACACGTTTTGGTAAAAAGGATGATAAAGCTTATTATTGGGATGATTATTCTTATTATGGAGTAGCCAAAAATTGTGTTTGGTATGATGAAATTAATGAAATTAGTTATTGGGGAAATGCAGAAGGTACTGGTTTTGATACGGTAACTGGTTGGAAAAAATCAAATCTTGGTGATTATGGTTATGTTGAAAATGGTCATTTGGTAACCGGCTATAAGATGATTGATGGTGTTGCATATTACTTTGATGAATATGGTTATTTAATGGATGGTATCGTGAATTATTTGGGTAAAGCAATTGTCATTGATGTAAATGGTAATATAGTTAATTATAAAGAAGGATGGAATCAATATGGTGATGAATTCTTCTATATTAAAGATGGAATGGCCATGATGGATACTATTGTTGATGATTGTTATCTAAATAGTGAAGGTTTAACAATTTCAGGGCGTACAAATCTAGATAAGGAAGATAAAGCTTACGATTGGGTAATGATTCATGGAAAGTTAGTTAAAAATCAATGGTATGATGATGAGGGTAGCATGATTTATTGTGATGAGAATGGTCGTGTTGCACGTGATCGATGGATTGGAAATCGCTATGTAGATGCGAATGGTGTATGGAAACCAAATGGATCAACTTCCCAAGAAACAAAAGCTGAGTGGAAAAAAACAAATGGTAAATGGTTATATCAACATAAGGATGGAACTTATACTAAAAATGATTTTGAAACAATTGAAGGACACACATACTACTTTGATGAAAATGGTTATATGGTAACTGGATGGAAGATAATCAATAATAAAGATTATTTCTTCAATGCTTCTGGTTTTATGGTTAAAGATACATGGCAAGGAGCTTACTATTTAGGATCTGATGGTGCAATGTTAACAAACACATTCACAAAAGATGGATATTATGTAGGAAGTGATGGAGCTTACTATACAAATCGTTGGGTTATAGATCAAGGTAAAGATTACTATGTAAATGGTTCTGGTAAGCTTGTTAAAAATGCTTGGCAAGGAGCTTACTACTTAGGAAAAGATGGTGCAATGCTTACAAAGGCCTTTACTCCAGATGGATACTATGTCGGTAGTGATGGTGCATATGTAAGAAACCAAAAGGTTACTGTAGAAGATAAAGTTTATTATTTAAATGCAGATGGTAAAGTAGCTAAGAATCAATGGGCTGGTGATTACTATTTAGATGAAAATGGAAATCCATATATCAATAGATGGGCAGGAAGCTATTGGTGTGGCGAAGATGGTAAGTATGTTAAGTCTAGTTGGGTTGACAACAATAAGTCTTATGTAAACGAAAACGGTGTATACTTAACAAACCAATGGATTGGTGATTACTATGTAAATGGCTCAGGTGTGAAAGTTACTAATGCATGGGTAGGAAGCTATTGGTGTGGAAGTGATGGCAAGTATGTTAAGTCTAGTTGGGTAGACAACAATCGTTATTATGTAAATGAAAATGGTGTATATGTAGCTGGTGCTTGGGAAAAGGACAGCAAAGGTTGGAAGTATCATGCAGGAAATGTATATGCGAAAGATATTACATTGAATATTAATGGTACGGCTTATAGATTTGATAGTGAAGGATATATGGTTAAATAATGAAATTGGAGCTAGACAGTTGTCTAGCTCCTTTACTTATTAACAAAAATCAATGTAATTGGTTTTTATGGGTGCTATAATGAATTTACGTGAAACATACGAAAATTATGGAGGGTATTATGAAGAATAAGGCCAAATTATTAACAATGTTAACGGCTGCTAGTATGATGCTTACTACAGCTGGTCAAATGAATGTGTTCGCAAAAGGATCTGCAGTAACTCCTGACGAATTGAACAAGGTTCCAGGAAGTACGAATACTTCAAAGAGGGATTTGTTGGAGGAAAATCTTGTAAAGGCAAATAAAAAAGTAGATGAAACCAAAAAGGCACAGGAAGAGGCTCAAAAGAAATATAACGATTATAGAACTTCGACTTATGATGTATTGAATTCCAATAAAAATTCGAAATGGAATACTTATGATTCGCTTTCTATTGAAACACAAAATGCGATTGTGAATGCTTTAGAAAAGCAGATTGCACAATTGGAGGCCAATCAAAAAGAATTAAATGATGCCAACGAAACGAAAAAGGGGTTGGCTAGTCGTTTGGATGAGGCAACGAAAGCCTTATTAGAAGCGCAAACAAAACTAAAAAAGGCACAATCTGAATATGATGCATTATTAAAGGGAAGTGATGAAGAAGCGCTTTGTAAAGATGTGGTAGCTAAAAAACAAGCTTTAGAGAATGCTCAAAAAGATTTTGATGCTGCTAAAGAAGCAATAAACAGTTTAAATACACAAAAATTAGAGGCAGAAAATCGTATTACAGCTGCAACACAAAGTGTCAATGAGGCAAAAGTTGCTTATGAAAATGCACAGAGTGTCACTTCGCAGGCACAAAAAGAAGTAGATGCAGCGACTTCAAACTATAATGAAAAGAAAGCTATTTATGAAAGTGCAACAGATCCTGCTTTAAAAGCACAGTATGAAGCGGATGTAATTCAGGCTGAAAAGGATTTGGTTATGGCTCAAAATAATTTAAAGAGTGCTACTGATAATCAGAGCGCTAAAGAAAATGCAGTAAATAAGGCTCAAACAAATTTAAATCAAGTAAATACAAATATTCAATATTTACAATCTCAAATTGATTCTAAACAAAAGGAATTAGAAGATTTAAGTAAAAATGTAGAGGATGCGAAGGCTGAATTAAATAGTGCTAAACAACAGCTTGAACAAGCTCAACAAGATAAAGACAACAAGGATACTGCATTAAGTGAAGCAAAAAAGGCTTTAGAAACCGCAAAAGAGCAAGTGCGTGCTCAACAAACTAAAGTTGATGATGCACAGGCTGCTGTAACAGCACAACAAAAGGTTGTAGATCAATTGCGTACGGATGCAAGTCAAGCTCAAGCTAAGATTGCGCTTGGATCAAAAGGTTTCTTTGAAGCTTATGGATATACAGCTGCATTAAAAATTCTAGAAGAACAAAGTACTGCAAATGGTGGAAGTACAAATATTGGTGCTGCAAATGATGCGACTAGCTTAGAAAACTTTAAGCGTGCTTTGAGTATGGTTCGTTATGGAAATACATTGCGTACAACGGATACGAATGTGACTGGACTTAATGATTTAAAAGTAAATCCTACATTGTTTGCGATTTCACAGGTGCAAATCAATGCGACCGCAAATGGAAATAGTTTTGGTCATTCTCAACTCTATTATGTTGGAGAAAATATTGCGGCTGCAAGTTATAAACAAGATGATAAAGGTTTATATAATGGTTGGTATACATTAGAAAAAGCGGTATATGACTATATTACAGCTAAAGGTTGGACAGAAGATGATTTGTATAATGATGCAAACAAATATAAGGAAGTTCAAGAAGCTTTAGGACAGAGACTACCTCAAGTAGGACATTATACAAACATTATTAATAAGGATTATGCAGCTACGGGTACTGCTTATATTTATTCAAGTACAGCTTCACCTGATGGTTGGAAATGCAATGCGGGTCAGGTATTTGATTTTCTTTATTCTTCTTTTACAAAAGCGGAAGATGTAATGACAATTGATGAGTTTGAAGCTCAGTTCAATGAATACTATAACAAATTAATGAATGCAGATAGTGTATTAAGTGAGAATCAAACTAAATTAGAGAACTTAAAGGCTGAATTAAAAAGTCAAAAGGCATTATTGGCTTCAAAACAAGCAACTCAATCAAGCGCAGAAACAAATGTTCAAACTGCAACGGATCAAGTAATTTCAGCACAAAGTGCAGTTACGGCTGCTCAATCTAAGGTAGATACAAAACAGGCTCGTTTAGATCAATTGATGAGTGATAGTACAGCTTCAAGTTTATTAAATGAAATCAATTCTTTAAAGGCTTCTAAAAAAAATGCAGAAACAAATGATTTGGTAAATGCTCAAAAGGTTTTATCAGCTGCTCAAAAAGAGAAAATGATTGCTGATCAAAATGTTGTAGATAAAACGGCATTGATAAATGATGCGAAGTCAAATTTAGATTTGAAGAAAAAGGTTTTAGCTGAATCAAATAAGGGTATAGAGTTGGCTCAGTCCAATCTTGAGGTTGCCAAGAAGAATTTGGATGAAAAGACAAATGTGTTGACATCTGCAAAATCAGATGAATCTAGTAAAAAGGGTTTATATGATTCTAGTAAGAATAGTTTGAATCGTTTAAATGTGAAACTTTCTGAATTAAATAAGGATTTAGAAGCAGCTAAAAATAGTGTTACTTCAAAAGAAGAAAGTTTAAAGAGTGCGCAAAGTGCATATGATGGTGTTGTTCAAACACAAAATGAAGTGAAGGATCTAAAACTGGTTGTATTGAATACTCAATCATTGATTGATGAATATAAAGAGGAAATTCAAACGTTGAATGATTCTATGGATGATGTAGATGCACAAATCAAGGAATTAACATCTCAAAAAGTCGCAATGGAATCAAGAAAAGCAGGTATTGAAAAAGTGAAAGCTGCTTATGATAAATTGAATGCAAATCCAAGTGGTGTTGTGGACGTTTTAGAGAGCGAAGATGAAATAGTTCTAGGATTATATTCTAGAGTGAAATCTATGAAATCTGCTTATGATGCGTATGTAGATGCAGTCAATGAGTTTAATAATGCAGATATTGTGAATGCGCAAAATAAAGAAGCTTTGGATGTCGCAACTAAGAATTATGAAGATGCGAAGGTTGAATTGAAAAAGGCTCAGGATGAACTAGATGCTTATTTAAAAGTAACGGGTACTCCTGGATGGCATCAATTAGATGGCGATTGGTATTATGTTGATGAAAATGGTAATCTTGTCACAAATGATTGGGTAGGAAACTATTACTTTGAAAGTGATGGTAAGATGGCCACAAATAAATGGATTGGCAATGATTATGTTGGTAGTGATGGTGTTTGGATTCCATATAAATGGGTTTCTACAAATGGAAAATATTGGTATAGACATCCAGATGGAACTTATACTAAAAATGATTTTGAAACAATTGCAGGCCAAAGATATTACTTTGATGCGAATGGTTATATGGTAACTGGATGACAAAAAATCAATGGCCAAGATTACTACTTCAATGCGAGTGGTGTTATGGCAATGAATACATGGGTCGGTGATTATTATTTAGATGCAGATGGAACAATGCTTACAAATTCATTTACTCCAGATGGATGTTATGTAGGATATAATGGTTCTTATTTAAGAAATCAATGGTTTGGTGTACATGATAAAGAGTACTATTTTGGTGCAAATGGAGTCATGTATAAAAATGCATGGTCTGGAGCTTACTATTTAGGAGCTGATGGAGCCATGCTGAAAAATCAATTTACTCCAGATGGCTATTATGTTGGTGAATCAGGTGCATATTTGACAAACCAAAAGATTAGTGTTTCAGGTAAAGATTATTATTTAAATGCAGCAGGAACATTAGCTAAAAACCAATGGTCAGGTGATTACTATGTTGATTCCAATAACAATCCATTTAAGGACACATGGGCTGGTTCATATTATGTAGGATCAGATGGTAAATATGTTAAAAATCAATTCACTCCAGATGGCTATTATTGTGGAGCTGATGGTGTCTATGTTACTAATCGATGGATTGTAGTCGATGGAAAAGATTACTACATGAATGCTTCTGGTAAGATGACAAAAGATGCTTGGGTTGGATCTTACTATCTAGGAAGTGATGGAGCTATGCTTACAAATACATATACTCCAGATGGATATTATGTGGATGAAAATGGGTTATGGACACCTTCAAAATGGGTTCAATCTGGTTGTAATTGGTTGTACAGGCATTCGGATGGAACGCATACTACAAATGATTTTGAAGTGATTGGATCTCAAACGTATTATTTTGATTCGAATGGTATTTATCAAACAGGTGAACGCTATTTAGGTGGAGAATATTATTATTTTAATGCTCAAGGTGTAATGCAGACAGGTACGGCTGCAGATGGTTGGGAATATAATAGTTCTGGACAGAGAATGGTATATTGGTCAAGAAGATCAACAAATCCTGTATATCATCGTACTCCAGACAATATTAGTCCTAAGAATCTAGTTCGTGGAACATATTCTCAGGCGGTTGCGGCTGGTAAAACAAATCGTTGTAAAAAGGTAATCCGCAATTAGATAGGGTCGACTAAAAGTTGGCTTCAAAAATTGT
>OLOA01004780.1_pt1 | contig 9942 bp, 9 predicted proteins | sample 1672201 | NCBI WGS metagenome assembly OLOA01 (sample SAMEA3136658, study PRJEB25190) | human gut metagenome
GATCACTGGATCGCATTTATCCTGCTCGGCTTTATCGGCGGCAAAATGATGATCGAGGCCATCCGGGAATGGAATGAAGAAGAAACCGTCGATGTCATAGATGCACCTCTCGATCACAAAAATATGCTCGTTCTCGCTGTTGCTACCAGCATTGACGCACTTGCCGTCGGTATCACCTTCGCCTTCCTTGATACTCCGATCATAGAAGCAATCACCATCATTGGAATCACGACTATGATTATCTCCATTATCGGAGTTGTTGTCGGAAACTTTTTCGGAAGCAGATACAAAAGTAAAGCTGAGTTTATCGGTGGTCTGATCCTGGTCCTTCTTGGTCTTAAGATTCTTCTTGAACATCTCGGTATTCTTGTTTTCTGATAGTTCCATCACATACAGTCCAGATTCATAACATCGTATGAACAGGACTGTATTTTTTTACGATTATTATTGACATTTCAGGAAAAAGCATTTATTATTATAACATATTTGTTTGGTATGTTTATATGGTTTTTGATTAAGGAGTGTGATCTCATGAACATCTTATGCTTTGGTGATTCTAATACCTGGGGATATAAGCCGGATAAAACCGGCCGATTTGACGAAAATACAAGATGGACTGCTCTTCTTCAAAAAAAGCTTGGTCCAGAATATCATATTATAGAAGAGGGACTTTGCGGAAGAACTACCGTCTTTCATGATGAACTCCGTGAAGGCCGCCGCGGATTGGATATGATCGGTGTTACTGTAGAGATGCATGATCCTCTTGATCTTGTGATCATCATGCTCGGAACCAATGACTGCAAAACCCGCTATGGTGCTTCTGCCAGTGTAATCGCAAAGGGCCTTGATCAGGTGATCCGTAAAGCACGTAAAAGTTCTTCCAGGCCTTTTGACATACTGGTAGTTTCTCCCATTCACCTGGGAAAAGGTGTTGGAGAACCGGATTTCGATCCGGAATTTAATGAATCTTCCGAAGTTGTCTCCCGGAATCTTGCAGCTGAATATCGTAAAGTTGCTTTGCAGAACCATGCTGCCTTTCTGAATGCGGCTGATTTTGCCTCCCCAAGTACCACTGACCGGGAACATCTGAACGAAGCAGGACATGCTGCACTGGCAGAGGCGATTTATTCCAAGGTACTGTCCATGTACAGTGACCTTTTGAATGCAATCTGATTAATGATCAATAATGTAAGTATACTGCCTGCGAAATATGTCATACTCTGTAAATTCGTTTTGATTTGTTGAGAAAAATTATTGACAACTCTCCATTCATTTGCTATAGTGGGGCAAGTTACTGTTCACAGTAACAAATTAATTCCAACGCATATGTGAGGGAGTAGTTTGCACGAAAGTGTGGTTTGTCAACATACTGGTATCACTTTGTACCTGGCAAACCTTAAAGAATGAGACTCATGTATACTTTTTCAGAAAAAGCAGAGACTGTCTCTCTGTTTTTCTTTTCTGCAAAAGTATATATGAGTCTTTTATTATGCTCAAAAGCATGTAAAAAATTATACAAAAGAAAGGATAGAAAATTATGACATTATTTATTGAACTTGTCCTGATGGGAGTAGGACTTGCTATGGATGCCTTTGCAGTATCTGTCTGTAAGGGGCTTGGAATGACCAAACTGAACAAAAAACAGGCTTTGATCATCGGTCTTTACTTCGGTGGATTTCAGGCGCTGATGCCTTTTGTGGGATGGCTTCTTGGCAGCCAATTCCAGCAATACATTACCCGCATTGATCACTGGATCGCTTTTATCCTTCTTTCATTTATCGGTGGCAAAATGATGGTGGAAGCCATCAAAGAATGGAATGATGAAGAAGTTGTAGAAGTAAAAGATGCTCCTCTGGATCACAAAAACATGCTGATGCTTTCTGTTGCTACCAGCATTGATGCTCTGGCTGTAGGTATTACTTTTGCATTTCTGAACACACCAATTGTGGAAGCTATCACAGTTATAGGTATCACCACCATGATCATCTCCATTGCAGGTGTCTGTGTGGGGAATTTCTTCGGAAGCCGCTACAAAAGCAAGGCTGAATTTGTGGGTGGTCTGATCCTTGTTCTTCTGGGATTAAAGATTCTTCTGGAGCATCTTGGGATTCTGACTTTCTGATAAAAGATCTTCGTCAATGTTTTAATTTTGTTGACCGCATAATTTATCTGGAGTAAACTATAAACAAATCGTAACTGTGAGGTACTGAACAGTTACGACAAATCTATTTTATGGAGGGATCGTCATGAAGAAGAGTACCAGAATTCTGTCACTTCTCCTGGCTCTGGTGATGCTGTTTACAGTTCCAACACCTGCATATGCCATGAGTGCCAGAAACAAAAAAGCTCACAAAGCATTAACAACACAGTTGAAAAAGGACAAACGAAAATATTGTTCCTATGGTAAACTGAAATATGTTTACGCAGACGTTGACGGAGATCATGTAGATGAACTGATCACAGTACCTGGTTACGGATATCTGACACAGGCTATCTATGACTACCAGAACGGCAAAGTAAAAACTGTTGCTGTTGTAGGTCAGGGTACATTCACAAGATTTTATCGTAAAAACAAAATCATCACAATCAAAAACAGTGGACATATGGGAGTTCTTTACGACTATTATATGAAATACAGCTCCAGTTCACACAAATACAAAATTGTTGCTTACGCTCAGAAAGATTATGGCAACCGATCCTATGATAAAAAGCCAATCAGCACTACTTATTATGTAAATAACAAACAGACATCCAAGTCCAAATATCAGGCTTATATAAAGAAACTTTCTGCAAAGAAAGAGACTGGTATCAGATTCAGTTCTCTCAAGTGGAAAAGATATTAAATGAATAACAAATGCCCTGAATCTTCCGATAACCTGCTTTTCAGGTACTTCGGTGGTTCAGGGCATTTCTGTAAATGTAGGAATTTTTTTCGGTTACACACCAGAAAAAATACTGATAACAAAAGAGCAAAAATCTTTATTTTGTGTTATTCTGCCCGGCACTCCAGATCAATATGCTCTTGGAAGCCAGCTCTTCTTCTTTTTCCAGGGCTTTATCCGGCTGATCTGCATAATCCCAGAGAGATTCCGCTTCTTTTCTGTCGGCAGGCTCTACATAATAAACATTTTCGATGCCTGCAGGCATAGATGTTTCATCTGCTGGTTCCTCCGGACCTCGATTATATGCCTCTTCAAAATCCTGAAGATCCAGAATCTCATAAGTTTTATTTTCCTCTGTGGGGTATTCTTTCCGGGTCCAGCCTGTCTCTGATACCATATAAAACATGTTTTTCTGGTCTACAGATATGACGGATCTGATGCGTCCCAGAGGATTGATGTTGCCATATAATCGGTTGTCTTTTATAGTCATGCCGGTTTCTTCCCAGGAAAGATAGGTCTCTCTGTCATAAAGCCAGTAATGTCCTGTTTCGCAGGCTGCGAATACAAGTATTGCAGCAAGGATCACTGACAAAATTCTTTTCCTGAGGATACGTTTCCGAATATTTTTCAATGATTGTATCTCTGCTTTTTTGTTTTCCTCCGGAGATATTCTGTGGTCTGTTCCAAGCTGGTTATCTTTTTTCATTTCTTCCAGCATTTTTCTGCAGGAAGGGCAGCCCTTCAGGTGCTCTTCCACAAGTTGTCTGCTGTCCTCACTGGCTGCCTCATCCACATAAAGTGGCAGCAGATCTTCAATAACATTACAACTGATCTTCATGTTCCAGTTCCTCCCTGATCTTTTTGCATGCTCTGTGATAAGTTACTCTTGCCCAGCTTTCACTTTTGCCAAAGAGAGAGGATATATCAGCAAATGCCAGTTCTCCAAATACACGAAGGGAAAAAACTTCCTTATAAGGTTCTGCAAGTTTATGAAGGGCTTTGTGAACCTGAAAAGCAGTCTCTTTATCTGAAAAATCCTGAACCAGATCCATGGAAAGCACTGATTCTGTTTCATCTTCCTGTTCCGGTGCATACTTTTTGTTTTTCTTCAGATAATCATAGTATGTGTTCTTGGAAATCTGACAAAGCCACACACGCAGGTCACATTCACCTCTGAACTGCTCTGCTTTTTTCAGGGCTTTGAAAAATGTTTCCTGTGTAAGTTCCTCTGCAAGATGGGTGTCATGTGAAAGAGAGAGCAGATATCTGTATACGGATGTAAAATATCTCTCGTATACTTCCTGAATATTCAGCATTCTTTTGTTTCCTCCTTCACATATATGACTACCTGTGTATGTAAAACGTTACAGAAATTTTTTAACTTTTTTGTAACTATTCAGTAGATAGCATCCCGCGAGGTGTTTTGAAAGGGCATACTCCACCTGATGCATGTCCGATCACTTCCTCTACCTGTTCAAAGGGAATCATTTTTGCTTTCACATGATCCAGGAAACCCTTCTCTTCTAGATATGCTTCTGCTTTTTTTAATGACATGATTTTTCTCATTTGTTTTTATGAGCAAGATCATATGGATTTAGACCTTTTGCCCCTGATATCATAATACATAGTAATGCGGTATGATATCTTCATAATGTCCGTCTGGCATACGGAATCCACCGGGGATCACTCCCAGTCTGGTAAAACCGATCCGTTCATATAAATGCAGGGCATGGGTGTTAGACGCAACTACTGCATTAAACTGCATTACCCGGAAGCCTTTTTCCTTTCCCATTCTGAGGCAGTCCAGCACCAGTTTTTCCCCAATATGTTCACCCCGGATATCTCTTCTTACTGCATAACTGGCATTACATATATGACCACATCTGCCAATATTATTCGGATGAAGAATGTAAAGTCCAACCACTTCTCCATTATCCTCATTAACTGCAATCCCTGTATAAGTCTGCTCTTTGAAAAAAGCATCTCCACTTTCTTCTGTCAGATCTTCTTCCTGAGGAAATGCCACCCCGTCATCCACTACCTGATTCCAGATTTCACTTGCAGCCTTAGCATCTTCTGTTGTGTATTCTCTGATTTTTATGTTCATTTTTTCTGCCTCCTGTATCAGATTTCAGCTTTTTTTGTTGGGTTCAAAATCCTCAACTTCGCTGTTCACTCCGTACCGTTCTCTTTCTCAAGGAATTTTTGATAAGTGGCATCCATACCAAAAGCTCCCAAAGGTGCAGTTATGATAATCGCCATAACCGCTACCGAAAGAACAATCTTGCCACAGGGAAGTCCTGCTGCCAGAGGTACTGATCCAATAGCTGCCTGAACGGTTGCCTTAGGCAGATAAGCAATCACACAGAAGATTCTTTCTTTTAATGTAAGATTTGTTTTTACAGTACACAAAACCACACCCACAGCCCGGAATACCAGTGCTGCAAGTATCATCAGTATTGCAGCTGCTCCTGCTTCCAGTGTGTAACGAATATCCACTGCTGCTCCCACCAGAACAAAAAGTACCACTTCTGCCGCCAGCCACAATTTCCCAAACTTTTCTGACAGTCTTTTTGATACAAATGCTGTACTTTTCATTTTCAAGACACATGCCATGCTGACTACTGCCAGAAGCCCGGATACAGCCACTTTTCCGTCCAGCCAGTTCTCTACTGCGATCATCAGAAAAGAGAAGCCCAGTACCACGATCACTTTCATGCTGTTCCGTACATAATGTTTTCTTGCATAAGCAGTCTCAAAAAACAGGTACAGAAGGTATCCGGTAACTGCCCCAAGAAGTACTCCCAGCACAATGGATACAGGGATATTCAGAAAAGAAACTGCACTTGCTTTTCCACCCTGTGCCATACTTAGAAAAGTAGTAAAAATCACGATCACAAAGATATCATCACAGGAAGCACCTGCCAGTATCATCTGTGGAATAGCTTTCTTTGTACCATATCCTGTTTCCATAAGTTTTACCATCCGGGGTACTACCACTGCCGGAGACACTGCCCCAAGGACAGCGCCCATAACTGCTGCTTCTGTCCTGGTAATATCAAGTATCACCGGAGCCAGCAGAATATATCCCAGAATCTCGAAAGATGCCGGAACAAAGGACATCATAACTGCAGGACGCCCCACTTTTTTCAGATCTTCCAGATTCAGGGATAACCCTGCTTTCAGAAGAATAATAATCAGTGCGATCTTACGGAGATCTGCTGAAATGGAAAGTATGGACGGATCCAGCAGATCCAGAACATAAGGTCCAAGTACGATTCCGGTAGCAAGCATTCCTATGATCCTAGGCAGTTTCAGATACCCGCAGATGGCTCCCATAGAAAGCCCTACCAGAAAGATCAGTGCCAGTGATGTTAACATATTTTTTTCCTCCTTAATCTCCTGCTGAACCTGCAAAATTGTTTTTCTTCTGCCTCTGGAAACACAGGGATTCTGTATTCAGGCAGAACAAAGCGGACAAGTCCGCTTCAAACTCCCTGAATCCCTCAATCTTTGAGGGACTTGCTACGCTTTGCGCGCCAGATGCAGTCTGCTTTAGCAGACATATTCCAAATGCATCTAGTCGCATCCTCGCGGAGCGTTTTTTGCTTTATTGGAACATTACGGAGTAATTTCCTATAAAGTAAAACAGACAGACCGAGGCTGCCCTACAATCTGTCTGTTTGAATTTATTATTTTACTGTTACTTTCACTGCTTTATATACACCATTCGGTGCATAGCAGTATACAGTGCAGGCACCTTTCTTAATGCCCTTAATCACACCGTTTTTGCTTACAGTTGCAACACCACTGTTGCTGGATTTGTATCTTACTGCGCTTACATGATATTTTACATTTTTAGTTGTATTTGTCACTTTTACTTTCAGTGTGAAGGATTTTCCCGCTACTATGGAAACCTGTCCCTTATTTACAGTCACTTTCTTGGCATTTCCATACTTACCACCGGTGGTAACTGCATGCATAACATCAGATTTTGCAAGTGTTGCTTTTTTACCATTGGTGTTTTTGTATGCTACTACCTGATATTTGTAGTGTGTTGCTTTTTTCAGGCTTTTCTGTTTCCAGGTTGTTGATCCTGCTTTTACTGTAGCAATCAGTTTTGCCTGCTGCCCATTACACTGAGTACCATAAATTTTATATCCATCAGCAGATTTGACTTTATTCCATGTAAGAGAAGCAGTTGTTTTCGCTGTTTTAACTCTCAGATTAAGAACTGGCGCTACAACTGGTTTCTTGTTTTCTTCATCTGTCAGCTGTTTATCTGTAGGAAGTTTGTCAATCTCAGCTTTTGCTTCTTCCATAATCTTGCTGACCTCCTCAGCTGATGCTGCCTCGCTGATGTTCAGTTTTGCTTTTGTAATAATGCCGGAAAGTTCTTTCTGCTGTACATCACGATAGTCTTTTGCATTCTTATAGGCATCCAGATCTTTTTTGGCTTCTGCTTTTACCGCATTCAGTTCAGCTTCTGCATACTGATCTGCTGTTTTGATAGCAGTAATCTGTTTTTGGACTTTCTTAACTGCAGCCTGCATATCTTCTTCTGTTTCCAGAGTACCAATTTTCTCTTTAGCTGTATCAATAAGGTCTTTGATTACTTCCTGCTCTTCTTCTCTGTAGTTGTTATAGTCTACAGATGCATCCAGCTGAGAATTGTATTCCTCACGAAGTTTTTTAATTTCTTCGCGATTTACAATATTAACTTTTATCTCAGGCATTTTGTCTTCATAAAATTTCTTCTGTGTATTTCCAATAATGAAATAACCCTGAGCTCTTGTACCACCAAAATCAGCATAATAATATCCATCATTCAGCGTGTAAGTTCCGGATGGTGTTCCTTCTGGAACAGTAAAGGTAATTGTTTCCATATCACCTTTTACATTTTCAACACCTGGAATATCTGTTTTATATCCGGTATACTCTGTCCAGATATTCTTTTCTTTAGCAACTTCCTTCGGTCTCTTAACTCCTGTAAGAGATATTGTCACTTCATCACCATCATAAATCTTTTCAGAAGTTACAGACGCATTGATTACTACTTCTTCCGGAGTAACAGTCACTTTACAGATTGCTTCTTTACCTTCGACAGTTGCCTTAATCTCTGCTTCTCCTTCTGCAACTGCAGTAACCAGACCACTGTCGCTTACTTTTGCCACCTCTTCATTGGATGAAGTCCATGTAATTGCTTTATCTGGCACTTCTTCCGGAGTGATTGTTGCCGTAAGCTGTGCTGTGTCGCCTTCCTTAATCTGAAGTTCTGTTTTGTCTAATGTAACACTGTCTATTCTGGTGTTCTTGGCAACTGTTACATCGAAATCAGGCATAAAACTGAAATCATCTGACAACGTCGGCGCACCCATGTTCGGTTCTCCTGGATTGTCGGTTGTTTTATCAGCACCTAAAGCAGACCCCCACCACTGACAGTGAATTCTACCATCTTCAAAAGTAAAAATACCTTCTTCTGGAAACGTTACCTCAAAACTGTTTTGGATAGCAAGATCCCACTGGTTGCAGTGTCCTTTGTATTCAGTGCTTCCATATGTATAATGAACATAGGTTGATTCAGATCCCCAACTAGGAGCATTAAACTGTGGATTGTAAATGGTGGCCAGTTTGTATACGGGCATTGTAATACCTACAAAACTGATCTTTGCGGTATCACCTGCTTCCAGTTGTTCTCCTTCGTGTGTCGCGTTTTCTATATTCACTTTAATCTTTCTTGCATCCAGTACATGGAACTTGCTTCTGGTAGTTCCATCTGCTGCTTTTGCGGTAATCTCAATTATGTTGCTTCTATTTTCCAACGGAAGAGTATAAATCCCATCTGTACCATTTTGTGGAACGGTGATTCCGTTGCATTTTACAACAATACTTTCTGCTCCCTCTGCAGATGCTTTCAAAGTAAATGGAGTGCTGTCTCCTTCTGTAAAATACATGGTATCATAAGAACGAAAAACTACATCTGCTTCATCCTTTCTCTGTGATTCACTGTTTATGATATTGTCTGTAATTGTAATGCTTTCATTGCCGCCTACACTGTAAACTACGTAAGCAGTATTTACAGGATCTACTGCATCAAAGTGACTTCCACCCGTATGTTCCAGTTCATCGTAAGTGATCTTTACAATTGTATTTCCTTCTTTTACTGCTTTTACTGTAACTTTGGAATTATCTGTTTGATCCATTGTTACAGAATCACCCTTGATGATTTCATAATTAAAATGCGGAAGCTGTACGTTATTGTTGATGGCATCTGTAATCGCCTCTTCCACACGTCTCGGAATCAGTTTGGCGGTATCGCCTACTTTCAGTTCCTTATAATCATACTGTGTCCATAAGTCATTGGTAAAGCTGTCCGGTACTTCTGATCCGGCATTCACGCCAAGGTACGCATCTTCTTCCTCCTGATTATCGCCTACTTTAACAGTAATATCGGGAAGATATCCAAAGTTTCTTGCAGTTACAGTTCCCTTGCCATCGCCAAAATCATACCCTGGGCTCCACTGATTTGCCGCTTCATAAATAAATCCACCTGTCAAATGATAAGTTCCGTCTTGAAGTATTCCAAGATCCATTGCATCTGTCAGGTTTCCCTTGGCACTTGTCCTCACTTCCTCTAATCCGGAAATATCTGTTTTGTATACCGTCTGGATGGTTCCTGCATAAGAGCTGTTCCACTGGCCTGAAATCTGATAAACAGGATTTGCAAGATTACTGAGGGAAACGGTTACTTTGCCATCTTCACCTACTGTTACAGTAACTTCTGTTTCTACGTTACGAATGTTATATTCTGTCTCTCCGACCTGTACAGTGTCCTCATTTTTAAAAATTACCTGCTGTCCTTTATAAAGATAATTTTTGTCTTTTTCATGATAAAGGACATCATACCGTTTGTTCCATGTGCTGCTGAAAATATAATCCGGAAGTTCTACTTCTCCCTCAGCTGCTGACTGAAAAGCTGTTCAATGAATTCGCCATCGACATCGCGTCGGCAACGGACGAACAGATCTACCGCGCGCTTGCACTCATTGCACGGGGCATG
>OLOA01004782.1_pt1 | contig 9938 bp, 9 predicted proteins | sample 1672201 | NCBI WGS metagenome assembly OLOA01 (sample SAMEA3136658, study PRJEB25190) | human gut metagenome
CATTATAATAGTACCCATCATCATTTCTCACATTAAAATGTTTTTTTAAGACTTTATAAATCGCACGTTCATCTTGTTCAAAGCGACATTCAATACGAACTCCAATTAAATCGGATAATTGATAAATCAGGCGGATGGGGTCATTGTATTTTTTATAGTATCCTTGGCGAAGAATTTTTTCTTTTAAGCTGTCTCGTCCTTTCACACGAGTGGTAATATTTAAATACTCCATCGTATGGAGGTTCATAATTTCAGTGAATTCCATCTGAAGTAATTTTGAAATGACTTCTAGTTGATCACGTTCTTTATCAAGTGTCGATAATGCTTTTTCAATATATCTAAATTCTGCTAATGGCAAGGTTAACTCCCCTTTTTGCTTAAAATCTTATATCTTTATTTTAACTCTATTTTTAATATGATGCTAATGAAAAATTAGTATAAATTAAAAACCTAGCAAAATATCATTGCTAGGTTACCAAGCGCGTTCATCTGAAAAACCATAAGATTCAACTTCATAAAGGTATTGACTTTGACTAATATCTTTTGGAGTGACCAACCAGCCACCATTACTATCGATATCCACGCCAATAGCATTAAAAACTTTCCAAACAATATCTGAACAATGCGTGAGATTCATGTTTGTCTTAGTTGCAATCAGATTATAATTAATATCTAAAAAATCTGACATCGCTCGTTTAACGAGTTCACTGATGGTTTCTTCAGTGCGGTTTTTGAGGCGTAGCACTTTCACAGTCGGATAATAGTCCCATTTTTCAAGTGATTCTAATCGCGAACTTGTTCCATACCCTAAGGCTTCAAGAACTAGTCCCGCTTCTGCATCGAGCACAATTCCAGCATGTCCATGGCGATAGAGTAGTGTATGATTAGATTTGGTGATTAAAATATCTCCATTTTGAATATCTTGAAGCTGATGGCACTTGACTTGTTGATTCTGCTCATCGACACAACGCTCTTCTAACGTGATAAGACTAATAGGATAATCTACGACTTTAAAGTCTTCAGTTGCTTGTTTCATCACTGAAATAGAATTTTCAGCATGATTTGGCGTATAAGCATTCAGTTCAACTAAAAAATTTAGCATGGAAATGATTAAAATAAAAAAAAGAAATGTAATGAAATAATAGTTTGGTTTCATTTGATCCTCCAAAAGTGGTATAAGACAAAGTAGTTTCTCTATTATAGCATACATTTCTTTAGTTTATACAAGATTTTCTTACTTGACCCATGATTCATACCATAAAATAAAGGTCATTAAGGTCCAAATTTTACGACTATGATCCCCTCTTCCTTTAGCATGGGCTTCTAAATAGGAAAGAGCCACCTGTTGATTGATGAGATGCTCACAACTTGGCGCTAAAATGATGTCCCGTGCTTCGTCGAAAAGTTCGTTTTTAAACCATTTTTTTAAAGGGACCGGATAGCCTTTTTTCGGAGCCTCAAGGACATGAGCTGGGATAAAGCCTTCAAAAGCTTCTCGTAATAAAATTTTTGTTTGAACCCCCTCTATTTTTTCACGATGTGTTAAATATTTCGCTAGTTCGAGCACCTGTTGATCTAAAAATGGTACCCGAAGTTCTAGAGCATGTGCCATCGTTAGTCGATCTGATTTCACTAAGAGATCACCACGAAGCCACGTTTTTAAATCAATCATTTGCATTTGTGTTAGTGGATCGAGATTCTTGATTTGATCATAGATCGGATGGGTAATCTCCGTAAAGGAGTGAGACGGCTCATAAAAGGATAGGAGCTGCTCTTTTTCTTGTTCGTTAAAGACGAAGGCATTCCCAACATATCGATCTCTTAACGGAATACAGCCGCGTCTGATAAAGTTTTTCCCTTTGATATTCGGCAAATGATTCGCCACCCATAGAAGTATTTGTTTCATCGGTTGAGGAATCGGGTGAAACAGTTTTAAGGCATCGACTTCTCGATAAATTCGATAGCCACCGAAAAGCTCATCGGCACCCTCACCTGATAAGATGACTTTGACATGTTTTCTTGCTTCTCTCGCGATGCTATAAATGGCAACACTTGAGGGATCAGCAACGGGGCTATCCAAAAACCCAATGGCTTGCCTAGCTTCTTTCATGAATTCATGAGCATTTAACGTTTTTGTCGTTAAATCTAGCTTTAATTTTTCTGCTGTTTTTATGGCCTCATTGATTTCGCTATAACCATCTTCTTCAAAGCCAATTGTAAAACCTTTTAAATCCTCTTTAAACGCTTTAGCACATGTTGTAAGGATGGTGGAGTCTATGCCTCCTGATAAAAAACAGCCAACTTCTACCTCACTTTGTAGGTGAGATTTGACGGAAGAAACAATGGCTTGCTGGAGTTCTTCCTTTAAGACATAGGACGTTTTTTTAGTCGGTAATAATTCTACTGTGGCATACGTCTTTATCCTTAGTCCTTTCTCAAGCGAATAAGTTAAATAAGTCCCTGCTTCAAGTGCTTTAATATCTATGAGGCATGTATCAGGCTCGGGAATGTATTGAAAGGTAAAGTAATGCTGGAGTGCTTTAAAATCGAGAAACTGTTCTTTATCGTATATGGATTTAAACACTTTAAGTTCCGATGTTAGGAAGATTCCATCGTCAAAGTGGTAATAATACAATGGTTTAATCCCAAACCGATCTCGAACAGCAATTAATTCTTGTGTTATTTCATCGTATAGCACAAGGGAGAACATCCCTCGCAGTTGAGACATGAATTCTAACCCTAATAACTGATAAAGAGTCACAATCACTTCCGCCTCACAAGAAGTTTCAAAACTGAATCCTAATTTCTCAAGTTGAGTGCGAAGTTCTAAATAATTATAGATTTCTCCATTAAACACAAGGTGGCACGTCTTATCACTTGAATGAAAAGGCTGTGATCCACCTTCTAAATCAATAATACTTAAACGATTGAATCCTAAAATAAGTTGTTCAGATACATATAATTGTTCATCGTCTGGTCCACGGTGCTTTATTTGTTGTAAAGCATACTGCATGAATTGGAGATCCTCAATCGTTGTTTTATTTTTCATCAAGACAACTAATCCACACATGGTTATCACCTATTCAGCTAACTTATAAGATAGTTTACGAACTGATTGTCTTAGAAAGAACTAAAAAACAAAATAATTAACACAAACATTTGTTCGCTCCTTATTCGAACGGTGAGAAAAATAGACTCAGCTACGTGTATTTTTTGCTAAATGAGTGATAAATGACTTATTTTCATGCAATGATAACGCTTAATCAGGTCAGGTGCCATTTTGCCACCGTCTGGATAATCTTAGAACGAATGTTCGGAAATATAAAAAAGATAGCAAATGCTATCTCTTTTTAACAGTTAATAATCGTTCCACCATTGACATGGATGGTAATACCAGACATATAAGATCCTTCATTAGAAGCTAGCAACACGTAAGCACCTGCTAATTCTACGGGATGTCCCATACGTTTCATTGGCACATTCGCTCCATGTTGAGACACTTTTTGAGCATCAAATGACGCTGGAATAAGTGGTGTCCAAATGGGACCTGGTGCCACTGCATTCACGCGAATCCCTTTTTTAGCTAAATTAGAAGCCAGTGAACGAGTGAAGGCTGTTAAGGCTCCTTTTGTAGATGAATAATCCAATAAAGTTTCATTTCCTTCATAAGCAGTGACTGATGTTGTGTTAATGATGCTATCTCCTTCAGTTAAATGCGGCACCACAGCACGCGTTAAATAGAAGGTTCCGAAATAGTTGACCGCAAATGTTTTATGAAGGTCTTCATCTTTAATTTGAGTGATTTCATTTTGTGGATATTGAACAGCGGCGTTGTTTACTAAAATATTAATTTGATTAAATTTTGCTAATGTTTGATTAACAATGTCCTGTGCGAAGCTTGGATTCGTCAGATCCCCTTGAATTAATAAGCATTCACCGTGCGCCTGCTCAATAGCTTGTTTAGTTTCATTCGCATCTTCTGTCTCATCATAATAAACAACAACCACTTTTGCTCCCTCTTTGGCAAAAGCAAGCGCAACAGCACGCCCGATTCCGGAGTCGCCACCTGTAATAATCGCCACTTTATTTTTTAAGCGTCCAGAACCATTATTGTATTCAGGATGATCATAGATCGGTTTGGGATCCATTTGTGATTCAATCCCTGGTTGTTTCGTTTGAGTTTGTGGTTTTGCGGTTTTGGGAAACTGACTGCATGGGCTAGTCATTTAACAAATCCTCCTTTTGATTAAAACATTCATTGATAGTTTTCACAAATGTCCTATTTTTATAAGAAAACCTTGAATGAAAATATGAACAAAAAGGCCATTAAATGTCTCTTGTCGAACCGCAAGACACATGCTATATTATAAGGTAGCAAAGTTCAAACTTTTTAGAGATTTAGGGGGACATGAGATGGATATTAAGCAACATGTTGGAATGAGAACACTAAAAACAGGAATAGCCGTTGTCATCACCGCTTGTCTCGGAAATACCTTTTTAATTAGTAACCCTTTTTATGCCGTGATTGGGACGGTGTTTGCGATGCAAAATACCGTTAAAAGTTCCTTTGTGGCAGGAAAAAATCGATTACTTGGCACCGTACTAGGAGCTATCATTGGTTACCTATTTGCACTTGTCCATTTTGATCACCCACTTCATCTTGGTTTTGCAGTCATTGTGACGATTATTTGTTGTAATGCTTTAAAAATAAGCTCCTCTATTATCATTGCAGCAACCGTCTGTATTTCTATTTTAATGGGGATTACAGCCGATCAAAATCCACTTATTTATTCTCTTTTACGTACGACAGATACTTCAATTGGAATCATTGTGGGGATTTTAGTCAATTATTTTATTGCACAGCCGAATTACTTAGGGCGTTTAACGGATGAGATTGAAAAGATTGAACAAATGACGATTGAACTGGTCAAAAATATTTTAATTCATCAAGACTTAAATATATCTCCTTTAAATTCTGAATTAAGTCGTTTAAATGCGTTATATCATAATTATTGTGCTGATACAAAATTTCATAAGAATCCTGTTTCCTCTAAAAAATTAAAGAAATCCATTGATGCGTGCCACGACATTTATTTTCATGCTAAGTGTATTGCTAAACTGGAATTAGAGCAAACAGAGATGACGTTTGATAATAAAATGGAGATTATTGAATTTTTTAATCAAGGCTGTCAAGAAAAAGTCAAGCTTAGGGAACCGATTCATCCTATTTTTGAATATCATATTCATAAGATGTTAGACCAAATTTATTTATTAACCTCTACCGTTGAAGATTTAACGGAGCATTTGAATCCAACACAAGAATAAAAGGACTAATCAACGATTAGTCCTTTTATACTATTTTTAGAGTGAATCGGTTAATGACATGATGTTTACCACATCCAGGCATCTGCATCGCAAAGATAAGAGCTTCTTGTTTTGTTTTCCACGCAGAGTAATGACAGATTTTTACGTTATTTTCGGGAACAACATAAAGACAAAGCCAGAAGTATTCTGGATGAGCCAACACCATTTCTAAGTCATCAATATCAATGATGACATCTCCATCTAGTTCTAAAATTAAGATAGCTTGGGCTAGTGTATATTTATTAATATCAATATCTCCTTCATTCCATTTATCTTCGATGGTTTGAATGATATCGTTGATTTCTTTGATTAACTCATGTCCTTCAAGGGTTAAATCTAAGACATAAGGTGTGAATTCAGTCTCTAAATGACTGTAAATGCGATACAGGGCTTTTCGAACTTTTGTTAGCTTGGCACACTCCTCTTTGAGTTTGTGATAAAGCGATCGATTAATCAAGATGATAATGTTATTGTTTTCAAGCAAACTATGACAACATTCTAGAATTTCATCCATTTCGGATAGACAAGTTCCAATATTTGTCTTAATTCGTAACATTGTTTGACTTAACATCGCCTAAACACCCCCTTTTCTATAATATATGACAGTACCTCCTTCCGTGAGAACATAAAAAAAGAAGGCAGTTGCCTTCTTTTAAATAAACTGTTTTAAGTCACCGAGTGTATGGACGGGAGCGTGACAGCTTCCACCTTCACAGACGTAAAATGAGGGATCTTTTGATAAAGGATAGTCTGTTAAAAATGGAATTAAATCTGATAATTTGTTCTCATTTTCAGGGGTTTTTAAGATAACGGTTAAATTAAACAATGGAGATAAAGAAAGAAATGTTTTAAAATCTTCGATTTCATTGTCGTTTGTTAAGATAGCGATGAGTTCTTTACTTGATTCGAGAGCGAATTGAGCAGCGATTAAGTAAAAGGCATGACTAATTTCATAATGGGTCGCATGAGCCGCCATGAAGTTTAGTTGCTCCATCGCTTCTTTTTCTAATGTGGCGTCTCCTGTTAAGCGAGCTAAACGAATTAAGTTATAAGCTGCGACTGAATTCCCTGATGGCATGGCCCCATCGTACGTTTCTTTTGGACGAATCATTAAATGCTCAGCATCACTGCCATATAAGTAATAACCTCCCGCTTCACCATCCTTAAACAAGCGAATCATCTCTTGCGTTAGTCCGATGGCTTGTTTAAGATAGTCTGGGTTAAAAGTACTTTGATAACTTTCAATTAAACCATAGACATAAAAAGCATAATCATCTAGATAACCTAGATAATGACTTTTTCCTTCGCGGTAACGAGCGAGTAATCGTTTTTCTTCAAAGAGATGTTGATTAATAAAAGAGATTGTTTCCTGAATGAGGGTCTCATATTGCTGATCTTGTGTCACATGGTAAGCTTTTGCTAGAGCGACTAGCATTAAACCATTCCATGACGTTAGAATTTTATCATCTTTATGTAAATGATAACGTGACGCACGATACGTTAAAAGCTTCTGTCTTAACGGTTCGATGTGTGATTCGTCAAGATCAATGGATGCATGGAGACGATTGAGAATATTTTTTCCTTCAAAATTTCCAAGTGAGGTTACGCCATAATACGTATTAAAGAGTGCCCCTTCTGTTTCACCGAGTACCTCAATGATTTCTTCTGGTGTAAAGAGATAGTACTTCCCTTCTTCGCCTTCACTATCAGCATCTTCAGCACAGTAAAAACCACCGTCAGGATGATGAAGATTATTGAGGACATACTGAAGGGTTTTAGTGGCAATCATAAGATATCGTTTTTCTTCGGTGACTTCGTAGGCTTCTAAATAAGTGATAATCAGTAGGGCATTGTCGTAGAGCATTTTCTCAAAGTGTGGAACAAGCCACTCATCATCGGTGGAATATCGGGAAAATCCAAAACCTAGATGATCGAAAAGACCACCTTTATACATTTGATCCAGTGTCTTTTTCGCCATTTTGATGGCATTTTGATCACCGGTACGTAACAGATACATGAGACGATGTGGGGTTGGAAATTTTGGAGCATCTCCAAACCCACCGTTTTCAAAATCATAACTCGCTTTAAAATGTTGCATGGCATGGGCAAAAAGTTTTGAATTGACTTCTTGATTAGAGTTTCGCTGTTCATTCATTTGTTCGAGATGTTCTTGAATGCCAGTTGTTACTTGTTCAATTTTTTCACGATTTTCAGACCATGTTTTAACAATGGCTCTTAACACATCTAGTAGTCCTGGTCGACCATAGCGACTATTTTTAGGGAAATAAGTCCCCGCATAAAAGGGATGAGCCTCTGGTGTCATTAAAATGGTGAGTGGCCATCCACCCTGCCCCGTTAAGCTCTGACAAACGGTCATATAAACACTATCAATATCCGGGCGTTCTTCACGGTCCACTTTAATTGAAATAAAGTGCTCATTTAAATAAGCCGCCACTTCTTCATCTTCAAACGATTCATGCTCCATGACGTGACACCAATGACACGTTGAATAACCAATACTTAAAAAAATCGGCTTATCTTCGGCTTTTGCTTTTGTAAAAGCTTCTTCATTCCATGGATACCAATCGACCGGATTATACGCATGTTGCAATAAATAAGGGGATAATTCATGAATCAAATGATTGGGGTGTTTACTTGTTGTCGTCACAAAATCAACTCCTATTCCTTTCAATAGCTCTAGTGTTTGAAAAGATCGGGCTTCCTATTCCATTTCAGGCAAGGTTAATTGAAAACGTTCGATCGTTTCAGGATAAATTTTAAGTGGCTTGAAACTTAATCGCTTAATTTCTCCCGCATTATCTACTGAAAAATAGAGTTCATAATCACCAATGGGATGATGAGCGCCAATCATTGGAGTGATTTTTAGGGTAACGGTCGTTGGTTTATAAGGTTCAGCTGTTAGGTCAAGTATCGACATTTCATAGTTATAGAGTTCCACACGCTTACCTAGGTCTTCTCCATAATACTTCACCATTTCTTCTTCAATAGCAGGTTGTAATAAATTGATAATGAGTTTTTCACAAGATTCAGGATTAACATTCATGGCATGAGCAGTCTTAGGAACTAAGTTGAAGGTAAGAACAAGAGAGAACATGACTAAAAACTGTCTCATTCGGTGAATTTTCATCTATAAAACCTTCTCTTGACATGAGTTTTCTGCTCTTATTTGTCATTCAAGGATTAAAAAAACACGACGTTGAATGTTTTTGATTTTATTCCCCTTCAGTCAGGAAGAATTGATTTAATTTTCAACATTCATTTATAGACTGGCTTCAATTATCAAATATAGGGATGTCGTCTAATTCTTTGGTCTCTTGAAACGTTTGGGTTTCAATGTCTCCTAAAGAATCAATCAAGTACGTGGCGATATAATGAGCATAAACTTTCTCTTCATTTAAAAAAGAGGAAAAGGCTAATTTAATGGAAATTTGTGTTTCATTGATTGGTTCAATGTGAAGAAGATTGATCTCCTCTGAGTTGACTTTTAAGGGTGTAACGGCTTTTTCTTCTCTTATTTTTGCAATAATTTTAGGATATAACAGGTTAATAATCAGTTGACTTTTTAAGTCCATCCTTGTTATGTTTTCCTTTTCCTGAGATTTCTGTTTAGAATCTGGTGGGATCATTAAACATAAAAACATCATACTGATGATTAGAATGAGACTATAAACGAATCGTACATCCATACTGGCTTCCTCCCTTTTAACGCTTAGCTTAATATTTGAAAGAAAACAGTGACTTATTCAAAAAGTGATGATTAAAATGCTAAATAGCCTTACTAACTCATCCGTTCATCCCCAAAGACATAAAGTTGATTTTTTTAGAGGGTCATCATCACTCATGGGATAAGACGACCTTTAATCGATTTAAACAGCCAGTCAAAAAAACAAGCAAGCCAAGGCCTATAAAGCCTTTACTTGCTTGTTCATGATTGCTATGGATTAAAAACTAAGATGATTTATTCTAGAGGAACGAATGGTCATCACGCCAAATGATTTCCACAGTGAGGACAAACTGACATATTTTTTTTAAGTTTACTTGTAAGAATCAATTCTTTACACTTTGGACATTTTGTATAAAGTCCTTCAGGAACTTCTTTTCTTTCATTTTCTCTTTTTTTTCTTAAATAATTTTTACCAAAAATAATATACTCAAGATAACTCTTTATGTCATAAATAAAATAAGACATAACGCATGGCATTTTATACTTTTCTAATTTATTGATTGTATCAACTTTTACTTTATTTTTTAAATATAAATGCCACAACATTAAATTAAAAAGACCTGTTTCTACTGAAAACAGTAATTTTATTGTAAGTATTATGATGATTGAGTACAAAAATACTGCAGTAGTATTGTACGGGAAAAGCCGTAGGTGGCTGAGCAAGCAAGAAAATAACAGGGTGATCGCTATTACATATATCGCCCTGGCAAGCATCACTCTCTTCATACCCTACACCGACTGTAGCACCCAGATGACCTGACCGAGGACCGTTTTTTCCTGCTCGGCAGGATTTACGGCGATTGGCTCGTAGTCGGGGTTATCTGAGATT
>OLOA01004790.1_pt1 | contig 9924 bp, 6 predicted proteins | sample 1672201 | NCBI WGS metagenome assembly OLOA01 (sample SAMEA3136658, study PRJEB25190) | human gut metagenome
AACCATTCTGATAATAATACCTTTTTCCTCCTTCCATCTGCCAGCCATTCAGTTTACTGTCGCTGCTATTATTTCCGCTATTATTTCCGCTGTTATTTCCGCTGTTATTTCCGCTATTGTTCCAGGAACTTTTCATCAGGAAATTGATATCCACATTTGTGCCAATCCCATTCACTCTTCCATTATCCGCACACTGCCACATCATATATTCTTTTGCATAAGTACACTTACTGTTGTACTGGGCTACCCATTTTGGCAGGGTATCATAATAAGAATCTGTCAGCTTTGATGTAAACCAGTACTTGTTCGCATACACCCCCACATTATATCCGGCATTTTGAATTGCCGTGCAGAACGTCCTGGTCATATTCAGTATTTCCTGATTCGTATGCCTTCCGGTTGTCGGTTCATCTTCCAGATCATAAAAAACCGGATAACTTAATTTATGTCCTCTGATCAGACGCAGTACATGGTCTGCCTCACTTTGTGCCTGTGCAACATTCTCGGCATAGGAATAAATATAGACACCGTACGGAATGCCTCTGCTCTCACATGCCTGTACATTCTCCAGCCACTTCTTATCATCCTGACTGGTATAATTATCCCCATATCCACAACGGATGATCACAAAATCTACATCCGAATTTTTTACTTTATCCCAATTGATCGTTCCATTGTGATAACTGATGTCAATTCCTTTTGCAATCGCATTCGGAATGATTTCACCTGAAGAACTGATAAAATTGCCGTTCACTTTTGACCACGCATTCGCAGCTGCTCTTTCATTACTGTAAGCTGACACGGAATTACTGATCAGCTCACCATTCTGATACCGCCAGCTGTTCTCTCTCAGATTCTCCTGCGATCCTGCTGTCTCTTCCAGAATTTCTTCCTGATCTGCAGGTTCTTCTATCTCTTGTGTCCCCGCTTTCGGGGAACTCTCCTCTGTATCTGTTGAAGCTTCTTCTGGCTTCTCATTCACGCCATCATAGCTTATAGTATCCGTTAATTCACCTTGGATTGCAGTATCATTTTCCATTGCAATGACCGGAAAACCATTCAATGTTGCCGCCAGACATACCATTACTAATAAGCAGGTAATCTTTTTGTATTTCATTCTTTATGCCTCATTTTTCCTATAATCATACATTGTAACAAAACTTCATTAATCTTTATAATACCATATATCCTCTTTTAATGCAATCTGGCCTGATCCTTAATAATACCTGGAAGTTTTTTCCAGTTTTCCCATGATCAGACACATATTTTGAAATGATAGTACATCCACAGGCGGAATTTCCGTTTAGGTTTCTTTATTTTCCATATATATTTTCTATAATCTTTTCGTAATTTTTTATCATAATATCTTCCCAGCCTGATTTCTTCTTCATCTCCGCTTTTCACCGCATCTGAAGCATAGCGGCGGACCATGCTGAGATACCGGTACATCATCATCTGAAGAAGATCTTTCTCTCCTTTTTCAGAAAAGAAACGTTCCATTTCCTCATATGCTTCCAGTACAGCCGGACTGATCTTTCGCTGTTCCTTTCCCATAATTCCATCCTCACGCTGGAAATAAAAATAATAGGCCCGGTTTATATATACGACAGACTCACTCTGATACAGAAGTTTATAAGAAGTAAATTCATCTTCATGAAGCTTTCCTTTGGGAAACCGTATCTCTTCAAATAATTCTTTTTTATATATCCTAAAACAAATTTGATTTCCATATCTATTTTTACAATATAAATCTATAAATTCCATCTGGTTAAGAATTTTCGTATTTTTTGATCCCTTTGGATTAAATTGATTTTCCTCTTTTTCAAAACAATATCCAAAATTCAAGAAATCCCAATCTTCATCGAAATATTTTCCCAAATCATTTATTAAAGATCCGTCAATCAAATCGTCTGAATCCAAAAAAAATACATAATCTCCCGTTGCTATTTCCAATCCTGCATTTCTTGCAGATGATAATCCGCCATTCTTTTTATGAATAACGCTTATATTGTCTATCATTTTATACTCATCACAAATATATGGACTATCATCAGTTGAACCATCATCAACGATAATAAGTTCCACCCATTCCCTCATCTGATTAACAACTGATTCTATGCACCTTCTTAAATACTTCTGTGAATTATAGACAGGAACAATTATTGATAATTTTTTCATACTAGTTCATCTCTCTTTTTTTCATTAATAAAACCTGTAGCGAGTATAAAAAATATCAGATATGCCCCCTCTGTTTTTAAAACCTCATCATATATAATTAATAACCCGCTTAACACAACCATAACTCTAACAATTTGTGAATAATATTTATCCTTGCCAGCTTTAATATATATACAAACAAATGTTAAAACATATAATATCAATCCTACCATACCTGTTTCTGCAAAAACATAAGAAGATTGAAACCAAGAATAATTTGTATAATCATATAATTGTGCAAATACTGTCATATTACCACCAGTATTACAATTACCTATTCCTATTCCCAGTAATCCATCCAGTATATTTTTATTAAAACACTTATTAAATACACCTGTAACAGCTGTCAATCTATTAAAATCTCCTGAATCCGAATACCCTGTCTGCGAAGTTGCCAATCTAACTATACCTTTTATGGACATTGTTCCCTTCATCCATGGATATATCTTATATAACACCTGTACCATTATAAACATGCCAACCAGTAATATTAATATAACAGCACAACCTTTTATTATGTTTTCACGGGTAAATTTAACATTCTTATAATTAAATAAAAACAACAGTAATACAATAATCAAAAATTCAACATAAAAATATTTTAATTCTATAAGTGTCGCATCCAAAAGACAAGTAGCAATAACTACTATTCCAAACCATTTATTTATTTTCTTATTTATCCATTTAATATAGACTATTGTAACAACTAAAACCATTAAAACATTTACATATAAATTTCCTCCTCTACTTGTTCCGAAAAATCCATTTAAATAATCGCCTCGCATCCAATAATCATCTGCCTTAACAGTAAAATATTGGTATATTATCAAAATTGTATTTATTAATTGATAATACATGAGACAATCAAACATTTTCTCAATATCATCTTTTTTTAAAATAACACTGCAAGATATTAAAAATATAGGAAACCTCAAATATAATCTGGTATCCAATACCCAATACTTTATATTAAATCCCCATCTTCCAATATGAATAATGCTACTTAAACTTCCCAAGACAAAAAATATAACATATAACAATGCAAAATACTTAAACTGTTCTTTATTATCTTTAATTTCTTTAAATGATATAATAAATAACACAATATTGAGTACATCTAATACATATTTTATATAAGATGGTACTCCAATATCCATAAAAAATCCCTCAAATAGAACTAAAGATAACATTATATATATAAGTAACACTCTACTCTTCTTCACTTTTATTAATCCTCATAAAAAAAATTTTCAAAAACATTTTAGATGGCTAATATATACCAATTATAGTACACTCTTATAAATATTTATTAATTGTACATAATTATCCTCTTGCATATACTTTTCTTCATAGTCCTTCCTAGCTGCAACCCCCATCTTTTTACATTGATCTGGATTATTCCATAAACAGATAATCTTTTCAACAAATAATTCGATATTTCCTAATGGTATTTTATATCCATTCAGTCCATCCTTAATTGCTTCAGAAGAAAATCCTAAATCTGTTGCCACAAGTCCTTTTCCTAATGATTCCGTTTCAATCTCTACCATAGAACATCCCTCATACCATATTGAAGGAAAAATTACAAATTCACTATTTTTAACAATAGAAAGGCATTTATTATGTTCTGTATAACCTAAATAATATACATTATCATTTTTTTCTGCCCATGACTTAAGTTCTTTCTCAAGAGGTCCCCCACCCATAATCACTAATGGAATCTGGGATAACTTATCCCAAATCTTCATTAATATTCTAATTCCTTTTTCTTCTCCAATTCTCCCATAAAATACAATATATCGTTGTGGTAGTTCTTCTATTTCCATCTTTTTTAAATTAGACTCTGCATCTGACACAAAATTATATTTTTTCACAATCTTGTTTTTATCAAAGCCTATATTTATTAACAATTTTATCTGACTATCATTTAAACATATATATTTATCAATTTGTTTATAAAAAGTTCTTCTTAATAAATGATATTTAAATATAAGTGCAACTACAAAGCTTTGTATTTTAGAGCCTTTAAAGCAACCATATTTAACCATTCTAAAGTATTTTCCATCACCACATTTATTACATAATTCACTATTTCTTAAAGAAGTCGCACATGGACATATAAACCTTGTATCATGTAATGTTGCAACAACCTTAACCCCACTCCTTTTAGCAGCATACAAAATAGATGGTGATAATAGTGGGAAAAAAGTATGAACATGAACTATATCTGGTTTTTCTTTATTTATAATTTCTTTTACCCGATTATAATTTTTAAAAGACCATAACATTCCTAATGTTGATATAACTTTTTTCACAGCACTTTCATTGTCAAACTCATCATTACACACATTATACTTTATTACTGTATGACCATGTTCTTGTAATAATTCTGTTTCGCTTTTAAACACCTGATCATCACCACTTGCTGATCCTTTACGGTGGAAATTATGTATTGCTAGTATCTTCACTTTATATACCTCTATTTATCCATAAATTGTCTCTTATATTTTTCAGAAATATAATTCCAACTATATAAATTTTCTATTCGACTTTTAGCTTTAATAGAATATTTATCAATAAATTCATCAGTTAAACTATCAGCCTTCTCTATTAATCCCGCCAAATTTCCGTCACCTTTATTCCAGTATAAAGCGCCATCTTCAGCAACTTCTCTATTAAACCCAACATCAAGCAATAAGTTCAAATCTGTTGAAGCTAACGCCTCCAATAAACTTGGGTTAGTGCCCCCAACCTCATGACCATGAAAATATGCATATGCCTGCTCTCTAATCTTTTTCAGTAATTCCTGATCATAAACTGTTCCAACAAATTTTATTCTTTTATCCTGTTCAAACCCTGTTGATACTTTAAGTTCTTCATAAAACTTATTATGTTCAACATTGGTAATTATCACGAAATCTTTTGTTGTACCCGACTTCATAAATTCTCTAATCATTGTTTCATAATTATTTTCTGGTACAAACCTTCCAACAACAAGATAGTATTCTTTTGGCTTAACCTCTTTCTCTTTAAACCAATCTGTAACTTTTTTGTCATCATCTGCTAATATTGACTTCTTTATATCTGCACCATATGCAATGAATGTTGTTTCTGGATTATATTGTGAATATGTTTCTTTAATATATTTCTCAATATTCTTAGAATCACATATTAGCAAATCCGCCTGTTTAACCATCATTTTTTCTGAAATTTTCCAATACTTCCTTACAGGTGCACTCCATTTAGCTCGCATCCACTCATGTCCATCTGGATTAATATATAATCTGCCACCTAATTTATGAATCTTCTTTCTAAAATGTTTCGCAAATGGTCCAATTCGGCATGCTAATATATAGACAATAGGATTATCTATATTATGTTCTTTTATATATTTGCAACATTCAGACAATGCTTTTACATCGTAGTAAATAGCTTGTGCAGGGCCAATATTAGGCACTTTTATTTTAAAGCATCTTGCATTATTTTTTTCAAACTCTCCGTATTCTTTATCCTTTATAGCAACATGATACTTTATCTCTTCATTTTCCTTATGATACTCTGTCAATTTATCAACAAAAGTTTCATATCCACCATAATTACCTAAATTCTTTGCTCCTACTATAAACACATTTTGCATATGTGACCTCATTTCATTATCCTTCGAAAATTTATTCCACCCTAATCACTTCATCCCGACACATCGCCTCAAGATAGCTCTTAGCCTGCTGCACCTGGTCCTCGTATGGTACCATAACATACAACTTCTGTTTTCCTGCAGAGAATGTTGTCGCAGATGCGCCTTCACCACTTACACTGTAGCTCTGGATGTCCCAGTCAATATTCTTGCTAATCTGTAGCTGCGCCAGTTCTGATATCTTGTCATATGGCATATTGGTAATCATATTGTCTGACACGGTATTAAGAATGGATGTGTAATTAGTAATCATGCTTGGTGAAGCCATTTTCTTAATAACCGCATTAATAACCATCATCTGGTTTCTTCCACGCTGTCTGTCTCCATCAGCATAAGCATGTCTTTCTCTCGAGAAAGTAAGTGCCTGCTGTGCATTAAAGTGATTAACACCTTTATGAACTGTTAAATTACCAGTCTGTGAAAGCGTAGCATCATAATCCAGTGTTATATCAACTCCGCCTAAAGCATCTATTACATTGAGAAAGCCTGTGAAATTAACCTTGAGATAATACTCAACATTGATTCCATATAACATTTCCAATGTCTCCCTTGAGCAATCCACGCCATATATTCCTGCATGTGTAAGCTTATCTCTCACACCGTTGGATATGCTTAACGGAACATAATAATCTCTTGGGGTATTAATCATAAGAATCTGATGTGTCTTAGTATTCATAAACAACAGAATATTAACATCACTTCTGCTTGTCGTATTAGGTGGTCCGGAAGTATCTATTCCGCTTATATATATTCCTATTACATTGTCATTGCTCATGTAATCAGAATTACTGTCTTCTACCTGTGTAATATACTTCTGGCTGTATACACATCTGATTCTGCTTTCAAGATTCTCATAACCATCCATATCCTCAAAAACACCCAGATAACTCTCATTGATAATTATGGATTCAACTTTCTTATTCAAAAGTGCATCCACAGCATCCATAATAGATGTATAATCTTTATAAGAAAGTGCTACATCTTTATTGCTGATATCATCAAGCATTTTCTCAAGATTGTCTGAATCCAGCGTAGGAATTCTGCCACATGTATATCCATTTATCTCTTCAAGACTCTGTGCTACATCGCCTGACAAAACATATACACCAACAATATCTGTCTGTGTCTTTTTACCAGTCATCTTTCCAAGATATCCCCTTGTGAATCCAAGGTATGCACATCCAACAACCATAATTACAGAAAGTATTACAGATAATACTTTAGTTATTATGCCTGGTACTTTCCACCTCTGTGTTATTGCTGTGATAAGAGAACATCCTATCAGAATAATTCCTGCTGCTACCTTAATTGATGTTGGAATCAATCCAATATAATGTATAAATACTATCATCACTACAGACACAATAAACTGTACTGCTGATAATACAAGTCCTGATATCATCAATGCCTGACTATTTTTCTTCTTACGCTTTTTCGCTGTTTTACTACTCATAATCCAAACCTTACTTGCCACCAACAGTAATTACTGTAAGTATTGTCTTAAATATTATTCTGAAATCCAGTCCTATGCTCCAATTATCAATATATTCAAGATCCATTTTAACAACATCTTCAAAATCCTGAACAGTATTTCTTCCGTATGCCTGCCACATACCTGTCAGCCCTGGCTTCATTGAAAGTCTTCTCTTATGGTGTCCTTCATACTGCTTGAACTCATTAACCGTAGGTGGTCTTGTTCCTACAAGACTCATGTCACCCTTTAACACGTTAATGAACTGCGGTAATTCATCAATACTTGTTTTTCTTATAAATTTACCAACCTTGGTAATTCTTGGGTCATCAGTCATCTTAAACATAAGACCTGACATCTCATTCTGCTCCATCAAATCCTTAAGCCTGTCCTCAGCATCAACATACATTGACCTGAACTTATATATGTAGAAATATCTTCCGTTCTTTCCAACTCTCTTCTGTTTAAAAAACAGAGGGCCCTTAGACTCAAGCTTTAATGCTGGTGCTACGAAAATCATAGCAATAAACATAATAACAATTCCGATTATCCCACCAAAAATATCTATGCATCTCTTAACAAGCAGTTCCTTGTAATCAAAGATTCTGTTAGCAAATGTAATAACAGGTATCTTTCCAAGATGTCCAAGCGATGTATCGAAATCCTTAAAGCTGTCCAGCACTTCAACTCTTAAATGAACCATAATGCCCATGTCTTCAAGCTCCATAACCATAGGTCTTATCTGTTCCCTGAGTTTATAATCAAGATCAATAAATACTTCATCAACAACTTCATTCTTGATATATCGCATCATGGTATGTGTATTAGCTACAACATTAATACCTTCAAATTCTTCTCCAACCATATTGTCATCAACTATAACAATACCAGCGACAGTTCTTACCCAGTCTTCATCCTTATTAATAAGCTTGACATCAAGCTGAGCCCTGTCTTTCATCGTAACAAGAATAACTCTTGAAGCATGCATTTTACTCTTATTACGTGCAACAAGATACCATTTTACTATATAACGGGTGAGATACATAAGAATTCCGCCAACTATAATAGTAAATATATATACACCTCTTGGTATCTCCGATGTCTTTCTAATCAATTCATATACAGCCACGCACGCTGCAAATACCAGTGACTTCTGTAATACAGACTTTAATTCCTCAAACTTCCCTCTTATTACAAAATCTGAGCTTACATTAACAAACAAAGCTGTAATAATAACTGCAAACAATACTGTTACAAAGCTACCCCTCAACATACTCAAAGTATCATGAGCACTATATTTCCTGTATGCTATAAGCCACAAAACACCCGATATATAATAAGCAAGTAGCATACATATCGAATCCGTAAAGAACAATATCATATTCTGTATATTGTCTCTTGTTTTATTAGTATATTCAAACATATATTTACCTTTTGTCAATGCAAATCCCTTTCTACGCATTATTATATAATAATAACCTATATATATAATTTTTTCAATAAAATATATTCTGTGTCATTTTTTTGTTGTATATTTACATATCTTTATTCCTCTTCCTCAAAACTCCCCATCCAGCCACAGCACCAGCAGCCAGCACTCCAGCAGCAATGACAGCCACATATCCAAACCTGTTCTTATCAGATTCATTGCCGTTATTATCTATATTCCCTGTGGCTTCTTCTCCAACTGTCTCATCACCACTATCATAATCTCCGCCGACAACACCAATCCCATACACATCAGCGCGTCTGTCGCTTCCGAATAACAGATAGTCCGCGCGCATGCCCATCGTATTTGCAAATGTTGCATCAACATAATACCATTTACCAGATACATTTACTGCATTCCACGCATGTGCTGTTCCATTAACATTTCCCGCCATAATTTTACAGGGTATCCCCAGCTTTTCCATCATCACCTGAAATGCGGCAGCATAACCGGAGCACACAGTTTTTTCGCCAACCAGTGCATCATATATGCTTCCATATTCATACCCACTGTCATAAACCACATTATCACACAAATAATTATATACACTGCTTATCTTATCCAAAGTACTATCTGCATTGCATTCGTTCACTACCTCATCTGCAACTGCGTCTGCTTCCAGTGCCTGTTCCCTTGTAATACCATATGAATGTGTCTCATATGCACATCTCTTCACATTCAAAAGATTATACCCAGCTCCTTGCAGCGTTATCTTCTCATTACATACCTGTACATCAAATATAAAATCCGCATAAGAATCCGCAATGCTGTGATTATTATTAACCCTAATACTTCCTGACACATCATTTCCCGGATAAACAACACATATTCCGGTCCTGTCATCCCAGCATACATCATCAAGATACTGATTCACTTTAGCAAGTGCCTGTTCTCCACTCTCGCAATACATATACCCCTTTTCTTCACACTCTGCTTTGATATCCACATCTGCTGCAAATGTAGTCATACTTATCCACATGCACGCAGCTATTCCTAACACAAATCCTGCACTTATTATCCATCTCTTCATAATAATATAATCCCCTAAAAAAA
>OLOA01004792.1_pt1 | contig 9920 bp, 10 predicted proteins | sample 1672201 | NCBI WGS metagenome assembly OLOA01 (sample SAMEA3136658, study PRJEB25190) | human gut metagenome
TCTTATCAACGCGCATACCGCCAACCGACATCTTGGCCTCCGTAATGACCGGCTGAATCCGGATGTGTGTGCCATCCTTGAGGTAAAGCCAGAGGCCAACGTCCACATTTGGTTCTTTCTCAAACGAGATGCGCTGTCCGGGAACGCCGCCTTTGATCTGGAATGGCATCTGGAACGCTGCTCTGCGCGCATTGAGTTTCTGCATGATTTCTTCCAGTGTGGTTGAATAAGGAAGATCAAATTCACGGGGACTGGTAGCGAATGCAACGTCTTTCATGCTGCCTGTAAGGCTATTCATCGTTTTTTCTCCTTTCTAAAAGGTCAGAGGGCGGATAGTGTTAATGGCAAGCTACACGGCTATTTTTTCGTAAAGGTGCCGCTGATGCCGTAGCCGGAATTCTCATTCATGGTAAGGCTGTTTCCATCTACGGAGAATGTATAAGTAGATGGTTCACTCCATGCCTCCAGTGTCACCGTAAGCTGATCACCTTCAATGGTGTACGTACCGTCCTGTTTCATATAAGCATTTTCCATGGTGCATTTGCCGCTTCCGTTGAATGTCCATGTGATCGTACCGTCTGCGCCAAGTTCGGCGGACCATGTTCCGGCTAACGCATCCTTGCTACCACAGGCAGCAAGTGTTAGAAGCGTAACCACAATCAGAAGCAATGCTACAAACTTTTTCATTATTTTGTCCTTCTTTCTTTCATTATCATTTGATGGATATTTATCCTCTTACCGCGCCACCGCAATATTCACAACAGCCGTTCACGTCTGGTGTGGTCGTTGCGCCGCAGTAGGGACAGGTGACTGCTGTTTTAGGTGCGGCCTCCTGTTCGATCTGCTGGCGCACATCCTTGCGGACCTGCGTCAGAACCTGCCGGATTTCCTCGCCGAGCTTTTTGCAATTGCGGTACTCAACGTTAGTCTCCGGATTGCATCGGGTCGTCATCCCCGGTCGTATTGCGGGAGGCGGTGTAATATCTACGGAATCGGAATTGATCTTGAAGCGTATTTCGTCAAAGTAATCGTTGTTGACGAATATGGTGATGTAGAAATCATAGGAGTATTCATACCGCGGGGGATTATAGCTAATCTCCCTACCGTCCTTATCCTCACGCTTAAGCTCCGTGCGGCTCTCGTCAATGTCGAGATTACAGCCGGTCACGTCTGCAAAATCCAAAACATCCGGGTTGGCTTCCACGAGATTTCTGGCACGTGTCACCATGAATTTTCCCGCGTCCTCGTCAAGAAGCACCTTGGTGTCCGCGCCGAGCGTTCTGGTTGTGTGGAATGCCGCGACCTTTTTCTGGTTTTCTTCCCTGTAATCAAGCTGTGCCTTGATTTCCTCAACAGTGCTGTTGCGTCGATCAGAGAACCAAGGGGAAAGCTTTTGGGCGCAGTTTTTGCAGAGATTGCCGTTTTCAAGCTTGCGGTTGCCAAGTAACCCTATTTTTTCTCCGCAAATATCGCAATATTTTTTATCAAACAGTCCCATATATATCAAACTCCTTTGTGTATGCTACTTGAATTATACGGTTACTGCGTGTCTGCTTTGGAATTGAGTACCGCACCGTAGATATACAAGGCCGGAATAGCTATTCCTGTCAGGACGCTTACGACATTAAACTCGCCGCCGTTGACCAGACTCATCACAATGCTCAATACGCTGAATACGGCCACAATCACGCCCCACACGATGAGCTTTCCTGCTTTTTCGCTGCGCTTACTGTGCTTAATGCCTTTGATTCCGGCAATCATCTGGCAAATTCCTCCGACCAGCGTCAGGAACAGCGCCGCCCAATATGGAAATGTCAGACCGGATTCCGCACCGAGTCCTGCCGCCAATACACCCAGTCCACCGACAAGAACACCCGCAATGATGGAAAATACTGCGGCAATGATCATCAGAATTCCGGTAACCTTCAAAAATTTATGCCCTTTCATGGTAAATCCTCCTGTTACAATAAATCGTATGGTTTGTTTTTATTCTTTCGCAGGGTGTTTGGCCCCACATTCTGCACAAAATGTACGACTGCCGTTTGGCATACCTCGCATTACTCCGTTTCAAGGTTTGACGTGGCATAAGCTTCTTCGGCAATACGCAGCACCAAGGTCTCCAGCGCTTCTGCATGGCTGCCGCTGAGCTTTTGAATCTCGTTCCCGTCATCGGTGCGCCAAATGACCCGGATTTCGCTGTCGGTTTCGTCCTGGACATTTGGAGACGGCTTTCGGTACGAGGGCAGATCCGACTCTGCCAGCATATTCTGAAGTTCAAACCATTGCACCCACGTAAGCTGCCAAGGGATTGGGTTGGAAAACGCGTCCGTTTCGCTTTCTCTCATCTCGTCGCCGGATCGGTCCGGAAACCGGCCGGTCAGCAGAGGCATATCCTTCTCCCGGTAGAATTTCAGTGAAAAGCAGCTGTAAAAATTCCTGTGGTTCTGTCGCCACTCAAATTCCACCAGCTCTTTTCCTGCTCTGTATGTATCCGGGTTTTCCATCCTACCTCCATCTTGAATCCGGCTATCGACAAAATACCGATACAGCGATACGCCCGCCAGTGCGATAAACACAACCGCCGACACGATGGTCAGAGCGATTATGGATGCTTTTTTCACTTCAAATCCCCGTCGTCAAACGGATCGCCGCATTCCGGGCAGAACTTGGGCGGGTGTGTCGGGTCAGCCGGCTCCCAGCCGCATTTGTCGCATTTGTACTGCGGAACACCGGCCGGTTTCGGCTTGCCGCATTCAGCGCAAAACTTTCCTTTGTTCACCGCACCGCAGCTACACGTCCAGCCGTTTGCCTGCGATTCCGGCTTTTTGGTGCCGCATTCCGGGCAGAATTTTCCGGTTGCCGTCGCGCCGCACTGCGGACATCTCCAGCTTTCGGCGGCAGGCTTTGGTTCCGGTTTTTTACTGCCACAGTTCGGGCAGAATTTTCCGGTAATACCGCTCTGTCCACACGAACAGTTCCATCCTTCAGCAGCTGCCGGAGCCGGAGCAGGCTGCGCTGCTTGCTGCTGTGCGCCCATCTGATAGAGATTCTGCGCGTTCATGCCGCCCGCCTGACCTGCCATGTTCATGCCCATAAACGCCATCGCAGGGCCTGCACTCTGATTCGACGCCGCAGATTGCATCGCGGAAGCCTGTGCACCGACAAGATAGGCTGCCGCTCTCGTCGGATCCATAAACGCCGCATTACGCTGCAGCTCCTTAATCATCTGCTCATCCTCTTCGCTCGCCTTGACCGACGAAACGCCAAAGGAAACGATCTCAAGTCCACGCAGACAGCGCCATTTTCCGGATAAAACTTCATTCAATGCCTCGGCCAGTTCCATTGTATGACCGGGTAGCGCGGAATAGCGGATTCCCATGTCGGAAATCTTCGCAAACGCGGGCTGAAGCGCCGTCAAAAGCTCGGTTTTCAGCTGACCGTCCAGACGGTCGCGGGTATAGTCTTCACTGACGTTGCCGCATACGTTCGTGTAGAACAGAATCGGGTCACTGATTCGGTAACTGTACTCGCCGAAGCAACGAATGGCGATGTCAATGTCAATGCCCGCGCGCTGGTCGACAACGCGGAACGGCACCGGAGAGGGCGTGCCGTACTTATTGCCAATGAGCTCTTTCGTGTTAAAATAGTAGACACGCTGATCTTTGGGCGGCTCACCGCCGAAAGTAAAGCGTTTGCCGATATTTTTGAACGTGTCTAAGATGCTGGTCCCCAACTCACCGGAGAAGATCGTCGGCTCCGTCGAGCTGTCATAGACAAACTCACCCGGCACGGCGCAAAGCTCCGCAACTTTGCCCTGATCAACAATGATCATACACTGTCCGTCCGCCACCGCAACGACGGAACCGTTCGAGATGATGTTTTCGCTTCCCTTTGTGTTGCTGCTGCGTCCGGAAACGCGCCGCTGTCCCTTGACCGCCATAACGTTTTCCGGAATTGATTCACAGTAAAAATACTCTTTCCATTGGTCGGCCATTACGCCGCCGGCCGCACCCAATGCTGCTTTAATGAGTCCCATTTTCTGTACTCCCTTTCTTTACTTACTATGCCCACGGATCTTCCGCCGCGGGAATACGGATGCCGCTGAGAATACTGGAATATTCCCAGAGGAACCATTCACCGGTCGAAGCCTTCTGCCGCAATTTCATGGGACGCGGTGAATCCGCGCCGGACGTTTTAAGAAACACGCGCATATAGCCCGGCTCTATATCCTGAGGTCTGGGGTCTGCCAGCACGTTCAGCGTGTATGGCACGCACGGCTGATACCCATTTTCCGGCGTTGCGCCTTCAAAATATGCAAGCGGCAGATAGACCTTGCCGCGCAATCGGTCGCGCAGAAACTGACAGTCATACGGTGTCATGGGCTTAGGACCGCGTAGAAGGTTCATCGCAGCAACGCCTGCATCTTTGTCCCTGTCAAACAGCGCCAATGCACACAGAAACAGTGCGCAGATATGTTCCGGCTGCCGCCCTTTAGCGGCAAGAATTTCAAATTCCTGCAAATTTTCCGGAATTTTCTGAATTACAACCTGCAACATAACCACTCCTTTCTAAATATGTATATCAATCACACCTGTGAAATAGATCTGTAATCCCAGCGTGTAATAGAATTATCAATCTGCCAATCTTTCATGAACGGTCGCTCGTTGGCGGGACGCGCTGTACGATGAGCTAACCTCTTCACTATCCGGAAAGAATGTCCGTTAAACCTGTCTTTTTTTCTTTCTCCAAACGAGTAGAAAAACGACGGCAGCAACAATCAAAAGCGTTGGCACAAGTGTGCATACAAGGATTGTTCCCACGGAGAAGCTGCGTTCTGCCGCCTGCACATTGTTCTTTTCGTTCTTTTGAGGAACATCTTTACCGACAGCGTTCTCACCAAATCCGCTCTTTTCGCCCCTATCTCCATTCTTTCCGTCGCTATCCGCTGTCCCCGAAATTGATGCGCCGGGTGAAGCCGTAGGCGAAATACCCGGCGAGGCCGAGGCAGCTGCATTAGGCGACGCCGTGGGCGAGGCTTTCGGCGTGGCTGTGGCGGATGTGTGCGGTGAAGCCGTAGGCGTAACCTTCGGCGTAGCTGTGGCAGATGTGCGTGGTGAAGCCGTGGGCGAAACCTTCGGCGTAGCTGTGGCAGATGTGCGTGGTGGAGCCGTAGGCGAAACCTTCGGTGTGGCTGTGGCGGAGGTGTGTGGTGGAGCCGTAGGCGACGGAGTCGGTGTTGTGCTCGGAGCCGCTGTCGTTCCCGGTTTGAGCTTGGGAATTGGATTTGTGCGTATCGTGCCGCACATATTGCATATCCATTGCATAACGCCCTCTTGGCTTGTTGTCGGTTGTGCGACCACTTTCCCGGCGTCCCAATTGTGATCCGTCTTGGCAATCGATTTTGTCTCCGTCACACTGCATTGTGTACACTCCCGCTTTTGGATGCCGGTCTCCATACAGGTGGGCTGCGTTGTAGTAAACCATGCACCGAATTTGTGGTCCGTCTTGGCAATCGATTTTGTCTCCGTCGCACCGCAGGTTGCGCACTCCCGCTTCTGCATGCCTTCCTCCGTGCAGGTGGCCTGCGTCGTGGTAAACCACGCGCCGAAGCTGTGCCCCTTGGCGGGCGTCGTGGTGGTCCCCCCATCCGCGCCGCAGTCGTCGCAGACAAATTCGGTATATCCCGGCGTGGTGCATGTAGCAAATACTCGCTTCCAGACGACCCAGAAGTGACCCGTGGCAGGTTCTGTGGAGCGCCCCTGGCTCGCAGGGCAATTCCGGCAGTAGGTGTAGTATTCTCCTGCCGTGGTGCAGGTAGGCTCTTTTGTATAGTACTTATACCAGCTGTGGCCCGTTGCCGGCGCGAGCTCTGGATACCACTTGTTGCATGTACTGCAATAGGCTCGCTTCTCGCCGGCTTTTGTGCAGGTGGGCTCTTTGCCCGGAACGATCTCCCACGGCCCGAATTCGTGGGGCACGATGTCGCCGATGGAAAAGGCGCAGCTCCACCTGCAGACGGTACATTCCAGTACGTAGTATCCTCCCTCCAGGCAGGTTGGCTTTTTCTCCTCGGTCTGTATAACGTTTTCATGGTGTTCCGGATTATTGTCGTCCGGCGAGCACGCAAGCGCGGTAATCGCGGACAGCGCCGCCATGAGCGCAAATACCAGAAATATCAGAATCAATCGCAGTAGTTTTTTCATTTCTCACCCCTCCTTTCAAAGCGTGTCAATTACGCCCGCGAGGTAAGTCGGCGATACCGATGCATAAATAAAGTTATCAACCAGCTGATCCTTTACCGCCTGCCGCACTTCGGAGGCAAGCAGTTTATCCGCGTCCTCATCCACCAAAAGCAGAACCTTACACGTCCAACCGAGTTGCTTTACGGCACTGCAGATCTTGAGTCTCTCCCTCAGCTTCCAGATTCCCTGTCGGATGACCTCCATCACCAACACATTGGCACGGCAGGTCCGGCACAACGCCAGCGTTTCTTCCGGCTTTGAAGAACGGTAGATAAGGAAATCCGGGTCGCATCCCGAAAGTGATTGCATGACCGCCTCCGACAGAAGTCCGCCCTTCATATCCAATACAATTCTTCGCATCTGTGCTTTTCCACCGCCTTTCTCTTCCTTTGAATCCTTCATCTATATTTTAGCCGTTATCTTCCATTTCCGCCCCCGCCAATTGGATAGGATTTGTAATTATTTTCCGTTACAAAGCCAAATTTTGTCACAGTTCTCTGTATAAAGAGGACAAAACGTGTTGCCTTTTGTCTATCCGCATGATATACTATCCATATAAATATACTATACTGATTTTTTGGGGGCATGCGGCATGAGCAAAACGACGAAAAGAAGCCTTTTGTACGCCTTGGGCTTGCTGGTGCTCATTGCGTTTGCCATGTGGCTCCGATATGCAAGCCGGAATTATTTTCATTCTCCGGCTGTCAACTACTTGCGAAGCGCAATCTATTTGTTTTTGTTCGGCGTGTGGTGCTACTCTCTTTGGGCACGCATCGTACAGGTGCAGGTGCGGCACTACATGCTGGCGATTTCGGCGCTGATGGTGCTGTGGATTCTGCTGCGCTCAATCAAGTTTTCTATTGATAACATAGATGCAGAACGCCTGCTGTGGTATTCCTATTATTTTCCGATGCTGTTTATCCCCATGCTGTCGGTCTTTGTTTCCCAGTCGCTGGGCAAGGGAGAAGACTTTCGTCTGCCGCGATGGACAAAACTTCTGTATCTTCCGACATTGCTGCTGCTTTTGCTCGTTCTGACCAATGATCTGCATCAGCAGGTATTTTCTTTCCCGTCCGGCATTTTATCGGACCGGGAGTATCGGTATGAGGTCGGTTTTTTCTTCGTGCTGGGCTGGGAGGCTCTGTGCGCAGGGTTTGCGTTTCTTTCGATGGTGAAAAACTGTCGTATCCCGCATAGCAGGAGAATTCGCTGGCTGCCGCTGGTTCCGTTTGCGCTTTCGCTGGCATATGTTTATACGTATGCTAAAAATGTCTATTGGGTCTGGGTGCTCGCGGGCGATATGACCGTGTCACAGTGCCTGATTATTGCAAGCATCCTTGAATGCTGCATTCAAAGCGGACTGATTCATTCCAACCTCGGATACGATGAACTCTTTGAAGCGACGAGCCTGCCTGTTCAGATTACCGATCAAGCGTTTTGCTCCAAATATGTATCTGCCGCCATGCAGGGGACTTTGCCGCAAAGTAAGCTAAGGCATATACAGCAGGATACTGTCTATCTGGATGACGATACACTTTTGAAACGGCATAAGTTGCGCCGCGGCTGGGTATTCTGGAAAGAGGACATCTCAGCGCTGAGTCAGGTTCAAAAGAAACTGGAATTGACACGAGACGAGTTGCATGACACCGGCGACGTTTTGGCGGCGGAGAATGCACAGCATGCAAGATGGTTGAAGCTGACGGAGCAAAACCGCTTGTATGATATGATGGAGGCACAGATTGATCGGCAGATCGCGATGCTGTGGGATTTGCTGGCTGAATTGCAGAAAACGGAGGACCAAAACCGAGCCAGGCGTTTGCTCGGGCAGATCATCATTATCGGAACCTACATCAAACGCAGAAGCAACCTGATTTTTGTCGGCGCACAGCGCGGTGCAATCAGTGTGCAGGAGCTTCGGTTATGCCTCAATGAATCTTCCGAGAATATCTGTGTTTATGGCGCCGACTGTAAGGCAATTGTCAAGGGAGAAGACCAGCTTACCCTCGAACAGGCGACGCAGATCTACGACCTGTTCGAGGCCGTCGTGGAAACGGAACTGGAATCCCTTCGTGCAATGCTAATCTCCATAGATGTCGGTGCGCAGGTAGAAGTGTCTTTTTGTGTTTCCGCGGCAGAGTCGCTTTGCGGGCTGCGCGCGCATTTTCAAGGTTTGGAATGGGAGCAGGATGAGGACGGGCTGCAATATGTGACGCGGAAGCTGGAAAGATCGAGGGGGTAAAGGCGCATGGATAGGATCAAGGAAAGTTTTGACAGTCTTCCCATCGCGGCCTGCTTTTTCGATAAAAACGGCGTGGTGCGGCTTATCAACCGCCGGATGCTTGCCATTACGAACTGGCTGCAAAAAGGCGGTATACAATCGCTGGCAGAGATGCAAAGCGCCCTGCAGGCGCCGCCGGCAAGTGTGTGCTGTCTGGATCCGCACCTTCGGATTTACCGCTTTCCGGACGGAACAGCGCTGCGCTTTGCGCAGGAGCAGATCACAACAAAAGCAGGTGCCCGATATACACAAATCACTGCCGCAGACGTTACGGAGCTGATTCAGGAGCAGAACCAGCTAAAAGCGGAAAATGCGAAGCTGGAGAAAACAAACGAGCGGCTCAGGCGGCTGCTTGCGCAGATGCCGGAGATCATCCGGGAAGAAGAAACGCTGGCCATGAAGCTGCGTGTGCACGATGACATTGGACACAGCATCCTCGCGACGCGGCGCGTGCTGCTCCAAAACACAGACCAGAAGGAAATTCGTGCAACCGCAGCGTTGTGGGAGCAGTCCATTTCAGTGCTTTACCGCTCCAGTCAGATGAGAGCGCAATCCGAACCGTTGGAAGCCGCAAAAGAACGAGCGGAAAAGCTTGGCGTTAGAGTTCTGCTGGCAGGAGATGAGCCGCGAACGCAGCGTATGCGCGCACTGATTGCACTGGCAATCAGCGAATGTGCATCGAACTGTGTCCGTCACGCTGACGGAACAGAGCTGTATGTGTGCTTTTGGCAAAAGCCGGACTGCATAGCGGTCTCCCTAACCAACAACGGTGCGGCACCAAAGGGAAAAATCACAGAAGGCGGAGGTCTTTCTATGCTGCGTCAACGCATAGAAGAATCCGGAGGCAAAATGGAGATTCAGAGTGTCCCTCGCTTTAAGCTGATGCTCAGTTTGCAGGAAAAGGAGGAAGCAGCATATGAAGGTGATGATCGTTGAAGACCAGACCATGATTCGCAGTCTGTTGGAAAGCTATTTTCGCGTCGAGGACGGATACCGGATCACGGCGTCCATTTCAGGCGCGAAACAAGCAGTCGAGATGTGCAGGACAAATTCTGTCGATCTGATTTTGATGGATGTGCAAACAGAGAACCGTGAGAACGGGTTGATTGCTGTTCGCCAGATTAAAGCCATACAGCCGAAGAGTAAAATTATTGTTGTGACTTCGCTGATCGACGGCGCCGTTCTGGATGAAGCAAAGAAGGCCGGGGCTGACAGCCTGTGGTACAAGGACTCGACGCAGAAGCGCTTGATGGATGTCGTCCGGCAAACACTGGAGGGTGAACATATTTTTCCGGATGCACCTCCGACAGTTGAGATCGGCATGGCAAAAAGCACGGAATTTACAAAGACGGAACTGAAGGTTCTGCGGCATCTGCTGCGGGGACTGTCTTACACGCGCA
>OLOA01004795.1_pt1 | contig 9919 bp, 5 predicted proteins | sample 1672201 | NCBI WGS metagenome assembly OLOA01 (sample SAMEA3136658, study PRJEB25190) | human gut metagenome
AGCATAAATTCTGTGCATCGCGCAGCGTGTTGCTGGGCACGGAGTGAACAGTAACATTTTGGTCTGTGACCGGGAAGGTACTGAACACATCCGGTCAGAGAATAAACACTTTTATAGAGATTATCGATAACTGCTCAGTTTCTTCGCAGTTATGATTTTCTCTTATTTACTCTTCATCTTTTTTCTTTTCTTACCTGCAAGGAAGATACCTGCGCCTGCAGCTGTTTTTCCTGCTGCAGCTGCTGTTCCTGCGGCGGCGCCACTGAAGTGTACGCCTGCGGCTATTGCAGCTGCCACTGCTGCCACACCGCCTCCAATCGTACCGTAGAATGCCGGTTTATTGTTGTAGAACTGTACCCATGTATTTGCAGATACCAGGACGTCTACGCTTGCGGTTGTTGCTTCGTTGTTTGCTTTGTCATAAGCTTTTACAGATACATTCCGGAATGTGTTGGAAGAATCCACACTCAGTTCCAGAGAACCGCCGTTTGCAGATACTTCGTCTGCATCGAAGGTCTGTTTCAGCTCATCGTCTACGTAATACTCAACTTTATCCAGAGCCATGTTATCATCTACGTTTGCTGTGAATTTCTGGCTTTCTACTTTGTATCTTCCGCCGTCTTCGATGTTAGCCAGGGAGATAACCGGTGAAGTCTTATCCACTGCAAAGAGAATGTCTTTGGACTTGGCTGTATTGGTTGTTACGTTGGTTGCACGGTCTTCGGAGTAGATGGAAACGTTGTAGTCTCCTTCATTTTCGAAGTTGGATGCGTTGATGGTGTACTTGTATTCTTTCCAGCTTACATCGCTTCCGGACTCACTTACTTCAAAGTCTTTGTTCTGTTCCAGAGTCTTCTGTGTTCCGTTCTCGGATACCGTCAGTTCCCGGAAGGTCAGGGTATCTACGTTGATCTCGGATACTACCAGATTCTTCGGATCGTTGGTGTAACCATTCTTGATCAGTTCTTCTGTATAATCGTCATACAGATAAGTAGAACCGTCACGGTTTACAGAGAAGCTCTTGGATGTGCTGTACTGATTTCCTGCTTTGTCAGTTGTCTCAGCAGTCAGAGTATAGATATCATCCATATTTTCTTTGAAGTTGTAGAAAGTAAGTGTCTGACCTTTGTTGCTTGCCGTGGAAGTGTACATGCCTGTGGTATCTACCTCTCCCTTGTTGGCTCCGGTCAGGTGCACAACTGTCTTGCCACTGTCGAAGTTGATATCGTTCAGTGTGATAACAGGAGCTACTTCTCCGTTATTTGCGGAACGATCTTCGATGTTGGTGATCTCTACAGTCGGTTTTGTCTGGTCAACGTTAAAGCTTTCTGTTGCATATGGATCGGATACATTGCTTGCCAGGTCTGTTGCACTGATGGTAAATGTATAATCTGCATCTGCAGAGTAAGAGACGGTTGCCACATGTGTATCCCCGGATCCTGACCATCCGCTTACGCCAGGTGCGGAAGCTGCTGCACCATCCAGCTGTGCTGTTGTTGTAACTGTCACTTCACCAGGATTGAAATTATGCTCGGTGATGGTGATGGTTGCTGTTCTTGCTTCTTTGTAATAGTTGTTGTTCAATGCACTGTTGTTGTCATAAGAAACCTGGATCACAGGTTTTGTCTTATCAACTGTGAACTCATCCAGTTTCTCAGTATTGGACTTGTTGCCTGCTAGGTCGAAGCAGTCATAAGTTACAGTGTAATCACTGTCACCGCTGAAAGTTACAGTGGCTGTATGGATCTCTCCGTTGTGAGACCATCCGCTGATGCTGTATCCGCCGCCTGCCGTAGATGTAACCTGTGGCTGGTAGCTTTCATCAAAGTTACGCTCGTCTACTGTGATTGTCAGAGTTTTGTCATTGTTGTAGTATTTTCCATTGTGTACATCGCTCTGATCGAAGGAGAATGTTACGATCGGGGCTTTGTTATCTACTTTGATACTGATTTCTTCGGATGCTACATCGTTGGTAGACCAGTCATCTGCGGTAACTTTTACACGCACATCGTTGGAGTAGAAGTTATCCGGGTTGATGGTTACATGTCCGGTCCAGCTCTGCAGGTGAGATGTTCTCTCCAGGTTTGCCAGTGTTCCGGATTCTACATAACCTGTGGTTCCGTTTGTGATTGTGTAGGAAATTGTCTTCAGTCCTGCATATGCATCGTTTACAACAGGATCGGTAACGCTGATATCAAATCCAGGATTATCCGTAGCACTGTATACACCTTTGCCCCATCCAGGATTGGTAGGAGTGATCTTCACTACCGGTACCGGTGCCACATTATCAACAATGATTCCGTCAGTACTGATGTACTGGATATTTCCTGCTTTATCTGTGATCTTTTCATATACAACCAGGTTCTGGCTTGCTGCCAGGCTGATCTTGCTGTTGTAACCGGTCCATCCGGTTCTTGCTTCCAGTTCGCTTCTTGTCAGTGCTTTTGCAGAGATCAGATACTGAGTAGCTTCCACACCTGCAGTCTCATCATCACTTGTCATAGAAGCTCTTACACTGTTCTTACCAAAGTGTCCAAATGTAATTGCACTCAGGAACTTGTTCCATGTCTCAGAAGCAGATCCGTTCACCAGATCTTCTACTGTTACAGTACCTTCCGGTTTTACACGGTCAAGGGTAACTGCCTGTTTGATGGTTTCATTGATCGGGTTACCAGCCAGATCGGTGTAGTCATAAGCGAAATCATAGTTGGCATCTACACTGATAGTCGACAGAGACAGTTCATATACAAAACGGTTGTCTTCTGTGCTGACATTTCCTTTGTTGGTCCATTCTTCGCGGATCGCTGCGTCATAATCTGCAACTTTCACTGCTTTTCCTTTGCTGTTTACTGCTGTGTAAGCAACATTTGCATCGTTTGTATCGAATGTATCTTTTGTATTGTCTTCAGCGAAGTTTCTCTCTGTGATCACTGCTGTTACAGCTACATAAGCTACTTCTTCATTTGCATAAGCACGTCCCCGGGACGGATCCAGAACAAAGCTTGTTCCGTTCGGACGATATGCAGTATAAGTAACCTGCATCTCAGGTCTTACTGTGTCGATTACGAAGGAGAATTCTTTGTCTTCCCCTTTATTTCCGGCTGCATCGGCTACTTTGGTCTGTACGGTATATTCACCGTCTTTGTGGAATACGATAGTGAATCTATATACGGTACTGTCTTTTGTATCCGAAAAATTATTAACCGGATCCATGGAGATCTCTTTGATACCCAGAGCATCCTTCTGAGAATTCAGTTCGTCCAGTGTATAAGCGGTTCCGTTCAGTGTTACCTTCAGTTCATTTAAGAAACGCTCGGTTACGTTGACAGAATAGGTTACATCACTGTTTGCATATTTTGCATTCAGGAAAGCGCCATTGTTGTTTGCCTGTGCATAAGAGGATTCTACTGTCGGCGCGATAGAGTCCAGAACCAGTGTGTAATCTGCACGGGTTTCCATTGCATTTCCTGCGTTGTCATTGGCTGTTGCGGAAACTGTGATCACCTGGGATTTTTCCGGGTCATTTTTCAGTTCCAGAAGTTTTTCGATGGTGCAGTACTTCTGAAGTTCTTCCAGAGTTACGTCTTTCGGAAATTCGTTTTTCGGAGATTCGACTCCCTCGAGATTAGGTTTTACGTCAACTTCAGCTTCATCATCTGTTTTTCCATCCCCCCAGTATCTGGAGATTGTATACTGCATTTTTTCCAGTCCGGAGTAGAATTTGCTTTCGCTTGCATTCTCTTTTGCTGTCAGATTCAGTTTTGCATCACCCGAGTAATAGGTTGTGCCACTTACTGTTCCCTGCTGAACTGTTGTTTCAGCCGGGTCTTCTTTATAGGTAACGGTAATATCATGGAAGTTTTCCAGAACAACACCATTGGATCCGTAGATCATACTATTTCCTACATTATCCATTACTTTTACAAAAACAATGTAGTTGTTAGATTCTAGAGTCCGATCATCCTTTAATTTTCCTACCGGAACAATGTGATCGTCTTTTCCAGCTACAAAATGTTCATTGACCAGTTTCTCTGCATAGTCATCCTTTGTAAGTAATCCTTCAAAAGAGTTGTCCTTGTCTGTGTTTGCCACAAAATAAGACCATCCTTTTACTCCTGATATTGCATCATCAAAATCTACGTTTGCTTTGATCTCTGTGTTTTTGTAAATACCAAAAGTAATAGTTTCTGCAAGTTCCGTTACTACTTTATTCTCTTCACCGAATTTGATCTCACTGCACTGTGGTGCATCCGGATCGTATATGAAGGTGATGTCGAACGGCTCGGTGCTATGATTTGTTGTTGCATTTTTCAGATATACACTTTTTGTTACTGCAGTTTTGGCTTCTAATGCAGAAAGATCTTTCCATTCTTTTGTAATATCCTCATTTGTATCAGCCAGACAAATCTGATCATATCCGCTTTGTGTGGTGAATTCGAATGTTACAGATGGGTCTTTTGCAAAATACCGCTCGTGTTTTTCATTCTCATGCATGAATACTGCTATTATTGATGCTTACATAATGATCTGCATCAGATGCTTTTTCGGGTGTAACTGTCAGGCTTCCATGTGTATAATTATCAAAATCAAACTTGTAGTTACCTGTCGGCTCACCTGTTTTAACATCCAGCTCCAATGCATTGGCATGTTTATCGCAAGATGCCTTATCATTTACCTTGACATTTTCCGCATTCAGACCTGTAGCAGTGGTATCTACTACTGTAGGATAGGTAAATCCTTCCAGTTTATCGATTGCATCCGTTCCCGCAAATCCGGTATCACCGCTCTGAGGATTTACAGATACCAGCTGATCCAGAGCTGTTGTGTATCCCAGGCTTCTGTATGGACGTGTGGAATCTGCTACGGTAAGGTTCAGGGTTCTTTTCAGGATAGTTACTTTTGCTTCACTACTCTGATCCTCGATAACAAAATTATCGGTTATGTCTCTGCTATTTGCGTATTGTGTCAAAGAAAAATCTGTCGGTGCAAAAGTAAATTTCTGCTCTTTTTCATTGCCGTCTACGTTAACAATTCCACTTTGATAACCTTTGAAAACAATATTTTTGAACTTTTCTTCTACAATTGTCTTGGCAGCATCCGTCAGAGTATCATCACCTGTCAGAGTAGCCTGTACGTCAATGCGATCCGTTGCATCATATATTTTTGTATTGTTGTACTCTGTCTTACCTGTACCTGCTACAGAAACAGACTCTTCCAATTTCAATTTATACGGATTTACTTTTACAAACAATTCTTTTTTAAATTCGTAGTTTGCTGTCCCTGCAGTTATTGTTACTTTTACACTTTTGTCAGATGCATTTACCGGTACAAGCGTAATCTCACGGGTATCCTTATTCACACTTACTCCAACAACTGTATCGTCATCTGATTCTGCTGAGAATTCTTGAAGCTCTTGATCTTCACTTCCTAAGTCTTTATCTTTATCTGTTGTAAGTTTTGTGATCTTCTCCACAACTGGCTGTGTTCCGTAAGTGATCTGTAACGGATTTTCCTTATCGTGATCTTCTTTCAAAGAAAGTTTTCCGTTTACTTTTCCAGGTTGATAGCCTTTACTAAATGTAGCAATAGCCCCCTTACAACTAACTGTCTCATCAAACACAGCTTTTACTGCCATTGATAGCTTAAAGTATTTCTTTAATTCGATAGTACCTTTATAATCGCCATTTCCATCCGTTTGAACATCTACCCACGTTTCTCCAACCCAGCAGCGAATGGTCTTGTTAGCAAGTCCATTTCCATTTACGGTCAATTTACCTGAAACCTCTACACTCTTATTCCATGGTGCATTTGAAGAACAGTTAATTGTAAGTGTCGGTTTTGCCTTTGTAACTGTAATTGGTTTTGATGCTACTAGCTTTCCAGCTATGGATGCCTGTAATGTTAAGTTCTGACCTCCGTTCTCCACATACACCTGACCGTTTCCATCTACAGATGCAGTTGTGCCTGCTGTAATTGCCCAATTGACTGATACATTTGCCCAGTCACCGGTCAGTCTATATGGTACTGTTGTGAGAGTTGTTATGGAATCAGCACCAGTGATTTCAGTTTTCGGTGTTAACCCGGTAATGTGAATCTCCCGATAGGTATCTGCATCTTTTGTCTCTGTTTTTTCGCTATATGTAACATTGTAATTATCAGATGCACAACTTTCGACTGTTAATCCATCCTCAATGATATTGTTTTCATTTAAATTAACACGCATGACATTTTCCAGCCCTGCAAATTTTAATGAAATCTGTCCTACTCGTACATCTTCGATAAGACCAGCATCACAAATAACTTTTAAATATGTCTTAGGTGTTGGTTTTGGTACTTCCGGTGCAGATGGTGTAGTCGGTCCTTCCGGTTCGCCGGATGGTGTTACCGTGCCTCCTTCACCGCTTTCCCCAGGTGTTCCTGTTTCTGTACCTGGAGTTGCTACTCCACTGCCGCTTCCCTCTTCTGCAAGAGGTGCGATCGTTTCTCCTGCTTCCGTCGCCATAACGGTGTATGGGCTGGAGGTTACGCAGGTTGACAATGCGAAGACAACGGCCATGGCGAACGCCAGGATTCTCTTTGTTTTTTGTTTCATGTCCTCAGACTCCTTCCTTCAGCTGAGTATTTTTCTCGGCTGATTCCTCTTTTACCTTTCGGTATCTTATAACTTTTCTTTTATGTAAAAACTTGTATACCCTTCCGTTCAGGACGAAGTGTCCGTAAAAGGATACCATGGTTATCCACATACAAACTAACATGACGGGATCCGGTATGTTGAACACGTAGGTTCCGAGTATGATCACCAGGAATCCCGGGATGAATGCAAGATCTGCAATCAATCCCTCTTTGGTGGATCCGGGTGTAAGTGCACCGATGCGCTCCACCGAACGATAATTTTGATAGCTTTTCAGATTTCTTATCTTCTGACAACTGAGGATGTAGAGGAAAATCCCCCATAACAATCCTACCCAGAAGATCCCCCCGGCAAGTACTGCTATTGCCGGGTGTTTTTCTCTGTCAGCTATCGGAAGAAATGCGACCACTGTAGATGATATAAGGAAGAAAGCCATCGACAGATCATTAAATATCCTTGCTGTTTTTCTCTTATTCATCAGATCACCTTCTCCGTATGTATCAGGATGATACTTCTTTCTATCTCAAAGGTACTGTTGGAATGCTGCAGCATGTTCGGATCCAGAACCATGGTTCCTTCCTGTTCCGGTGTAGATACATGCTGTCTTTCCTGTACCGGGTTGGCGATCATAGACGGATCCAGTACATCTGTAGCTTCCGATCCTGCCATCATGGACGGTTCCAGCACGTCTATGGCCTCGGCTCCACTCATCATGGCTGCATCCAGCACATCTGTGGCTTCCGATCCGTTGGCTGCTGTTTCCTGCATCATGCCATTGGCTTCGGAACTATTTGCCATATTCAGATTCATCTGACCGGTTGGTTCGCCAAATTCCTGGCCCATCCGGCCGCTGAGATCATCGGTAAGATTGTCTGTATAGTGACGTCTCTGTACCAGCTGTCCGGTTCCTTTTTTCTTGTTTTTGGACTTTTTATCCATAGAAACGATACGTCCGGAGTCGCTGCTGTTGGCTGCCATCTCTTCCATGGCTTTCTGAGCACTCTTTCCCCGGTATTCATTAAATACCTGCGGGATATGCAGATAGAAGAAAAGGAATATCGCCAGTGCAAGGAACAACAATGCAGCAATCCCAAATCCCAGCTGCAGATTGCTCAGAAACTGGATCTGCTGTTCAATATTTTGTGTCTGCCCCATTACTGATCACCTCCGCTCTTCACGGCATCAGAATTCTGTGCATACAGAGATTCTACCAGTTTCTTTGTATTACCCACGGTTGTCATCGTATTATCACGGATCCGCTGTGCCGTCTGGTTGGAACCGGTATCAGCACCGGAAACTCTTGTCTCGATGGCTGCCAGGGCGCCCTGGAAGGTTGCCTTGTCCACACCGGCATCTGATACGAACTGTTTTGCATTTTCATACAGCTGATAAGATACATCGTTCAACAGTCGAAGCTGTGTCAGACGTTCTCGGCTTTCTGTACTGATGGTCTCCGGAAGTCCGCCTACCAGACCGTTTAATTCTACCCAGAAATCCGAGTAGGAATATTTGATCTCACCGGTTACGGTATCTTCCTGACCCACTTTTCCGTAATAACTACAGATACTTAAGAAAGTTTCCACCAGATTGGTGTCGATATCATATTCCTGGATCTTGTCTGCAGATAATTTTTCTGTGGAATCCAGTCCGAATGCTTTCAGCTGCTCATCGGATAATACAGCCTGTGCTACGATGCCGAACCATTTTTTAGCAAGTTCTTTATCTCCTGCCGGTTTTCCGGCGCCGCCCGGGAAGTAGTAAGCCATTCCCAGCTCATAAGCCAGCTCGGTGTAACCGTCCAGATTATTTTCCAGTACTTCTTCGTAGGTCTGTCTTCCTGCCATCTGCTGCAGCAGGGCCTTAAAATCCTGACTATCCTGACCGGAGAAACCGTCTTCATCGTTTCGCAGGGCATCCAGATAAACCAGATAGGCCTCTTCCTTGCCCGGGTCGATGGCAACTGCTTTTTTCGCATAATTGACTTTGGCAGTTCCGTCACTCTTCTCTGCCTGGTCTACATAATAATCATAACCGCTCTGCTCTGTTTTATTTTCCATCAGCATACAGCCAAGGGAAATACCGCCGCATAAGACAGCTACTGCTGCGCTGACGCCAAAGCCAAGCAGCTTGTTTCTTAATTTCTTTCGATATGGAAGGCTCAGTTCTTCGATATATTCCAGATCGTACAGCATCTCCAGACAGGATTCATATCGATTCTCCGGTTCGTACTGTGTACAACGATCAATGATCATCTCTAAGCCAAGCAGCTTGTTCATATCCTCTCTCGGGATCTCATCTACCAGACTCGGCCGGCACTGTGTGATCTTCGGGAAGTTAAATGGTGTAGGGGAAGGATTTCTTCCGGTGATCAGATGATGGAGGGTAGCTCCCAGACAGTAAATATCACTTCGGGGTGTGGACTGTCCGTTTCCTCCGTACTGTTCCGGTGACGCATATCCGGGTGTTCCCAGACATGTGGTATCCTCTCTGTTCCCCTGTTTAAAGGTACGGGCGGTACCAAAGTCGATCAGGGAGATCTCTCCGTCCGGCTTCAGCATGACATTGCCCGGTTTCATATCTCGATAAATAATGGGATTCGGTCTGGTATGAAGGTAGTAGAACACTTCACACAGCTGTTTGCCCCAGGCGATCACATCGTCCAGTGCGATGGGAAGCCCTTCTTTTTCCATACTTCCCTTCAGGATCTTATCCAGTGATTTTCCCTGGATATAATCCATAACGATCAGGAAGGAATCCCCGTCGTCGATCACATCGATGATACTTGGCAGGTACTTGTGATTCAGTTCTTTCAGGATGTTGGTCTCAGCGATCAGCCCCTGTTTGACTGTGGTAAAATCCTGCTGTCCATCTTTTCGGACCTCTTTGATGGCCCATGTTTTATTTGCTTTTTCATTCAATGCCAGATAGACGACACTCATACCGCCCTGGCCGATCTTATTTAATACTTTGTATTTTCCGTCTACATAAGAACCTATCTGCAGCATGCTTATCCCTCCTGACATGTCCGGATAACAGCTGCCGATATGTTATCCACTTCTTTTCTGGATTTGTTCAGTTCCACCAGTGAGACGATATTCTGAAGCATAATATCTTCGTTCTCCAGAAGTTCCGGACGAAACTTCTCATAGATCTCATCCGGCGAGATCACATGGCGGAATCCATCGGAGCAGAGAATAAAGGTGGTGTCCGGATTGGCATCTCCCACAAAATAATCCGGGTGGATCTCATCCGATGCTCCTACACACTGGAGCAGTACATTTCTCTGTG
>OLOA01004797.1_pt1 | contig 9916 bp, 7 predicted proteins | sample 1672201 | NCBI WGS metagenome assembly OLOA01 (sample SAMEA3136658, study PRJEB25190) | human gut metagenome
GAAGCTATCTTGGATGGCTTGATATTGAAGTTCCACTGGTGTTTGTAATAGGATTTTTATTGTTGCTGTTATATGTTTCTATGCGGAAAGAAAACGAAGAACAGTTGATAACAGTGGGAGACCGGATTTGGATGCTTTTGGTGTTTGTCGGCGTCAGTGGGCTGGCAGTTGCAGCGATGCTTTTATATTGGACGCCATATCAATTTGTTGTGGTAGCGGGTGTACAGGGAAGATATTTCCTTCCGGCACTTGTGGTTGGTTTGCTTGCAGTTCGGACAAAACGGACATGTGTATCAGGAAATGCAGATCAATATGCTGCTATGTGGACGGTGTTTTTACAGATGTATGTGATAACAGCAATATTCCGGGCAGTGAACAACGTATAGTTCAATCTATGAGAGAAGAAGTAGGAGTATAAAAATATGGGTCAGATAAAAAGAGTGCTTTCTTTTTCAAAAAGAATGATGCGCTGTCTGGGTAAAGAAGGATGGCATGTATTTTGTTATAAGTTAAATCATCGTCTACACAAGAAAAATGAATATGACATGTGGATGCTGCAAAATGAACAGCAATATAAAGAGCCAGAACAGGAGTTGGAATATAAACCACTCATCTCGGTTGTTGTGCCAGTATATAATGTGGAACCACAGATGTTAACGGCATGCATTCAATCTGTGCAGAATCAGACATATGATAATTGGGAGTTGTGCCTTGTAGATGATTGTTCAACCGATGCGCGTGTCAGAGAGACTTTGCGGCAATTTGAAGGAGTGGAGCGCATTAAAATAAAATACCGCAGTGAGAATGGACATATATCCAGAACTACAAACGATGGAATTGCAATGGCAGAGGGCGAATTTGTTGCGCTTTTGGATTGTGATGATCTGTATGCAGAAAATGCACTGTATGAAATTGTAAGCTGCCTGAACAAAGATCGCAAGACAGATGTGCTATATACAGACGAAGATAAAGTGACGACAGATTTGGATGAATATTTTTCTCCGAATTTTAAGCCGGACTTTAATCTGGATATGTTGAGAGCAAATAATTACATCTGTCATTTTTTTGTTGCAAAAAAAGCATTAATTGAATCGGTAGGAAAGTTCAGAGCGGAATATAACGGGGCGCAGGATTATGATCTGATCTTACGATGTACGGAACAGGCGGAAAGAATCTCTCATGTTGCAAAGATATTATATCACTGGCGGGTGCATAAGGAATCAACAGCAGATAATCCTTTAAGTAAAATGTATGCATATGAAGCTGGAAAGAAGGCAATCGAAGATCATCTCAGACGATGCCATACAAAAGGAGAAGTCCTTCAGACGGAAAATCTTGGATTTTACAGAGTAAAATATCCTGTGACAGGAAATCCGCTGGTGTCTATTCTGATCCCGAATAAAGATCAGGCAGAGACATTAGATAAATGCCTGAAGTCAATAGAAAAACTGACGGATTATGAGAATTATGAAATTATCATTATTGAGAATAATAGTACGGAAGAGAAGACTTTTGAATACTATGAACAGATTTGCAATGATAAGATCCGTGTCGTATACTGGAAAAAAGAATTTAATTATTCGGCAATTAATAATTTTGGTGCAAAACAGGCAAAGGGAGATTATTTACTGCTGTTAAATAATGACATGGAAGTGATAAGTCGTGACTGGCTTACAGAGTTGCTTTCAACATGTCAGCGAAAAGAAGTCGGTGCAGTAGGTGCTAGACTATATTATCCGGATGATACGGTGCAGCATGCGGGAATTATCATTGGAATCGGAGGAGTTGCCGGCAGTGTCTTTGTCGGTATGAAACGCGGTTATACAGGATATATGCACAGAGCGGCTATCCAGCAGGATTTAAGTGCCGTGACAGCGGCCTGTATGATGATGAAACGTTCGGTATTTGAAGAAGTCGGCGGACTGGAAGAAGAGCTGAAAGTAGCGTTTAATGATGTGGATCTATGTCTTAGAATACGGGAAAAAGGACATCTGATCGTGTATGATCCATATGTAGAGTTATATCATTATGAATCTAAGACCAGAGGAGCTGAAGATACGAAAGAAAAAGTGCGCAGATTTCAGGGAGAGATAGAATATATGCGCAGCCATTGGATTGACATATTGAAAAATGGAGATCCAGCGTATAATCCGAATCTTTCCTTAAAAAAATGGGACTATTCCCTGAAAGTGAACTAACGGAGAAATTATGTGTGAAGTAACAATCGTAATACCTAATTACAAAGGAAAAGAGTATCTGTTTTCCTGTGTGAAAAGTTTGTATGAAAAGGATCAGACAGAAAAGAAAATCCTGATCATAGATAATGCCTCGAATGATGGAAGTATAGAGGAAGTTGTAAAAGAATATCCGGAAGTTGAATGTGTGATGCTGGATAAGAACTATGGCTTTTGCAGAGCAGTTAATATCGGTATTGAAAAGACAGATACACCATATGTGATCTTGTTAAATAATGATACGGTGATAAAAGATAACTATGTAAAGTATCTGCTGGATTCGATCAAGAAAGATCCGAACATATTTTCTGTGGAGCCTAAGATGATCCAGTACCATGATCCGTCCAAAATTGACAGCGCAGGAACCTATTATAATGCACTTGGATGGGCATACGCATATGGAAAAGACAAAAGTGTGAAGAAATACAATAATATAAGAAAGATTTTTGCAGCATGCGGAGGGGCTTCAATCTATCGGAAAAAAGTATTTGAAGAGATTGGAATGTTTGATGAGAAGCATTTTGCATATCTGGAAGACATAGATGTGGGATATCGTGCCAGGATAGCGGGATACGATAATTTATATGAACCCAAATCAGAAGTGATCCATGTGGGAAGTGCGGCAAGCGGAGCAAGATATAATGAATTTAAAGTCAAGATGTCTTCACGCAATAATGTATATCTGATATATAAAAATATGCCGGTTGTACAGAAGATACTGAACAGTCCGTTCCTTTTTGTGGGATTTTTGGTGAAGTACTTGTTTTTCCTTCGCAAGGGATACGGAAAGCTATATGTCAATGGTATTAAAGAAGGGCTGCATATGGGGGAAAAATCAGATAAAGTAAAATATGAATCCGGCCATCTTAAGAATTATATAAAGATTCAGATAGAACTATGGATAAATATTTTCCGGCGTCTGGCATAGGAAAACGAAATAATAGATAAAGTTGGTGAGTAAAATTGATCAAGGAAAATCAAGGGTTATTAAATAAAATACATGTGATACTGGATGCGGTAGTGATTGTAATTTCGTATGTGCTTTCATGGTATCTGAGATTCAGGAGCGGCATTTTTGAGATGGATCCGTGGTATCTTTCTCTGCAAGTATATATGAGTGTACTGATATTCATTATACCGGGATATCTGTTGCTATATTATATTTTTCAGTTATATACTCCGAAAAGAGTCAGAGGAAGAAGACTGGAAGCATGGAATATCCTTCAGGCGAACACGATAGGCTTTCTGGTATTTATTTTAGTACTTTATTTCAGACATCAGACAGATTTTTCCAGAACGATGATCTTTGTTTTTTACTGTATTAATATTTTTCTGGAAATAGTAGAGCGTAATGTGATCAGAATGGGACTTCGGAAGATCAGAAGTCAGGGATTTAATCAGAAACATATCTTACTGATCGGATACAGCCGTGCGGCAGAACAGTACATTGACAGAATCCTGGCAAATCCGGACTGGGGATATAATATCCGGGGTATCCTTGCCGATAATGTTCCTAGAGGAACAGAATATAAGAAGGTCAGGGTACTGGGAAGAATTGATAATCTGGAAATTGTGCTGCCGGAAAATAAACTGGATGAAATCGTAATTACACTGGGTCTGGCTGAATATCATAAGCTGGAAAGAATTGTTAAAATGTGTGAAAAATCAGGTGTGCATACGAAATTTATTCCGGATTATAATAACGTTATACCGACCAAGCCGTACACCGAAGATCTGCAGGGACTTCCGGTGATCAATATCCGAAGAGTTCCGTTAAGTGATCCGCTGAATAAATGGATGAAACGCGGAGTGGATATATTTGGAGCAATTGTAGCAATTATTCTCTTTTCTCCGGTTATGATCGTAACGGCAATTATGATCAAGAAGACTTCGCCGGGGCCTTTGATCTTTTCGCAGGAAAGAGTAGGGCTGCAGAATCGTCCGTTTAAAATGTATAAATTCCGTTCAATGATCGTACAGGATGAGAAAAAAGAAAAGAAAGGCTGGACGACCAAAGATGATCCGCGTGTTACGACGGTCGGAAGGTTTATAAGAAAAACAAGTATAGATGAACTGCCTCAGCTTTTTAATGTCCTTCGAGGGGACATGAGTCTTGTAGGGCCGAGACCGGAAAGACCGCAGTTTGTAGAAAAGTTTAAAGAAGAAATACCTCGGTATATGATCAAACATCAGGTAAGACCGGGACTTACGGGATGGGCTCAGGTAAATGGATACAGAGGAGATACGTCTATTAAGAAGAGAATAGAGCATGATCTGTATTATATTGAAAACTGGACACTTGGATTTGACTTTAAGATTATATTTTTAACATTTTTCAAAGGATTTATTAATAAAAATGCCTATTAGCTTTAAGGAGAAGTCATGAGTAAACGTAATAAAAAAAGATTAACCAGAAGACAGCAGGAAATACGAAGAAAAAGACTGAAAAAACGCAGAAGACGCAGAAGACTTGTAATTATTTTGGAATTGATCATTCTGTGTATTCTGGGAACAACGGCGTTTGGCTTATTTAAGCTGGGAAAAATGGAACGCACCAATCTTTCGAATATAAAGAACAACGGACTGAAACAGACCGGATATACCAATGTTGCATTATTTGGTCTGGATTCAAGAGAAAAGAATCTTGGAAAAGGAAACCGGACAGATACGATTATGATCGCAAGCATCAATAATGAAACCAAAAAAGTAAAGCTTGTGTCTGTGTACAGGGATACGATGTTAAAACAGAACGGAGAACATTATGATAAAGCCAATGCGGCTTATTCAGTAGGCGGACCTGAGACGGCGGTCAATATGCTCAATGAGAATCTGGATCTTAATATTCAGGATTATGTCAGTGTCAATTTCCTTGCATTAGCCGATGTGATAGATATGGTTGATGGTATTACGGTAAAATTAACGGATGAAGAAGTTGTGCATATGAACAACTATTGTGTAGAGACTTCTAAAGTAACAGGTAAGAAATATAAGAAGATCGAACCGGCAGTAGCCGGAACGTATAAATTAAACGGCGTGCAGGCGGTATCTTATGCGAGAATAAGATATACAGCAGGCGGTGATTATAAGAGAACAGAAAGACAAAGACTGGTCCTTAAGAAAACAGCAGATAAATTGAAACAGCAGGATCTGGCAACGCTTAATAAGATTATAGATAAGGTAATGCCGGAGGTATCAACAAGCTTCACTACAAAGGAGATATTAAGTCTTGCCACAGGTGCCTTTGATTATGAGCTGGGCGAAACAACAGGTTTCCCGTTTGATCTGGAAACTCCGGAACAGATACCGGGATACAGTGGTTCATATGTCATCCCGAAAGGACTGGAAGAAAATGTAATAAAGCTGCATCAATTCTTATATCCGAATAAGGATTATACACCGACGGCAACGGTTACAGATATAAGTAATACTTTGAATGATATGACCAATGTATATCCAAATACAACAGAAAGCGGAACATCACAAAATGAATAAGAAGAAAGTAGATGTCGTAATTCCGGTATATCATCCGGGATCAGAATTTAAAAAGCTGATGGAGCGTCTGGAAAGACAGACCTATGAAGTAAACCGTATCTTTTTGATGCATACAACAGACGGACAGAGTCTGGAAAGCATGAAGGAACGTTATAAAAATGTGACAGTTGAAGAGATTACTCCGGATGAATTTGATCATGCCGCAACGAGAGACAAAGGAATCCGGCAATCGGATGCAGATATTGTGATCTGTATGACACAGGATGCCTGCCCGGATAACGAGTATCTGGTAAGTGAACTGGTACAGGCTTTGGAAGAAGCAAATGTTGCAGTTGCGTATGCGAGACAGCTTCCTAGAAAAGAAAGTACATTATTAGAAAGATATACGAGACAATTTAATTATCCGCCGGAAAGCAAAGTGAAATCTTCGAAAGATCTGGAAAAAATGGGAATCAAAACATTCTTCTGTTCGGATGTATGTGCAGCCTATAACCGGGATATGTATTTGAAAAACGGTGGATTCGAGAAAAAAGCAATATTTAATGAAGATATGATATACGCGGCGAAGGTTATAGAGAATGAACAGAAAGTATATTATAATGCAAAAGCAAGGGTAATCCATTCGCATAATTACAATTTTGCACAACAGTTTCACCGAAACTTTGATATGGCCGTTTCCCAGGCACAGCATCCTGAGATATTCCGGAAGGTAAGCTCAGAAAAAGAAGGAATGAAACTGATAAAGAATACAGTCGCTTTTTTGATAAAACAGAGAAGGCCATGGCTTGTTTTTAAACTTTTCACAGATTGTGTAGCGAAATATGCAGGATATCTTCTTGGACGAAAATATCAAAAACTGCCGAAAAAGATTGTATTAAAATGCACAATGAATCCGAGATATTGGACATAAACAGGAAAACAGGACTGAAAATATTGAAATTTAGAAAAAAATAGGGTAATATGTAAAAAGGTTTGTGTTAATTTAGGATAAATGCGGAAAGGATATGAAGTATGGCAAGAAATACAGGGAAAAAGGTCAGACGAAGAGGGCGTCGCAGAAAAAGAGGCTTTGCGACCTGGTCTATAGGGAAGAAAATAGGTGCTGTATTAGGCGGAACTCTTCTGGGCGTAGTAGTTATAGGATCAGTCATTCTGGCAAGTAAGATGAATAAACTGAGTTCGGTGAAACTCGATACAGATAAATTAAACATTTCTGATGAAGTAAAACATGAAAAAGGATACACGAATGTAGCGTTATTTGGTCTGGATTCAAGAGAAAATGATCTGGGCAAAGGAAATCGAAGTGATACGATCATAATAGCAAGTCTGAATAATGATACGAAAGAAGTTAAATTGGTATCTATTTATCGTGATACATTATTAGAATTAGATGACGGAAGTTATAATAAAGCGAATTCTGCATATTCTTTTGGAGGACCGGAAGGCGCAGTATCGCTGATTAACCGTAATCTGGATATGAATATTGAAAAATATGTAACCGTAAACTTTAATGCACTGGTAGATGTTATCGATGCGGTAGGAGGACTGGATCTGGAACTGACGCATGATGAAGTTGTGCATATGAACAACTATTGTGTCGGAACTTCAAAAGTAACAGGAAAAAGTTATGAGAAGATCGAGCCGGAAGTAGAGGGTACATATCATTTGAATGGTGTGCAGGCAGTGTCTTATTCCCGAATCCGTTATACGGAAGGAGGAGACTTTAAGCGTGCAGAACGTCAGCGCCTGGTATTACAGAAAATTGCAGATAAAGCGCAGAACATGAGTGTCGGCACTGTTAATAAGATCATAGACAGTGTATTTCCGCAGATATCAACAAACTTTACACTGGCTGAAATGATCGGATATGCAAAGAATCTTACAAAGTATAAATTAGGAGATTCGATTGGTTTTCCGGCTGAAAATACAACGGATATGTTAAATGAAGTAGGAAGTGTCGTAATCCCGAAGACCTTGTCTTCGAATGTACTTGAGGTGCATAAATTTCTGTTTGGAAGTGATGGGTATTCTGTATCCAGCACGATTGAAGGCATTGAAAGTGGTATTACTGCAAAAGCGTCAGATAAGGCCAAAAGCGGTACAACGATCGAGGATGATGAGACACCGGGAAGTAAGGGGTATTCGGAAAATTATTCCAATAATTCATCCGGAACCGGTACAACAAGAAGTACCTACGGAACAACGGGTGGAAGCACTTACGGAACCGGATCTTACGGTACGTCAAACGGATATTCCGGAGGAACATCGACGGGAAGCGGAACGACCGGAAGTACAGGCAGCACTTCCTCAGGAACTACGGGAACAACCGGAGGAACAGAAGGGGCAACAACAGGAGGTGGAACGACCGGAGATAATGCAGGCAGCACTTCGGGAACCACTGGATTGACAGAAGGAACGGAATAAATAGTAATAAAAGATAAAGGGGTAGGTTACATGAGAAGAATTAAAAAGATATTTGTAACATTCTTGGCGATATGTATGATATGTCCATGTCTGTCGGTGATAACAGAAGCAGCGACAGCAGAACTGCGTTTTGCGGATCCGTCCACTACAGTAGGAGCGGAAGTTGATGTAAAGACCAAGCTGACTTCTGCTTCATCAATGCAGTCTATGGAAGCGACTTTAACGTATGACAAAAGTGAATTGAGATTTATCAGCGGTGATAATGCGACGGGAAAGGATGGAACCATTAAGATTTCCTGGACCGGAAGTGGAACAACTGCAGAATTTAATCTGAAGTTTCAGGCATTAAAAGAAGGTGCTTCGAATATCGAAGTGTCAAGTGCTACAGGTACTGCGGAAGACGGAACGAACCTGGAAGTAACACAGGGAAGTTCTGCAGTTACGATCGGAGCTGGCGATCCGTCTCTGATTAAGGAAGAGACCAGTACCGAAGATACAACAACATCGACAGCAGATGGTGCCGTTGTGAAAGTGAACGGCAAGAAGTATGTTGTGACCAGCGATTTTTCGGAAGAGATCATTCCGGAAGGTTTTAAAAAAGGCGAGCTGACATTTGAAGGTTCAAAGTATTCTGTGATCACACAGGAGGCAAGTGGAATCAATGCAATGTATCTGACTGAAAAAGACAGCGATGATGCAGATTTCTATATGTATAACAGTGATGATGGATCTTTCGCACCGTTTGAAGAAGTTGAGATTGCAAAAGACAGATATATTATCCCATTGATGAATGATGGAAAGATGAATCTGCCAAGCCAGTATCAGAAGACAACTCTGACATTAAATGGTAAAGAATTTGACACCTGGCAGGATACAAAAGACGCAGAATATTATATTATTTATGCTTTGAATTCTGACGGTGAAAAGACAACATATCGTTATGATACGACAGATGGAACCTATCAGAAATACACACCGGAATCAACCGGCAGTTCTTCTTCAGAAAGTAAGTTAAGTAACGGAAAAGGAATATGGGGAAAAATCCTTAATTTTGTAGAGAATTTCCTGGATATTGTAGTTATTATAGCAATTGCATTAATCTTACTGCTTGTTCTGGTACTTATTGTCACAGCAGTCAAGCTTAGACACAGAGATCTGGAATTAGATGATCTGTATGATGAATATGGAATTGATCTGGATGAAGAAGAGGAAGCATTAAAAGCTAAGAAAAAAGAAGAGAAACAGGAAAAGAAAGCACAGAAAGCTTCAAAACAGGTTTCGAAAAAAGCATCTAAGAAATATGATGATGAAGATGAATTTGAAGGATACGATGAGGATGATCTTTGGGTTACAGAAAACATAGCCAAAGCCATGGAAAAACCAAAGAAGCAGAAGAGCGTCAAACACGCAACGGCAAAAAAAGCAGCTGCAAAGGGTGTACGTTCTTTAGATGAGACAGGTCCTGCTATCCGCAAACCTGTAAAGAACATTAATCTTCAGGATACAGATGATTTTGAAAAATTTACTCCTTTAGATGAAGAAGAGTTCGATAATTTTGAAGGATATTATTCGGATGATGATTACGATATGTTTGGTTCAAATGACTATGATTATGATGACGATGAGTTATTTGATGCAACGGCAGATCTCTTAAGTAATCACCCGGAAAAGAAGAGAAGTCATGCGGAGATGGATGACACATTTAAGATGGATGTTATTGATCTGGATTAATTACTGAATTAAAATTTTATAAGAAATAAAACCGG